>Ga0194127_10001895_pt1 | contig 29554 bp, 28 predicted proteins | sample TA2KigC100mmetaG_FD_148624 | JGI IMG/M metagenome (GOLD analysis project Ga0194127, IMG submission 148624) | Freshwater microbial communities from Lake Tanganyika, Tanzania - TA2015036 Kigoma Deep Cast 100m | ecosystem: Environmental > Aquatic > Freshwater > Lake | place: Tanzania: Lake...
TCTGTGCAAGGATCATGGCTGTGGGCGTATAGAGAATCCCTAAAAAACCGAGGGGCCCGCTTCTCCACAAAAAGATCGTAACAAAAAGCCCCACGACAACAGGTGGTAGCCCCATGCCCGTATTGACAAGGCTGACGATAAACCTCTTTCCAGGAAATTGAGAAAGGGCGATAGCCGTTCCTGTGGAGATTCCAATCAGCAGGCTGACCAATGTGGCTGTTCCTGAGATTTGAAGCGATAGAAGAGTAATTCCCATCACCTCCGAATCCAGCGTGACGAGAAGCCAGAATGCCTTTTTGATTCCTTCAAGAATGAGATCCATCTCTTAACCCTCAATTTCGAAATTTGAATATCGAAATAGAATTTAACGGTTATCCGGGTATCAGGTTATCAGGTAGTGGGTATCAGAATATCAGGGTATCAGGCTTAACAATCTTTAAGTCTTTAACCTTTCCTGATACCCTGGTGCCTGCTATCCTGCCTCCTGATTTCCTGGTATCGTGATTACCCATTAATGTTTCGTGCTTCGAATTTACTTGCCAAGTTCTTCTTCCTTCTTCCCTGCATCGGGGAAGAAAAGAGGCGATCCGAACTTATCCACCCCGAAGGTTTTGATGACCTCCTGGGCCTCTTTGGAAACCATGAAGTCGGCAAAGGCTTTCGCCCCGGCGGCATTCACCTTTGACCATTTGGCCGGATTGACCTCGATGACATGATAGATGTTGAGGAGGATGGCGTCTCCCTCAACCAGGATGTCAAGGCTGAGGTTTTTCTTTAAAGCCAGATAAGTTCCACGGTCGGTAAGGGTATAGCCTTTCTTCTCAGAGGCCACGCTCAAGGTCTGGCCCATCCCAAGTCCGGTTTGTTGATACCATCTTTCTTTTTCAGGATTGATCCCGGTAGCGCTCCATATGGCTTTTTCTTTGGCATGGGTTCCTGAATTGTCGCCCCTTGACATGAAAAGCGCATTGGCGGAGGCAATCTTTTTAAATGCTTCCGAGGCTGATTTGATTCCTTTAATCTTGATAGGATCTTCGGGAGCTCCCACAATGACATAGTCATTGTGCATAATGATCCTCCGGTTGACCCCGAAGCCTTCGGCCACAAATTTCTTTTCTGCGGCAGGGGAATGGACCAGGAGCACATCCGCCTCTCCCTTCTGCCCCATGGCCATGGCCTGTCCCGAGCCTACGGCGATGGTTTTGACAAAATAACCCGTCTTTTTTTCAAAGATCGGGATGAGGACATCAAGAAGGCCCGAGTCCTGGGTGCTGGTCGTTGTGGCAAGAATAATATTTTTCTGCTGGGCCCCGGCAGGGATGAATAAAAATGGCATGATGAAAGGCAAACAGATTAACCAAATGAAACTGTACTTCTTCATCCATATCCTCCTCGTCTAATTTTTTGAATAAAGTATTTTTCCTGAATTACTGAAATCGTAGTTTCCCACCTTCTCGACCCGTTTTCTAAAGGCCGGAGAATTGAGAACTTCGATGAAAGCTTGAACGCCCTTGTCAAAAAAGGTTGCCTTATCAAGAACCATATCGAATCGCTCCCGGGTGATGGGGATGAATGGAAGGCCAAAAAGTTTAGAGACGGCGATTGCGGCAATGCCCACATCCGCCTCTTTGGAAAGGATCGAGAGGCCGACTTCGAAATGAGTATAAACTTCTTTCTCATATCCTGAAATTTTGGATAATGGAATCTTCAATTTCTTGAGGTGGTGGTCTAAAAGGACCCTGGTCCCCGCCCCTTTCTGACGGTTAAGAAACCTGACTCCTTTGCGGGTGAGGTCCTCAAATCCCTGTATCCCGAGTGGATTCTTCGGAGCAGTCACAAATCCAAGATCTCGATCAAAAAGATTGACCACGACCGGCTTCACATTGGGGAGCAAAGCATCAAGAAAGGGTATATTATATGCTCCGCTTTTCGGATCAAGAAGATGGGACCAGGCAATATCCGTGTAACCCATGTTCATGGCCTTCAGTCCATCCGTGCTTCCGGTGTTGGCAGAAAAAATGTAGAAGTCAGGATGGGATTCCCTGAGATAGGTCTGGAGCATGTCAAGGATGGGATCATTGCTTCCGGAAGCCAGGAGTGCGCCTCCGATCCGCCGGCTTTTCTCCCTTGCTTTCTCAAGGCCGGTTTTGGCATTCGATTCGATCCATTCGTCGATCAATCTTTTTGGGAAGACCCATTTTCCGGTGACCCTGGTGGAAGGAATTCTTTTGGATTTGATCAAGGCATAGACCTGTTTCTCATGGACTCCCAAATATTGGGCAACCTCTTTGGTATTCATCATCTCCCCTGACATAGGCTCTCCTCCCTGGGAAGGAAGAATAACAGGCCCGCCGCAGTATGTCAAGAAATTTATTACTAATTACTACTTCTTATTACATAAAATCCTTCCATCATCTGCATCTTCAGAATGGTAGCCATGTCGAAACCCGCCCTTCCTCTTTTTGTCCCCTGCGACGTTAACCATTTCACCTGGAGAGGGTGAAGGGCGACTCACATCACGATTTTTTCGTTTCCGATGGAAAGATAGCATAGCGATTGGGTCGACATAGGGTGGAGCAATTCTTTTCTGTGATCAATTTTTCCCTTGACATGATAAAATAAAAGTGATATTTTGCTTGTCATGTATAAACGAACCATTCATGTTGCGCTGCCGGAGAGGTCGAGTTGTTTTCTTTGGGGACCGCGCCAGACGGGAAAGAGCACCTTACTCCAGGAGCGTTATCCTACCTCCAAACGCTATGACCTGCTACTTTCCGACGAGTATCGGCGTCTTATGCATCAGCCTTCTTTGCTCCGGGAAGAATGTCTGGCTTTGGCCAGGCGTGCAGATACTAAAGACAGGCCTGTCGTTATAGATGAGGTCCAAAAAGTTCCGGATCTCTTAGATGAAATTCATTGGCTTATAGAAAACACCAAGCTGAGCTTTATCCTTTGCGGATCAAGCGCCAGAAAATTACGGCGGGGACATGCCAACCTGCTTGGAGGGCGCGCCATCCGCTATGAACTTTTTCCCCTTGTTTTCCCAGAAATCCCTGATTTTTCCCTTGGAAAAGCCTTGAATGACGGGCTGCTGCCTCCTCACTACGGTAGCCATATGGCCCGTAAGCGATTGGAAGCTTATGTTGGAGATTATCTCCAGGAAGAAATCGCTGCGGAGGCTGCTACCCGGAATATCCCAGGGTTCAGCCGTTTTCTTGAAATCGCAGCGATGGGCAACGGAGAAATGATCCAGTTCAACAACATTGCCCGGGAATGTGGAGTAAGTGCTCCTACAGTAAAGTCCTACTACCAGATCCTGGTGGATACGCTTCTTGGAAAATTCGTTCCTGCCTATCAGAAAAGGCCTAAACGACGCGTCATTCTTGCTCCCCGTTTCTATTTTTTTGATGTAGGAGTCGTTGGGTTCTTGACAAAACGCGGGCGTATCGAAATGGGGTCCGAACTCTTTGGGAGGGCATTTGAACACTTCCTTTTTATGGAACTTACCGCTTATGCCAGTTACTCGGGTTTGCATTATTCGATCTCTTACTGGCGAACAGCATCGCAACTGGAAGTCGATTTTATTCTGGGGGATCATGAAGTCATCATCGAGGCTAAAGGGACAAGTATCACTCAACCCCAACATCTTAAAGGGTTAACCGCCTTTGGAGAGGAATACAGATCTCGCCGTCGCATATTGGTGTCCTGTGATCCACAACCCCGGTCGGTTACGACCAAGATCGAAATCCTTCCCTGGAAAATCTTTTTAGAAGAACTCTGGTCCGGGAAAATCATATGGTGAAAATATTTTCTTCGAGTCGTGCATCAAAATTCACGGAATCGGTCATCCGGGAGATGACCCGGATCTGCCTCAAACATCAGGGCGTAAACCTTGCTCAGGGTTTCCCCGATTTCCCTGCGCCGTCGGAGATCAAAGAAGCAGCCATTGAGGCGATTCAAGGAGATTTCAACCAGTATGCGGTCACCTGGGGGACCCCCAACCTGCGCCAGGCCATTGCCGAGAAATTCGCCTGGTATAATGGTGTCACGATCGACCCGGACAGAGAAATTACGGTCTGTTGCGGATCTACGGAGGCTATGATTTCATCCCTCATGGCGATCGTCAATCCCGGCGAAGAGGTCATTGTCTTTGAGCCTTTCTACGAGAACTACGGACCGGACACCATCCTCTGCGATGCCACACCACGATTCATCACCCTTCATGAACCGGACTGGCATTTCGATGAGAAGGAATTAGCTAAAGCTTTTAATAACAAAACCAAGGCCATCATTATTAACACACCCAATAACCCGACCGGTAAAGTCTTTTCCCACGAGGAATTACAATTCATCGCCGATCTCTGTCTAAAGTGGGGTGCCATCGCGGTGACCGACGAGATTTACGAACACATCCTCTATGACGGAGCCAAACACATCAGCATCGCCTCTCTCCCCGGGATGCGAGACCGGACCATTACGATCAACTCCATCTCCAAAACTTATAGCCTTACCGGTTGGCGTGTGGGCTGGGCCATTGCATCTTCTCCCTTAACAGCCTCCATTCGTAAGGTTCATGACTTCTTAACGGTTGGAGCACCCCACCCGCTCCAGGAAGCGGCCGCCACTGCCTTGAGGATGGACCGAAGTTATTACCAGACTCTCGCCAGGGAGTATCAGGAGAGAAGGGATTTTCTCGCTCGAGTATTAGAGGAGGCTGGGTTTAAAATCTATTTACCGAATGGAGCTTACTACATCATGACGGATGTAGGCCATTTCGGTTTTTCGGATGATATGGCTTTTGCCCGGTATTTGGTAGAAAAGGCTGGCGTGGCCACTGTTCCCGGCAGCAGTTTTTACAGCCACTCCTCTCTGGGGGCGACCAAGGTTCGTTTCTGTTTTCCAAAAAAGAGAGAGACTCTGGAACAGGCTGCTGAAAGGCTGAGGGAATTCAAAAGATGAAAAAAGGGCGGTTAGAAGAACCGCCCTTTCAGTATTTAAATGAATAAGATTAAAACAATTTACTTCAGCCGGCCTTCCACGGCCTCCCATTTGATGTTCTTAAAGAAGGCCGCAATATAATCTGCTCTCTTCAAACCGTAATCGATCATAAAGGCATGCTCGAAAACGTCCAGAATCAATAGCGGATTACATCCCGCTGGATGACCGACATCATGCTCATTGATCCACTGGTTGAATAATTTTCCGCTGACCGGGTCTTGATAAAGAATAGCCCACCCAATGCCGCGCATGGTTCCTACTCCTTTAAAATCGGCTTCCCAGTTTTCGTAGCTTCCGAATTCTTCTGCCAACTTCTTTCCAAGTTTGCCGTCCTTATTCAGAACCCCTTTCCCGCCTAAATTCTCAAAATAGAGCTCATGAAGCCTCATCCCGTTAAACTCCCAGCCGAGTCTTCGTTTCAGTTCAGCATATTCAGGGGTTCCAATCTTTCCTCCCTTTGCCATCTCAGCGAGGGTGTCGAGAAGTTTATTCGTATTGGTCACATATCCCTGATAGAGAGTAAAATGGTTTTTGAGAAGGGTTTCACTGAAACCCTCCATTCCGATAAGTCCATTGTAATCCTTTGCCGTATACGCCATTTCCAATTCCTCCTTTCAAAATAAGATAATTTAATCATAACAGAAAGATTCTCAGTTTCAAGTTTTTTGCCTAAAATTGAACTTGACAAATAAAAAAGTGTGATTATTTTTTTGTTGTAAATGAGAATTAAAAAGAAAGGAGGGATGAGCTGGGGATGAAGGGGGTTATGAAATCCCTTCGGAACGATCCAGCATTAAAGCAACGGCGGTGGGATATGAGGCATTTCGCTCAGAATATCCGAAAGCATAACCCCTCCACGCCTCCCCTTAACATAAGAGGAGGTTACCCACTCAATACCCGGATGAACCTTATTTATCAATGCATTTCTAATCTGTGTAATCGTTCCCTAATTCGTGTAATCAGAGATTTCTGGACTCTTTTAGAAATCTCAAAAACTTCTTGACAGGAGGTCGGTTTTTTGATAGTGACTCCCCAATGGATCCATAGGAAAAGATTGCTAACCCACCATTCATTTTCCTCTTATTAGAGGGGAGGGGGAAAAGGTTATGAAGAACAAGCCTGATCATTGCCAATTCGGATGGTCAGGCTTTTTTTGTTAACTCAACATATCGATTTCCTTAAATTCCCTCTCCTCGCTGGGGAGAGGGAAAGGGTGAGGGGCAAAATTTCAAATATTTTTGGTTATGTATAAAATGACGACAGAAAGAAAGGAATTTTATGAGTGTCTTTAAAGTCAATGTCATGGCAGTAAACCCTAAGAGCACGGAGAAGGTTACGCCACCTATTGAGGTTCTGGTGGATACAGGAGCCGAACTGACTTGGTTGCCAAGAGACCTTCTCCTACAGATCGCCATAGAACCTGTCCGGAAGAGGGCTTTTGTTACAGCGACCAAGCAGATCGTCCAAAGGGAGGTAGGATATGCGATCCTTCGTTCAGAAGGATATGAGACCATTGATGAGGTGGTTTTTGCAGAGTCCGGAGATATGAACCTTCTTGGTGTTCGAACGATTGAAGGGTTCGGGGTGATGATTGACAACGTCGCCCATCGGTTTGTCGCAATCACCACCCTTGCGGTTTAGAGGGGAAAGACTTCACAATTTTAAAAGGAAAGAGAATCTTTTTTCGACAAGGGTGAAATTATTTTTCGGCTTCCGTGGAACATAAAGACAATTAAAAAGATTGGAGTTGAAAGAAGATAGGCAGAACCACCTGGTTAGGGGATGAGAGGGGGGAAGAGATTCAAAAAGCTTGATCATTATCCAATTTGGATGGTCAGGCTTTTTTGTGAATTAAACTCTTTTCAAAAATATTTGAAATTTTAAAGACCTGTCGTCCTGAACTCGTTGATTCACATTCGTTCATCACTTCATGCCAGGATCTCACGCTTTGGTCGAAGTTGGATGCTTAACCGACATAATTGAATATTGATGGTTTGACCCAAATCTAATTAGAAAATATGACATCTGAAGATGGACCCCAAATTCCTAAATTCGACGAGTCCTAACCGGATCAACCGGCATATGGCATCTGAAAAGGGAACTCCGGGGCCACGCAAAATAAGTTGTTTTAGAACCAACGTCCCCTTTTTTACGCTTTTTTAGGGTTCAAAGTCAAGCTTTTCATTATCCTTCTTAATTGTGATTTCGTAAAGAGCTTGTAGCTCTTGGATGTCATGAAAAGGGAAGGAACCGCCTTTCTCTTTTGCCTCTAATTTCTTTTTTGAACGTCTTCCTTCAATAAGAAAGGTTGTAATAAACAGTGCACCGCATAGACCTGAATTGGGATGGGATAGCAGGATAGCCTCTCTTGAAAAGAGACTGTCCTGCGTGTTATTTTTAAACCACGATGAAACTTCGAGTGGGAACGAACTGGGATTTTGGCCTTCTTGATGCCCTCAGTGGGACATCCGTCGACGCCCTCTTCGGCAAACTTCCTTTTGATGTCATCGGGGGCGCAAGGCCGGGATTTGTGCTCCCTCAGGTCAACAGGAAATATGTCCAACGTTACATCCACGCCTGTCACGAGAAGGGAATGGAGTTCAGCTACCTCCTCAATGCGCCCTGCCTCGGAAACCTCCAGTATTCAAGAAAAGGCTATGGACAGATCATTGACCTTCTGGATTGGGTGGATGATGCTGGGGCGGATTCGGTCGTGGTCGGCGTTCCCTATCTCATCGATCTCATCCGAAAAAGATTCCCCCAGCTGAAGATAAAAGCCTCGACCACCGCAAGAGTCAACACCGTGAGAAAAGCCATTCAATATGAAGACATGGGCGTGGAGGAAATTATCATTGACGAACATATCAACCGAGAATTCAAAACCCTTGAAGCCATCCGGAAAACCGTAAAATGCAATCTCGAGATTCTCGTCAACAACATCTGCCTCTGGCAGTGCCCTTATAACTACGAGCATGTCAATCATGATGGCCATGCCTCGAGAGAAGGAGAAGAGGAGGCTAATTGCTATCTCCAGTATCCGGGATATCTCTGCCTCTATCGTAAATTGACGGAACCCGTGGAGCTTTTGAAATCGCCATGGATCCGGCCGGAAGATCTCCCTCATTATGAAGCCCTCGGATACAACCGTTTCAAAATCACGGAGCGTTTCAAACGGACGCCCCTGCTTGTCGAACATGTGAAAGCCTACGAAAACCGGCGTTACGACGGAAACCTTTTGGACCTTTTCACCCTCCCGAGAAAAGGGGCATTCACGCCGCTGCATCTCGAATACTTCATCAAACCCGAACATGTGAACATTATGAAGATTTCAGAATTGGAGAAGGTCTTTGACCTCGAGGTCCGCGATCTCATCCGGATGGACAATCGAAAGCTCGATGGGTTCATCGAACGCTTTAAGAAGATGGACTGCAATCAGACCTCCTGTTCACAGTGCCTCTACTGTGAACAGGTTTTTCAAGAAGTGGCGATTGTGGACAGGGAGGGAGTGGAAAAAGCCTCGAAGAAAGTGAAGGATTTTTCCGAAAAAGTTCTTACCGGAGAGATTTTCGAAGCCCCGCGTTCCCATCTTCTCTTCCAGATCCCCCTTGTGAAGCCTCTTTTAAAACGTCTCATCCGGTGGCGTTTAAAAAGAGGGCTGTCAATCCATCCATAAGGAACTGGAAGGCATGCCGTTTCTCCTCATCGACCCCCCTCATAAAATCTGGACCATTCTCCGAGCCTGGGTGCCCTCTCCTGGTTGCCTTCAGTTACTGGCTTATCTCGAAAGGGAAGGGCTCGATATCGAATTTATGGATTGCACCATCAATGAAAACCCCTGGGGGGATCTTGAAGAGAGGATTCGAAGAGAGAAACCCGATGTGGTAGGCATCTCCGTCACCTGCACCGCCTTCATCTACGACGGGATGAATGCCGCCAGTCTGGTGCAGGCTCTCAGCCCCCAAACGACCATCATCATGGGCGGAGAACATCCCTCCTTTATGGCTGAGGAAACGCTCAGGGACTGCCCTGCCATTGATTACATCTGCGTTGGAGAGGGAGAGGTGACCCTGGCTGAATTTCTCAGAACACTCGAGAAGAAAGACGATCTCTCAAGGGTCCTGGGCCTTGCTTACCTCGACGAGAAAGGAAATTTCATCTATACAGGAGATCGGCCCTTCATAGAGGATCTCGATACCCTGCCTCTTCCCGCCTACCATCTTGCCAATATGGAACATCCTTATATCGGCCTTCCATCGGAAGGCAAGAGAGGGCTTGTGGTCAACTTCTCAAGGGGCTGCACGTTTGACTGCTCTTTCTGCTCGGAATCAGCCTTCTATAAAAGGAAATGGAGAAGGAAGAGTCCAGGGCTGATCGCTGATGAACTTCAATTATTGAAGGAGAAGTATCACCGGGATATTTTTTATGTGGGAGACAACACCTTCAATGTCACCCGCGATCAGGGAGTCGGGTTTATCGAAGAGATGCTTAAAAGAAAGACGAATCAGCGCTTCTGGCTTCAATCGAGGGCGGACCTTGTCATTCGGGACCGGGACCTCTTGGACGGTTTCCGGGAGGCAGGGGTCTACCAGTTCATGTTGGGCCTCGAATATCATAAAGATGAAGTCCTTCGGGATATTCGAAAACGTCACTCCGTGGATGAGGCATTGAAGGCGATGAAGCTCTTAAAGAAACATCAATTGATGGTGATGGCCACCCTGCTCATCGGCCACTGGGAGGAGACAGAGGAAGATCGCGATGCCTTCTTAAAATTCTTCGGAAAGTATGTGGACCATTTCGGCCTCAACATCATCACCCCTCTTCCCGGAACGCCTTTTTTTAATGAGATGAAGGAGACGGGAAGGATCAAGGACTGGGAATATCGAAATTATGACTATCTCCATGCCGTGATGCCGACACGGGAGGTGGATGATCTTGAACAGCTCAACTTTATCTACAAAAACATCATGAGGCGCTACTACTGGCGTCCACGCGAACTGATTAAGCTCTTCTCACGAAACCCGATTCTGAGGCACCATCACCGGTTCTATATCACCCAGGTGGCCTTCAATATCATGACCCACGAAATTTTCGGGAACCCTTTGTGGGTCCAGCCCAACTATCAGGAGTATAGGGATTATCTGGTGGAAAGGGACGAGGCATTGCCCCCGGAGCTGATAAGACTGGCTAAATAGCTCTTAACGTTGATAAACAGTAAAGCAGACCCGGTGGGGACACGGTAAGGGCCTTGTAGCGGAACCTTTTGAAGGTCAAGCACCATGGTCCACCGACTTTGCTGGCGTTCACTTTTGCTGAAGTCCTCTATGACCCATTCCAATGAGACCCGCATTACAAGGGCCTGGAAGTGTTCCCGGCGGGTCTGCTTAACGCAACTGTGAGGTAGCTAAACCATTCCTTCTGAAGAGCGATCCTTCTTCGTGGAAGGAGGGTAACCGGCGCAAACCGTAGGGTGAAAGATCTTCCGTCTTCATCTCGAAAGGTGAGATTGAAAAGGGTCGTATCGGTTCCATAATAATTATCCCGTGTGAGAAAAATCTTTTCCATCTTACTGAAAGGGATTCTCAAATCGATCTTTTCTCCCCCCTTCACTTCCGGCACATTGAAGCAAACCGTTTCTCCTTCCAACCATAACCGACCCTTCCTTCTCGTCCCTTTGACAGGGATCCCTCCGTAATAGTAGGCTTTGCAGGACTTGGGAATCATTGCTTTAATATATAGCACTGATCCTCGTCTCTATCAACCACTTCTTCGCGTCAGATAATATCTTCTTGATAATAATTTTTAGTAGGGTATAATTTAACCCTCAATTCCCAATTAACCGCTTCTCAAATCCCAAAATGAAAAGGAGGGACCCTGATGAACCGTATGACTGCATTTCTCATTTCTCTAACTTTAGTTTTCAGTCTCTTACTGAGCGCTGAAGTTTTCTCTCAAACCCGGTTGGTCGTGAAGTCGGCGAGGGCGGGAACTTCTTACTACTCTCTGGCCATGGGAATGGCAAAGGCCATGATGACCATCCCAGGAATGGAGGTTTCAGTTGAGGAGAGCCTCGGCTCGTTGGCCAATGTGAAAGAAGCAAAGACACGAAGCCAGTTTATCTTCACCTCCACCTCAGACCTCATTCCCCTGGCATTGAAAAAGACAAAGCCATTCGAAGAGGGAGGATATGAGAGGATTCGAACCCTCTGGGCCATCCCCGGAGTCACGGTTCACTGGGTGGTGAGAGAGGACAGCGGCGTTAAGACAATTCGCGATCTTGAAGGCAAGAGATTCATCCCGGGAGGAATCGGCACAGCCACTGAAAGGTTGACCAAGCTCATTCTGAAAATCTATGATCTTGAAGGAAAGATCGATCTTCCCGCCGTGGATTTAAAGGAAGGCGTCGATGCAGTGGTCAATCGCAGGGCGGTTGGGTTCACCACCGGCAGTCCCTTTCCAACGCCCATGGTCATGGAGATCACCGCAACCACTCCTGTCCGGCTTCTTGAGATGGGGGAATCAGAATTTAAGAAACTTGCCGAAGTCGAGTCGACCTATTCATTAACCATGATTCCATCAGGAACCTACAAGGGAGTGGATTACGACGTGAGAACCGTTGCCTCCCCTGTTCTAACCTATACCACGGATGACCTTCCCGAAGAGATTGCTTATAAATTGACAAAGGCTTTCTGGGAGAACAGAAAGATTCTTGCGGATGCCCACCCCATCGGCAAAATCCTCGACATCAAGGGGGTGAGATATGGCGTGGCAAAGGTCCATCCGGGCGCGCTTAAATATTATAGAGAAGCCGGAGTCGACATCCCGGCCTCTATGAGATAATGAAAAGGCTGAGAAGGTGTAAAAAAAATTGTAGCAGATTAACGCTTTGAAACTGGTCAATGACTTTTGTGCGGGAAAATACGGGCATCAGGTGACCAGGATACCAGGGTGCCACGAAAAGACGAATGCAAATTGTAAAGTTAACAATGCAAAATTGATGAATTCGTAAAAGGTCGTCACTCCGGTCCTGCGGCAGGAACCGGAGTCCAGGGAATTTACAACTATTCGAAAAGACTGGATTCCGGTTTTCGCCGGAATGACAGAAAGGTGTATTTTCAGACTTTTTACGAGACCATCAAAATTAGCAGTGTTTCAAATTGCTAATTGATCATTGCTAATTGACCACTTTGCAATGATTCTTTCGAATATCCCGATGTCCGCTTCCTGATCACCTGATCGTCTGGTAACCGGTTCAAAGGGCTAAGGGGACACGCATTCGAAAGCTTGGATAAGACGTCCAACCTTGTGGGCCGAGGCACCCCGAATTTTCCTGCCCATCCATTTCTTCAGATCATGGAAAAAATTGAAAAGATCATCCCCTTCATCATCCTCATCTTCTCCGGCCTCCTGGCCATCTTCTCCCTTCTTCTGCCTGTTTATGCCTTCATCCCGAATCTGATCGAGAGGTCGATCCATTTAGGGCTGGCTATTCCGCTCATCTTTTTAGCCGGGAAACAAACACAGGGGAGATGGAGGCTCTGCCTGAACCTGCTTTTAGCCCTCTTGGGGGTCTCTCTCTGCATTTATATCATCATTGACTTTGAAGGGGTGCTAAACCAGTTCGGAATTGTCAAAAACCCTTTTCAGACTTTGATGGGCTTGGCAATGATTCTGATCGTATTGGAATGTGCGCGAAGGATGATCAAACCCGTGCTTCCTGCCATCACCCTTCTCTTTCTGGTCTATGCCCTCTACGGACATCATCTCCCGGGCTATTTCGGCCATGTGAAGTATGACCTTTCCCAGGTCATGGGAATGCTCTATCTCACAACCGGAGGCCTCTGGGGCCAGCTGACCGGGATCTCCGCCGGCATCATCGCCATCTTTGTTTTCTTGGGCGCTTTCATCGGCGCAACAGGCGGAGGAACTGGGTTTACAAAAATCGCTCTCAGACTTGCCGGGAGATTGAAAGGTGGGCCGGGCAAAATGGCTACCGTGTCCAGCGCCCTGTTTGGAACCATCTCGGGAAGCGCTTCCGCCAATGTGGTGGTGGATGGAGCGTTCACGATCCCCCTGATGAAGAAATTGGGATTCAGGCCTCCCTTTGCTGCGGCTGTGGAGGCTGTCGCCTCAACAGGAGGCCAGATCATGCCTCCCATCATGGGAGCAGGGGCCTTTATCATGGCTGAGTTGACCCAGACCCCCTATCTCCATATTGCACTGGCCGCCTCCCTGCCGGCCATCATCTATTTCTTCACCGTCTGGATGGGAATTCACTTCTTTGCCATGAGGGATGGCCTTCGCGGTTTGGAGGCAAGTGAGATTCCTTCCTGGCCGGAAACCCTCAGAGCAAGCAGTTTCTTCATCCTCCCTCTGGCCATCCTGATATTTCTCCTCCTCCGCCACTACACTCCGCAGTATGCAGCCTTCTGGGCCGCCCTAAGCGCGCTCCCCCTTTCTTTCTTCACGCTGGACTGGAAATGGGATCGGACCTTTTTGAAAAAAATAAAGGGAGCCGTACTGGAAGGCGCATCTCAGGTTGCCATGATCGCAAGTATCTGCGTCTGTGCCCAGATCATCATCGCCGTTCTATCCTTAACCGGATTGGGGGTGAAGATCTCCACCTTTATCATCGATTTCAGCGGAGGAGCCCTCTTTCTCACTTTGGTTCTCACCATGGTGACCTGCGTCATTCTTGGGATGGAAGTTCCGACAACCGCCGCTTATATTATGGCCGCTGTGGTAGCCGGTCCGGTGCTTATCAAGCTTGGCATCCATCCGGTTGCGGCCCATCTCTTTATCTTCTACTTCGCCATCCTCTCGGCCGTCACCCCTCCGGTCTGCGGCGCCGTCTTCATTGCCTCCGGAATAGCCCAGACCGATTGGATGCAGACCGCCCGTTACAGCCTGAGGCTAAGCTATGCCGCTTTCCTGTTGCCTTTTGTTTTTATTTACGACCATTCGCTTCTTCTCATCCAGGGCAGCGTCTTCGACACGATTCTATGCCTCTTCCGCACGATCATGGCCATGATTCTTCTGAGCGCAGGATTTATCGGACAGTTTCGAAGAGAGTTGAACCTTTCGGGAAGGCTTGTCTTGCTGGCCTTGGGGATTCTATGGATTGTCAATCACTGGCTCTGGGATCTCGCAGGCCTCCTGGGAACGATCCTCATCGTCAGCGACCGGAAATGGATCTATAAAAATTGACGCCGTGCGGGTGAAATTTATTTTTTATTTCTTCTCCTGCTTCTCCCATTCCTTCCTTAAGCCTTCAATTTTCTCCTTGAACTCATCTGTAACTGTTTTTGACTGAATTTCATCGGTGATAATATGAGGGGTTAGAAGAAGGATCAACTCCCTTCTCTCAGATGAGCGCGTATTAGCCCCGAAGAGAAATCCGATGATAGGGATTTTACTTAAAAAGGGAAGCCCTTGCCTTGACACGTCTTTTGTATTCCGGATCAATCCTCCGATGGCGATGCTTTGCCCCTCTTTAATGGAGAGAACTGTTTTGGCGGTGGTTTTATTAAAGGCAGGAACCGTAAAAGTCGAAGTAGTAGTTAAACCTGAATCCCGCCTCCCAATCTCCCTCGAGTCTAAGCTGCTCTCCTCGATAGAGAGTTCAAGTGTCACCAATCCTCCGTCACTGATTCGGGGAGTGACCGTGAGGATGGTGCCGATATCCTTATATTCGATCGTCCCCTCGACAAACCCTGTTGGCGTTGTGGTTGTTGCGGTTCCGGTTGAAGTATAGGTGCTTGTAAGGATGGGCTCAGATGTCCCTATCTGAATCTTGGCCTCTTTGTTGTTGGAGGCAAGGAGATGGGGCGAGGTCAGCACTCTGAGGCGCCCAAGAGTTGCCGCGGCCTTAATCGCAGCAGAAAATCTTCCGGCCTCTTCCACAATGGAATAGGTTATTCCAGGACCAGCTTTTGCAAGGCTTCCAAAAGTTCCAAAGTTAACTGTTTGTTGAAATTTTCCCTTATCAAGATACTTCACGAAGTCAATACCGAACTGCATATCATCCGATAAAATGATATCCGCCAATAAGAGTTCAATTAAAACTTGTCTTGGATAAATGTCTAATTTTTTGATCGTCTCAAGGATCGCCTTGTAATCCCTGGCGAATGCCCGGATGACGAGGGCGTTGTTTGTTTCATCAACTACGATATTGATCTCCCCTTCGGGCACGGCCGTTGCCTCTTCCTTAGGAGCGGGAGCGGGCATCGGGGCAGGCCTGACACCTCTGGGCAGGGCAGGCTCAACCACCTTCTCCCTAAAATCGGCTTTCTTATCCTTTGGGGCCACATAGATCTGCTTCAAAACTTCGCCCAGATCTTTTGCTTTAATGTTCTGAACATGGTAGACAAAGACACCCAGTTTTGTTCCCTCAGCAGGAATTTTATCAAGCTCCTTGAGCCATCCTTCCACTTTCGCGAAGATGCCGGGGATGGAGCTGACCACGAGCAGAGAATTGATTCTCGCAATAGGAGTGAAGGTGATGCCCACTCCTCTCCCGGATTTGGTGGAGACTTCAAAGGATGAAAAGATTCGCTCCATCTCCTTGGCGATCTCCGTCACATCGGCATTGAGAATGGGATAGATCCTCACCCGGAGATCGGTAAAAATATCAAGATCGAAGAGGGCGACCAAATCGAGGACTTTTTTCACATTGGAGGCTACATCTCCGATAATCAGGATATTGTGGGAAGGGTGTTCCACGATATCGGCTCCATCGGAAAGAAAGGGTTTGAACATCTTGGAGACCTCTGCCACGGAGATATAATTTAAGGGAATAATCTGGAGGATGTATCTTCCGTCGGGAATCGGTTTTCCAGGTTCGATCCGGTCCGCCGGAGAAATAGGCAGTTTTTTAGCCTCCCCGAAAGGAACAATTTCATAGAGGTTGTCCTTCTTGACGGCAGTTGCTCCGTTGAGCCTCAGAATGGATTGAAAAATGGGAAAAACTTCCTCCGTTGAAACCTGACCGGCTGTCCGGATATTGACAACGCCTTTCACCCTCGGATCGATGATGTAGTTGATCTTCATGATCTCCGCCATCACGCGGATCACTTCATAGATATCGGCATTGTCAAAATTGAAAACAACGCCAGGACCTGGCCGGGGTTCGGGAGGTTTCACAGAAGGCGCCGTCCTTACAGGAGGAGTGGCAGGAGAGGGCTGGACGGTCGGGGCAGAAGGTTGGGTTGCAACCGGAGCGGGCGGACCTGAGATTAAAGGCGGCGGAGGGGCCGGTGAAACAGGCGGTTGAGGCGATGGAAGCGACTCTGCGGTTTTCATCTGTGATGGGACGCTCTTTTCACTCGAATCCTTCTCGACGGGTTTGGACTTGGTCTGAGAAGTGATTCCGGAACATCCGTTGAGTCCGATGATCAGAATAAGGGTGAGAAGTCCCACCCAAAATTTCTCTCTACCCATAAGCAATTCTCCCTTCATTATGGTCCTCCTAATTCTTATGGAACAGCCTGTGGCGGAGTGGTCCCTGGCGCAGGGATTCCTGGCGGCGCAGAGATAGGCGCTCTTCTCCCGGGTGAATAGACAGGAGGAGTGGATGGCGTAGTAGTCTGTGGCGCCGTCGTGGGGAATGGAGGCGTGGCCAGCCTCTCCTGCCCGGGGACCGGAGAAGGAACAATCGGTCTTGGAATCTCCGGTCTCTCCGATGTCGGAACTCCTGGGCCCCCCGGCCTGGGTGGTTCAATGGACGATGGACCCGCAGGCCCGGGAAGCGCGCTGGTAACCGCGGCTGGTTTGCTCTCTGTCCTGACGGCAGTCCTGGGTTTTGGCTTCGCCGCATCATAAAGAAGGACTTCAAAACGATCGCCTTCGCTCTCTAATGAAATCCGATCGGGTAAAATTTTCTTCAGTTCATACTCGCCAATCTTTTCCCCCACTTTAAGCGTAAACATCTCTCGCTCCCCTTTCCTGAGGGCCCTTCCTGCCTGAACAAGGGAGGCTGACTGATAATCTCCAGCAAGCGTCACGCCATATAACACCACCTGGGGACGTGGTGGCGGTTTCTTCATCGAGCTCGCGGGTGAAACCAGATACGGAAATTCCTTTCTCTCGGGGCTGAAGATATTCTTTTCAGCCAATGCCGTATAGGGCATGTCAGTTGCAACCCTACTGGTTCCTGACATTGGAGCAGACGCTTCTTTTTTGGCTTCCTTTTTCTCTTCCGTTTTTTTCCCCTCCTCCTTACTAAAGGCTAACTGAACAGGGGAGGTCCAGCTCTGCCCGCTTCCAATGGGCAGAAGAAGAACAACAATCGTGAGCAAGGCGACGGAAATATGATATTTAAAATTCCTCATCTTTCCCTCCCTTTTTCTTTTGGTTCACTCATTTTTATCAACCCGGAAATGACAAAGCTTCCCTGGATGTTGTTGGGCATCCTTGGATTGGGAACAAGCAAGTCCATCTCCGAGATCATCAATTTCTTTTCGTGGTTTTCTATGTCGTGGATGAATTGGACCAAGCTCAACATATTATTCACAGGGTTAAAATCTGTGTGGATGGAAATCTTTTTATACGGAGAAATGTCCTTGGGTTCCAGGACCCTGAAACTCCTGATGGTCATCCCATTCTTCTCAAGAAGCTTCTTCACAATCTCATGGAGATTGGCCGCACTTAACTGGGGGGTTTCACCGGGAAGGAAGCACTGTTGAATTTCTTCATACCTTTTTTGTGCCCGATTGAGTTCTTCCTCAACCGTTTTTCTCTTCTGGAGAAACTCTGAATATTTTGAGAGGATTTTTTTCTTCAGGGCGATCTCTTCCTTCATCCTCCTGGTAGCTTCAACCATGGGAAGGATACCCAGAGTGATGATGAGAACGAAGATGGCCGTTCCGATGAAAATCCAGAGGATCCTGTTGCGGGAAACCTTCCTCTTTCGTAAAAAAGACGGCAGCTTCAAGAACCCGTTCTCCTCGCCTCAATTCTCGCTTTAATTTTGAACCTTTCCTTCTCCTGTGCCCCTTCGGGTTTGATCTGCCTCTCCTTGGTAACAGGGGCCACAAACTCCACTTTATCAAAAAGGGGAGATTTATCAAGCAGGGAGATGAGATCCGATGCAGAATCGGCAAAACCACTGATCTCAATCTCCTTCCCATTATATTTCAGGTTCCAGATCCACACTGTAGGGGGTAAGAGCCGGGTCAATTCCTTCAACATCTCTATCTTGCTGATCTCCTCCGACCGAATCTTCTCCAGTTCTGAAATCTCTTTGCCATAGACCTCCTGCTGTTTTTGTAACTTTTCGACAGCTTCAACCTCAGGGTTCCTCTTTCTAATCTCCTCCGTGACCGAAGCCAACTTATCTTGGTATTTGAAAAAAACCCTCATCCCCCGGATGAGACCGAACAGAACCGCCAGAGAGATAAAGAAGATGAAGAGGGGTTTTCCAATCTGTCTCTCCTTCTTTCTCATCTCCGGGGGAAGAAGGTTGAGATCGATCCCTGACTTGAGCATATCCCTTAAAGGCACCCCAAGGGATGGATAAATCTGGGAAGATCTCGCTAATCCCCCTGCAATCTTCATTCGACTGATCGGGGGAGCGGACACCCCTTTAATTCCATCCGCCTCTTTAAGTGCGGCAAGCACGGTCTCATCCGCATCTAACCCGTAAACAAACAATGTCGTCTTTGCAAAAGAGGAGGGTTCCAGGCCTGACCGCTTTAAAATTCCCGCAAGGTCTGGAGTCTTCTCCTCCAAAGGCGCTGGGAAATGGAAGCTCTCTCTCCAGTCGTTTCCCTCAATCAGGTTCATCTCGAAATAGGCTTTGCTCACATCGAGCAGGACTGAAACCTCGCTCTCTTCTGCCCGCCTATGATACGAAAAGAGGTTGAGGGCAGCGATGGATGGAATTTGAATGGAGAGTGGTTTGATCCCTATTTTTTTTAACAGGGAGAGATAGGGGTCGATGTCCGACCGCTTCGCATAGACCGCCATGAGAGAAAGCCACTCTTTCTCTTCTCTCAGGAGGTGGTAATCCAGATAGACCTCCTCTTTTTCAAAGGGCGTATATCTGGGCGTCTCATACTCCAGGACCTTTCGCAGATTCTCTTTGGTGGAGACAGGAAGCCGGATGAAACGGACGACCGTTTTCTCCCTGGGTATCGAAATGGATCCCCGGTCTCTTTTGATGCGATGCTTTAAGACGAAACCATTGATCAGACCGATCACCTGAGCCTCACGCTCCTCCTTCTGCTCCTCCGGTGGGATAGGATGGAGAGCAGAGTCCACCACCCTGATCCTCCTGAAGGACTTCTTCAGCAGGGTAAGAATCAGATGATTCTGCCTTAAATCGATCCCGAAACCGGTACGAAAAATACCCATGCTAATCTCTCATGCATTCTTACCCATTGCCAATGCATTAAAACTCACCAGACCGCATCGATCCACTGAATGATCTTATAACCTTTTTTCTCCCGGCCATCGATCTTCACGATCGTCTTCATTCCCCGAACGGAGCCCCCCTGACCGAACGCTTTCGATTCAATCGTATAGTAGGGGCTTCTCGGTTGATAGACGATCAACCTTCCAATCTCTCCAATGAAAGCGGACATCTCAGGAACCCGCTGGATGAGGTCCTGCTGATTCTCGACTCTCTTCGCCTCCCTGGCCTTTACGATGAGCCGGGTAACCCCAACCGGAATCCCTAAAGCCATTCTCATCACAAGGGGTGAGGCGCTGTTGATATCAATCTGCTCTCCGAAGGCATAGATGGAAAAGATATCTTTCAGACCGATTTTTTCCCTCTTCCCATCCTCTTCTCTCATCCTCCCATAGAATAGATCGCGTGTCACCCCCCTCACGAGCAACAGTTCCTCAATGGAGTCAAAATTTCCATTTTTGCAATAATAGGGATCCGGAAGGGATTGATAGTAGTCATTCTCCGCTCCATTGAGGCGATAAAGGTCATCGGGATCTCTCCAATCCATAATGGAAGCGACAATGACGTCTTTCGTCTCTTCCTCCAAACCCATATTTCCGACGATCTTGCGAAGGAAGGTCTCCGAAACCGTATTGATATTGATCTTTCCATCCTCTCCCATGATCCTGACTTCGCACTCCCCCTGGACAAAAGGCAGGAGGTTGGACCTTCCATCGGTGATCCATTCTTCTTTCTCAGGGGGGATATTCTCTTTCAATGCCTTGCGTTTCTGTTGAACTCCGGGATCATGTTTATAGATCAATTCAACGACGGCCCGTTGAAGCCCGCCTTCGGCCAGGCCATAGAGATAGGCTTCCTCCTTGAAATTTTTCGTCATATTCGCTTCGGTCCTCATCCCGAAACTGAACTCCAGAACGACAACGGAGAGGATGGCTATTACCCAAAGAATCATCAATAGAACAATGCCATCAGAGTTTTCTAATTTCAACCAAATCGTTCGAATCATCAATGGTTAATTCCCCTCTCTCGGCGTTCTTTCCGTTGTAATTCTTCTGATAGGAGCCCTTGGCCTCATCCTCACCTCTTCATATTGAAAGGCGGATATGGGAAGGATGAGGCCAAAAGAGGAATCTTTTCCTTTGGGGTCTTTAAAGTTCACCGTCATTTTGAGACATTTTGGCAACTCCTTCTTCTCTTTGGCGCTCCATTCTTCCAACCATGCTTCGGTCTGATTCTTTGACGAATCCTCTTCCTGATAATACTCGAGAAGGAGATTCGAGATACCTTCCATAAGGGGAATTCCTTCCTCCTCTTTTGGCTCCTCCTCGAAGAATTCCCGGTTCAGAGCCTTCCGCTCATAGAGAAGCAGGCGTCCTCCATTCTTATCACCCTCCTTGAATTGATAAATCGTGTAGACGAACCCCTCTGGGCGGTTCGTTTTAGCAGGAAGGGCAGAAACAAATTTTAAGGATTGAGCCTTTCCTTCAAAAGCCAGGTAATCGCCTTCCGCTTTTTTAGTCTGGATTTTGTAGGGCACGATCGACTTCACCTGCCGGGTGATCATTTGAGAAACGATTCTGATCTTCTGATACTCCTCTTTAATCGATTCTCCTCTGTCCCATGCCGAGATTCCCAAACGGAAAGCCCCGAAAATGATGACAAGAATAAAACCGAGGATGGTCAGGGCAACCACCACCTCAATGAGAGTGAACCCCGGTAATGCATTGAACGATAAAAGTTTAACTCTTCTTCTCATTGCTTTCCCATTTGATCGTCCTGTAAGATTCCAGGCCGACAGACCTCTCTTTCAACCCGGATTTCCAGATGACATCGACTTTGACATGGAAGAACTCCACAGGAGGTTTAAAATCGGTCCCCGTTTCAAAGAGAAGGAGGTCTATCCTCTTCGTTTCAATCTTCCAGCGATAGGTCTCATTGAACTCCCCTTCCTCAACCCCTTCTCCGGAAGGCGGTTTTACTGCCAATTCTTCCATCTTCATTCGTCCATAATGGGTCGCCTTCGCATACTCCTCTGAAACCCTCCCCAGGCGAAGGCCGCCGGCAAAGAGCTCAATGATCACCATCAGCCCCACCCCCAGGATGGCAAGGCCCACAACCACTTCGATCAGCGTGAATCCTTTTCGCTCCATTTCGTCTCTAAATCTTTTCAATCTCCACCATCCCTGTGAGAAAATGGACCTTAATCCGATACCCCTTATGAGCTTCGCTCCCCAGAAGGAATGAACCTCCATTCGATCCGCCGTTGGGATAAAATTCGATTGCCGGAAATTCGGAAGAATACTGAGGCGCCTTAAGCTCCACCTCCTTCATCGAGATCCAGTCAGGTAAGGCAAAGACCTGAGGGGATGGCTTTTTTCTCTTCTCCTCTCCTTCCTCCCCTTCCTCATCAGGTTCCATCCACTGGACTTTAATCTCCTTCAGATCGGAGTGAACAACAACCTGATAGATTCTCCATTTGTTGACCGCCTCACTCCGGCTATGGCGGAGGATGGCGGCAATCTTTTGGGTTGTCCCTCTCAATTCTGCCGTCTTAGAGAAACGTGAGAGGGAGGGTGAAACCAGCGCCGCCGAAAGGCCAATGATAATGATGACGATGATGAGCTCAATTAAGGCAAAACCTTTCTTCATTTCCCTCAACCCTTCCAACTCACCACATCCTGATTTTCTCCCTCTCCCCCTTCCACGCCATCAAGACCGTAGGAGAGCAGATCATATTCTCCGTGCTCTCCAGGACATTTATAGAGATAGGGTTTCCCCCAGGGGTCCATGGGAATTTCCTTGGGAAGGTAGGGCCCTTTCCATGCTTCCAGACCCGACGGTTTCTCCCTCAGGATTTTCAGCCCTTCTTCGGTGGTAGGGTATCTTCCAACATCGAGCCGAAAGGCATCGAGTGCTGTACCGAAGAGTTCGATCTGGGCCTTTGCCGATTTCTGTTTCGCCTGTGTCAGCTTTCCAAATAGCCGGGGGCCGACCAGACCGGCCAAGAGACCGATGATGATGACAACAATCATGATCTCGATCAGTGTAAAACCCTGTTCTCTACACCGAATTCTTTTTCTCATCTTCTCTCCTCAACTTTTAAAAAGGAATCTCATTGATGCTGAAGATGGCGAGAAGCATCGAGATGACAATGAACCCCACCAATCCTCCCATGATCAGAATAACGGCGGGCTCCAGCAGTGAGACAAACCTTTTTAAAGCGTTCTGGACATTCTCTTCGTAGACTTCCGCCACCCTGACAAGCATCTCGTCGAGCCGACCGGTCTCCTCACCTACCCCGATCATGTGCACGGCGAGGGGAGGAAAGACACCTGTTTCCACCAGCGATTTCGAAATTCCCTTCCCCTCTCTCAACCGGTCGTGGATTGCGCCGATAGCCCTTGAAACGGCCCGATTCTGTGAGATCTCCTTAACCAGATTGAGAGCAGGCAGAATGGAGACCCCGCTCTGGAGCAGAGTGCCGAGGGTTCTTGCAAACCGGGCAACCTCTCCCTTTTTAATAAGGTCTCCGATGATGATCCACCTCAATTTGAATCGATCCCAGTGGAATCTCCTCTCTTCATGTCGGGTATAGACTTTCAAACCGAAGTAAATTAGAAAAGCGAAACTGAGGCCGATCCACCAGTAGTCGCTAATAAAATGGCTGATCGCAAGCACAATCTGTGTGGGTATGGGGATCGCCTGTCCCATATCGGAGAAGATTCTCGCAAATCTCGGGACAACGAAAGTAACCAGAATGACGATGGAGACCCCGCTGACGAAGGTGAGAATGAGAGGATAGATCATCACAGAGACCAGTGTTTCCCTGACCTTTTTCGCGCTCTGAAGATACCGGGTCAACCGTGAGAAGATCGTCTCTAAAAAACCCCCTGCCTCTCCAGCCCTGACCATATTAACATAAAGTTTGGGAAAAACCCGTGAATGAAAACCCAGCGCCTCTGCCAGGGAACTTCCTCCTTCCACTCGTTGCAGGACATCCTTCACCGTCTCTCTCAGTTTTCGGTTCTCTGATAAACTTCCAAGAATCCTGAGGCTTCGGTCAATCGGCAATCCCGATGAGAGGAGTGTTGAGAACTCCTGGGTAAAGACGAGCAGATCTCTGATCCCAATCCGATGAAGGATTAAGCTGGAAAGCTGAAAACTTCTCTCCTTTGCTTCAACAGGTCCGATTCGGATGGGAATATAGCCCATGTGGTGTAGGCTCTGGACAACAGCGGCCTCATCCCTGCCATCCATTGAGCCTTCCACTGTCTGCCCGCTCAGAGTCGTGGCCTTGTAAAGGAATTCGGTCATGTTATCACTTAGAAAATGACATCTAAAGATCTCCTCTCCACTGGAGACTGTGTCGTAATATGAAAAAACCGACTTTTTGAAAAGGGGGAGAGGCGGTCGGGTGGAAAAGATTTAGGGCGGCAACCTTTAGCCGTTCAGATTCAGGCGTGCCAAGCGTATGAAAGCGTTCGATTTTATGCAAGCGATCATTTCCCATCATCTAAAAGACCCGCATTCTAAAGCTTTGGGACCTGACTGCCTCTTCCCCTTTGCTCGCGATTGCGACACAGTCCCCTGGCGGGAGAGGATTAAGGTGAGGGGGAACTAAGGTCTAATTGTTCACCTTCACCCGCACCCATAAGATCTCAAAAATCCGAAATCCGCAATAGTTTATAAAATCTCCTCTTGCTGGGTGACCCGAAGGACTTCTGGAGCGGTCGTCACCCCCCCTCTTACCTTAGACCAGCCATCTTCTCGCAATGTTCTCATGCCTCTCTTTCGAGCCGCTTCCTTGAGGATATGCGAACCCTTCTTTTCAAGGATAAGCCTTTGAATATCATCAGTGATCTTAAAAAATTCGAATATCCCTGTTCTGCCCCAGTATCCCGTGAAAGAGCAGTTCGGGCATCCTTTCACATCGAAGAAATGGATACTCGAAAGGTCGCATCCCCCTGCCTTCATCTCCTCGAGAATGGCTGAATTGGGCTCATACGGCGCTCTGCAATGGGGGCATGCCGTCCTCACCAAACGCTGTGCCAGAACGCCGATGATCGTCGAAGAGAGGAGGTAATCCTCCATCCCCATATCGATCAATCGGGTGATGGCGCTCGGAGCATCGTTCGTGTGAAGGGTGCTGAAAACGAGGTGTCCGGTCAGCGCGGAATGGATGGCAATTTCAGCCGTTTCTGAATCCCTGATCTCACCGATGAGAATCACATCCGGGTCCTGGCGCACAATGGATCGAAGTGCATTGGCAAAATTGAGCCCGATGGAGGGCTTTACCTGAATCTGATTCACTCCCTTAAGCTGATATTCCACCGGGTCTTCCACTGTAATGATCTTCTTATCAGGAGAGTTGATCTTTTCTAAGGCGCAATAGAGGGTGGTCGTCTTTCCGCTGCCTGTGGGTCCGGTGACAAGGATGATCCCATGAGGTCGCCGAATCATCTCTTTAAACTCGACCAGAATATCCTCCGGAAATCCTAACTTCTCAATATCTAATACAATACTGCCCTTATCCAGGATTCTGAGGACAAGGCTTTCTCCATGGATGGTGGGAATGGATGAGACTCTGAAATCTATCTCCTTGCCCTTCACCCTCAGCATGATCCGGCCATCCTGGGGCAACCGTCTTTCGGCAATATTGAGCTTGGCCATGATTTTAACGCGGGAGACGATTGCCGCCTGAAGTTTTTTCGGAGGCGACTCCACATCATGGAGCACTCCGTCGATCCGATAACGAACCCTGAATTGATCTTCAAAGGGTTCAAAATGAATATCACTCACCCTCGTCTCAATCGCCCTCGAAATGATGAGGTTGACCAAACGAATCACGGGGCCTTCGGAAGCCATATCCCGGAGGTGGTCGATGTTCTCCTCTTCTTCCATCCGGTATTCGGGAAGGCTCTCCATATCCTCGATAATCCTCTCCATCGAGGTCGTACCCATCCCATAATGCCGTTCAACCGCCTCAAGTATTTCATTCTCCCTTCCTGTGAGGACATGGATTTTATAATGGGTTGCCAATCGAATCGCGTCCAGAACATAATAATCGAGGGGATTGCTCATAATGATGGTCAACTCATTATCTTCCAGACGGGCAGGGATGAATTTAGACTCCTTCATAAATTGAACCGAAAGATGGTTGATCAAAACCGGCTCATTTGGGAAATCCTCTTCGCAGGCAAAAGGCACGCCGAAATATTCCTCAACAGCCCTGCGATACTGGTCCTGGGTGAGGATGCCCGAGTGGATGAGGTGTTCTTCTAAGGAGAGACTTTCAGGTGATTGGCCCAAAGACTGAAACCTCTCTGCCTCAACCTTTTGGATCAACTCTTTCTCCACCATAAAAGAGAGCATTCGTGTGTCAATTGTATTCATCAGGTTGGTCTTCCACTCCTCAATTTAACCAAAATTTAAAACTTTGTGCAAGGTTTTTGTATCTCCTCCCCCATCGCTCTAAGCCAAAGAGAAATCTCCAGAAAACTAAGATAGGTTCTCTGGATCAGAAATTTTCAGGTTTTTCCAGAACTCACAATAAACTCACAGTAACTTCTTGACGAAAGGTCAATCATTTGACCCCATTGTTGCATTAAATTCGGCGCATGGATTTATCCAACCCTTACCCAGAGAGAGATGGCTGTCAAATCAATGTCGTCACCTGGATCAATCCAGTGGTGACCTTTGGAAGTTATCCTCAAAAGGGTAGAAATAGCCTTTTAAGGGGAGTATGCAGTTGATTCAAACGCATCTTTATGCAACAACGGGGTTGATATGGGATGAGCCATGGATGGATAGACAGAAATCGTTAACCAACATTAACTTCCATCTCATTAGGGGAGCGAAGGGTGACGGGGAGAAAGGAAAAGCCTGATTCATTCCAATCCTGGAGGATCAGGCTTTTTAAATTCCTGGGATTTAGATTGAGATAGTCAATTGAGAAATCTTTTTTTGAACAGTTTTAGGGAATTTTTGGGAGAAATCAAGTAACTTTTTGAAATCCACTTCGCCGAGTTCGAGTTCATCGGCAAAGGGGATTTTGCCCCGTAAATAGAGCAGATCGAGGAGCGCTTTTTCAGGAGTTGCCAGGTCGTAATCGCCATCTCTTTTAAAACCCCAAAAGAGTTTTGGAGCGATCCTTGAGAATTCCAGGGTGATCCCCTGATAATCAATTGAACGACTCTCCCCGACCGAACTTTGAAGGGTGATCACCGTGCAGGTTCGTGGGGCCTGAAGTAGAATACCGTATTTGTGGAGAGCCCATTCTCCGGAGATATAAGATGGGGTTCGGAGAAAACAACCCACTTCCTCTACGCCTGGCCAATCCTTCAGAAAAGCATTGACATAATAACCTCCTGATAGACGGTGAATCCAACCTTTCCGCACCGCCCGGGTTAGAAAAACCGGGGCATGTGGAGTCCATTTTTCCACCTCTACTTTGCGAAAAAGGATGGGCAGTCGGTTCAGAATCTCAATGGACGATTGTTTAGGCATGGGCATTCAGCAAATCCTCGAGACCATCTTTAATCAGAGGGGTTAAAATTTCGTCGAGGGATTGAAAGACCATCGAAAATTCCGAGGATTCCATGGCTCGGTAGGCAGAAGATGGAAGGAATCGCCGAAGGTCGGTCTCAAGCGCCTCTCTCAATGGTCGCCGGCCCTCTTTTTTTAGAAAGAAAGCGGCCCTTCGGGTCAAACGAAAAGGGCGAATATAGGATTTGAGCTTCCGGTCCAGTTGATCCAGATTGGTTTTTGCTCCAAGCATGGAATGGAGAAACCATAGATCATAGAGATCCCTGCCTTTCAAATAGGGCCGCTCATGGAGAGCCCTCAATTTATCGGTCAGGATCTCTTCCGGTGTTTCGACAACAAGGATACTGCTCGAAAATGGGAGGGCGAGCGCCCCCTCCCTCATCACATGAAACACCGGGGGACAATCCATCATGGGAATTTTCCGATGAGAGGGAGATTGATCCGGCTGGAGTTGCTCCGCCTCCATTCTGACGCTGATTCGCTCCCTTTGAGAATCAGGCCGGAAGAGGATAAAAGTACGAAAAGATCCCTTTGAAGTCTGGCGGGGTTTCTCCTCGAAAGCGCCCATGCCAAATTGAGATAGAGCGAGATGTCGTGTCGGGATTAAAATACGATCTAAAATTTTACGGAATTGAGTGAAAGGCATTTGGGATACGAAATCCAGGTCCTCGGAAGCTCTTTGTCCGCCGTAAACCCAGCGCAATGCCGTCCCTCCCTGAAAAACGATCTGCTCAGAACCGCTCTGACTATAGAGGGTGTGCAAGAGCATGAGTTGAAGGAGAGACCCTTGATGCAGTTTCTTAGGAAAAGGTTGGTCGCCCATATTATTTACAAAATTATACATAATTGTAAACTATTGTAAAGAAAATATTTCGCCCATGGGGAAAGAGAGCCATGATCCAATCTTATAGAGATCCCTGGACTTTTTTGCAAATCCCACAATCTCTTCTTGATAAAATAGCCATGGATTTGTAGGCGACAATTGTTACCCATTACCAACTTTACCCTGTTAGAAAGCCAACATTCTTCTAATGGGGCGAACCTTATATTTTCCCTCTTTTGGGGGTGAGAGGCGAAAGGTGAGGAGAAAGCTCGATCATTTTCAAATTTTCCTAAATGGTCGGGCTTTTTTTATTCTTAAGGTAACCTCTAAAAATGTCATTCCGGCGAAAGCCGGAATCCAGAACTTCATGAAATCACTGGACTCCTGCTTTCGCAGGAGTGACGAATTTGGAATTATTAGAGGTTCCCTTAAGGGATAAGCGGTTGGTTTGCTTAATAGATTAAAATAGTGACCTATGAAGATGTGGCCTTGGTATCCTTGCCTTCAAATGATGGTTTAAAAAAAATACGCAGTGATGGGGGTAACGATGGCTGAAGGTGTGGTTGTTTTCGACTAAAGTAAAATAGTCTTGACTTTTTTAGAGAACGGTCTAAAATAACAGTCTGATTTACAGGAATGGCATCTTTTATTTAAGGAACTCCAATACCAATGGATACGCCGATATTACATTTGGACTTGGAGTTGTTGGGGATGAGCCTATTGCCGGAGATTGGGACGGGCTGCCATAGCAAAAAAATGAATCCTTGAAGAAGTGAAGACTAAGTGAAACTAAGGGTCAACTCTTGAAAAAGCTTTGTTGATTGTTGAGACCTGACCCCAGCACCCCATTATTTTCACCAACGTCTCCTTCGGCAGTTTTTTTTACAGACAGAGTGAGGGAGGCAAAAATAGAGGAGAAGGTGTTGAAGGTATTGATGAGAGGGAGATTTAAGGATTCTTTTTTGCTAAAGGCTGAATTCTGAAATCGGATGGCTTTTTAGATAGAAATTTTAAGGATGGGGAAGAGCATGGCAAGGGGATTGCTACAAAAAATACGGAAAGTGTCCCCGGCCTTCACAAGTTTTCTGTTTCTTATGACGGCCTTGGTTTTGGATTTTGAGACATCTATGTTTGGGCCTACCCCTGAAGGGCTGTCCTCGCCACCCACTGTCAAAGGCGGTGTTTCTATGCGGGTCTTGTGGAGGATTTCCGAATATAAGGTGGGCGAGAGTGCGGTCTGGGGGGAAGAGGAAGCACGCAGGCTGCTTTTCAAGCCGCTTGACATAGAAGGGACGGTGATCACATTTGATGGCCGGATGTGCCGCGATGTCATTTTTGAAAAAGAGACGTTAAATGCTAAAGAATATTTGGGCCGTGTCTATCGCACCACACCACAAGCGTTAGGCATTGACGAAAAGGTAGTGGAGGTGGTAAAGACCAATTGTGACCTGCCGGGGTTTGCAGAATACATACGCTTGAGAGATAGGAGGTTGGTTATTCACATTAATGGCGTTTTCTTTTTCTTTGAGCCTGTCGTGACTTACTGAAAGAATGAGTTTTTGAGGGAATTTCAAGTAGGTATAGAAATAATGGGATCAGGACTTCCCAATATCTGAGGAGGGCACTAAAATGATTAACAAGTTACTTAAATTTACTAAAGTCTTGCACTTTTTAGTACGTGCATAAAAAAGGCTGTTATCCTAAAATAGGCTAAAGAAAGCGCGACCTTACCTTAGCCCGGAAAGGAGAACAGCCAATGAGAATCCAAAATGCCAGACAAG
>Ga0194127_10001898_pt1 | contig 29544 bp, 31 predicted proteins | sample TA2KigC100mmetaG_FD_148624 | JGI IMG/M metagenome (GOLD analysis project Ga0194127, IMG submission 148624) | Freshwater microbial communities from Lake Tanganyika, Tanzania - TA2015036 Kigoma Deep Cast 100m | ecosystem: Environmental > Aquatic > Freshwater > Lake | place: Tanzania: Lake...
GAATCGCGGTCGATGTGGTATGTTCCTGCATGGCGTTGCTTCCTTTCGTGGAATCAGCACCCCGAGCCTAACGGCTCAAGGCGAGCAACGCCGCTCCTCCTTTTTCAACAATGATCGGGACATCCCCAATTTGGGCGCGCCCTCTCGAAAGGCTTTAGGTCTATCCCAGCTAAAAGCAGTCAAGCGCTGCGGTTCGTCTTGTTCTTGTCTTTGGAACAGAGCGAATTGGACGCTTCTTCGAGAGACCGGTCAAAAGCGGCGCAGTATACTCTCCATCCGTTCCCTGACATGTCGATGCAATGCAAGAAGACAGAAAATGTTGCGGCAAAATGTGGAGGATTCGTCATGCGAAACATGCTCGCTGTAGCGACGGCCGGCTTCGTCGCTTTTCTTGTCCTGGACGTCGCCCAGGCGACCACTGCCCAAAGCCCAGCCACGCTGCGCGCCGGACCTGGCGCGTCGTGGCGCACGATCGGCAAGATTCCGGCCGGCGCCGATGTTCAGGTGTTGAGCTGCAATCCCGGCTGGCGTCATAGCTGGTGCCAGGTCCGCTATGGTTCGCAGACAGGATGGGTGAACGCGCCTGCGCTGGGGACCTCCGGATCGAACGTCGTCGTAGAGCCGGTCGTAACGACCGACGCGGCCAGTCTGAAAAAACGGCCGAGCATGTTTGCGTCGGTTATCGATACGATCCAAGGCGGCGAAAAGGTCGATGTTCTTCGCTGCCCGCGGGGAATTGGCAGCGGCTGGTGCCACGTCTCCTACAATGGCAAGACCGGATACGTCAGAGGCGGCCTTCTGAAGCGGAAGGCATCCGTCATTCCGCAGTAAGGCGCGCGCGAGGCGAATTCTTTCGCCTCGCCGTCTGCGAAAGGCAGGCGCCCTTCGCGCGATTAATGCCGGAATGGCGCAAATCGGACCTCGCCGATTTGCGCCAGTTGTGGGATAGCGCTCGCCTTAAAGGGCTCTACGCGTCCTTGCCGCCGTTCTTGCGCCCGCGCATGAAGGATTCGAACTCATCGCGGTCGCGGGCGCGGCGCAGCTGCTCGATATGGTCGGCGAAGTCGCGCTCGGCCTCGGCGAGCTTGCGGCGCTCTTCCTCAAGACGGGCGAGCTCGCCCTCGCGCCATTCGTCGAAGGCGACATTGCCGGTCGAGCGCATGAAGGACGGACCGCCCCAGCCGGACGCGCTTTCCCGCGCAACGCCGCTGACGGCGTCCTTCACCCGCGCGCCCTGCTCCTGTGCGAAGGCGAAGAGATCGCCTTCATAGCCGTAGCTCTTCTGCCAAAGCTTCCAGAACAGGATCGCGAGGCCGAGCGGCCAGAAGATGAAAAAGCCGAGGATCATCGCCGCGATCTCATAGGGCCTCCAGGACATGCGCCCGCAATGGCCCCAGGGCGATCCGCTCTCTCCGGACGACGACATGCGAGAATAACGATGGCAGCTCATGATGGGCTCCAGTTTTGTCAACGGCCGCCCGCCGCAAAGCGGGGCCGACGCCAATGTAATATGCATTAACATTGGCGCAAGGGGAAAGGGTGCGAGAAGACAAAGAGGATGAGGGGAGAAACTGGGCAATTTAAAGAGGCCAGACGAAAAGTCCGCGACGTTCAGGCTTGACCGGCCGTTCTTATTAAATTTCTTCCATAGTATGGAGCGATCTCATGCCCTTAAATTTGTCTGGCGCATATATGGGTTCCAAAGAGCTCCATATTAACGCACCAACATAATATAGGAACTTATGTCGAATCATATTAAAATATTACTTTAACAAGAACGGGGTGACTAAATTTGAGCGATAGATCGGGAAAATATGCGCTGCAGCCGAGCGGCTACAAAGCTTTCATACCAGCGCCTTTGCCGCCCGACCCAGCCGTGGAAATCGATTCCGAAATGCAGTGGCTACTGTCCCAGGCCGATCGCGCCTTGGGTCGGCTTGATGGCTCGATTCAAACTTTGCCCAACCCGGAACTGTTCGTATTTATGTATGTGCGCAAGGAAGCGGTTTTATCCAGCCAAATCGAAGGCACGCAAGCCTCGATAAACGACCTTCTCAAAGCCGAGGCGAAGATATTCGACTCCGAAGCGCCAAACGACGTCGACGAAGTTTTGAGCTATGTCGCCGCCATGAATTACGGACTAGCGAGACTGCAAGAAATCCCCCTATCCATACGACTGATCAGGGAGCTGCATCAGCAATTGCTCAAAGGCGTCCGCGGACGAAATCTTCAGCCGGGAGAACTGCGTCGCAGCCAAAACTGGATCGGCCCGGCCGGCAGCACGCTTTCAACGGCGACATTCATCCCCCCTCCTTATCAAGAGGCGGAGGCGGCATTGGGCGAACTGGAAAAATTTCTCCATGCGAGCGACGAGCTTCCGCCCTTGATCAAGATCGGTCTGGCTCACGCCCAATTCGAAACCATCCATCCGTTTCTTGACGGCAATGGGCGCATCGGGCGGCTGTTGATCACCTTCTTTCTCTGCCAGCAAAACATATTGCAGAAGCCCGTCCTTTATCTATCTCATTATTTCAAGCAACATCGGAGCGAATATTACGAGAAACTGCAAAGAACGCGGGTCTCCGGCGATTGGGAGGGCTGGCTTAAGTTTTTCCTGAGAGGGGTGGCCGACGTTGGCCGACAAGCTACGGATACGGCGCGCGAAATCGTCGATCTGAGAGAAAAGCATAGACTCATAATAATGAACGAATTTGGAGGAACGGCCGCGAACGCAAATAAGCTTCTAGAATATCTATATTCGCATCCAACAGTCAGTGTGAATGGCGTAAAAGAAGTTCTACAAGTGAGTTTCCCGAATGCGAACTCTCTTGTAGAAAAATTCTGCAAAAATCAGATATTGTTTGAGATCACAGGGCAAGCGAGAAATAGGGTCTTCAGCTATTCGCCCTATATCAATCTGTTCGCCAATCTATAAGGCGATTCAGCGCTTGAAAGAACGCCGAGACGGCGCGCGATGCGCGCCGAACTCGATTGCTTTTCCCTTTGCCACGCTTCGCGAGCGCCGCAAGCCGTCACGCCGCCTTGCCGCTCAGATCGCCTTCAAACGCGTCATCATCCGCCGATCCCGCATCACGTTCGAGCGTCGCCTCCGACTCGATCTCGATGTCGATTTCGAGCAGCGACATGTCCTCCTTCCGATGCATCTTCACCATCACCTTATCGGGATCGACCGCGATGTGCTTGGAGATCGCGGCCAGAACTTCCTTGTGCAATACGCCGATGAGATTGGACGCGCGCGCAGATTTGCGTTCATGAGCGAGAAGAATCTGCAGGCGCTCGCGCGCGACCGGCGCCGTGGCGGCGCGGCGTCCGAACAATCCAAATAAGCTCATGCCGCCCTCCGACCGAAAAGCCGAACAAACAAACCCTTCTTTTCGGAGGGAATGGTGACCGGCGTTCTTTCGCCGCACAGACGTTGCGCGGCCTCCGAATAAGCCCGCGCCGCGGCGCTCATTGCGTTGTGAAGGATGATCGGCGCGCCAACGTTCGAGGCGCGCAGGACCTCTTCGCTCTCGGGCACGATGCCGATGAGCGGAATGGAGAGAATCTCCAGCACGTCATTGACGCTCAGCATCTCGCCGCGCGCGGCGCGCCCTGCGTCGTAACGGGTGAGGAGCAGGAATTTGTCGACTTTCTCGCCCTTTTCGGCGCGCTCGGTCTTGGCGTCGAGCAGGCCGATGATGCGGTCCGAGTCGCGCACCGAGGAGACTTCGGGGTTGGCGATCACGACGGCGACATCGGCGAAGCGCATGGCGAGCGTCGCGCCGCGCTCAATTCCCGCCGGACTGTCGCAGACGATCCAGTCGAATTTCTCGCGCATTTCGCCGATGACTTTTTGCACGCCCTCTTCGGTCAGGGCGTCCTTGTCGCGCGTTTGCGAAGCAGGCAGCAGATACAGGTTGTCGAGCCGCTTGTCGCGGATGAGCGCTTGATGGAGCTTGGCGTCGCCCTGCGCGACATTAATGAGGTCGTAGACCACGCGACGCTCAGCGCCCATGACAAGGTCGAGATTGCGCAGTCCGACGTCGAAGTCGACGACCGCGACTTTATGGCCTTGCTGCGCCAGCGCGGCGCCGAGCGCCGCGGTCGACGTCGTCTTGCCGACGCCACCCTTGCCGGAAGTGACCACTAATGTCTTGGCCATTTTATCGTCCTCTCTCAATCGAGCTTTGCGATTTTGACGGTTTCGTTTTCGAGCCAGGCTTGGACCGACTGACGCTGCATCGTCGTCTCGATTTCCTCGGCCGTCAGATACACGCCGCAGACCGAAAGCAGTTCGGCTTCGAGCCGGCGACAAAAGATGCGCGCGCGTTTCTCGCCATAGGCGCCGGCCATCGCGCGGCCGCGCAGCGTTCCGTAGATATGCACGGAGCCGCCAGCCATGATTTCTGCGCCCGAAGCGACCGAGCCGACAACGGTCACGTCGCCCTCGGGGTGATAGATCGATTGGCCCGACCGCACCGGCTCCAGCAGGATCAGCGGCGCGGCGCTTGGCGCCGGCGGCGCGGCTGACTTGACGCCGGCCTCGCCGTCCGAGCCGAGAGATTTCGCTATGTCCTTAAAGGCCGCTTCTTCGCTTGAGGTCAGCGTTCCCGAACTTGCGTCTCTCGCAGCCGTTGCGCCGTTTTCCGACGGCGGTTGAGGCGTGGCGCGACCGCCGGCCAGAATCGGCGGCAGGTCGTCCGACGCCCAAGAAGAGTCGACGCCGGAAAGACCCATGACGCGTATGCCGCGTTGGCCAAGATTTCCAAGGAGGTCGCCAAGTTGCGACTGCTCCAGCGCCATCTTGCCGAGGTCGATGACGATCGACTTCTTGGCGAAGAAGGCCGGAGACTGCCCAAGCAATGCGTCCAATTGCTCAAACCAGCCGTCGAGCGGCTCTTCCGGTTCGAGCGTCAGAACGGGGAAGGACCGACCCCTGAAGCGAATGTGTTTTGAAGACGCCTGCGGCACGACAGCCTCACGCAATTAAGATTTGCTTCATTTGAGGGCGTTAACGTTAATGAATGATTAAAGCGGGCGCGTAATTTAACGATCGGCCGCCTCTTAATAGCAGTTTAGACCGCCGCGGCTTTGGCGCGCGCCGCCGCGCTCTCCATCACGCCCTGCGCGGCGCTTTCGAGGACGAGCGCAGGATCCGCGCTTTTGACCGGATCGAAATGGCCTGAGATGGTCAGCATGGCGACGCCATGCGCGAGCGACCAGATCTGCAGCGCGGCATAGCGCGCGCCCTGGGCCGGCGCGCCCGCTTGCTGCAGGCAGGCGACCACGGCGCGCCAGAGGATTTCGAGCGCGTGATCGGCGGCGCCGCCAGCCCCCGGATCGGCGAGGGTCTGCGCCTGCCCGAACATCGCTGCGTAAAGCCCCGGCTCGTCGCGGGCGAATTTGAGATAGGCGGCGCACATGGCGCGCAGCGCGCTTTTGGCGTCAGGCCGGCCTTCGTCCCACGCCGCCTCGATTCGCCCCCCAAAGGTCTCGAAGCCGCGGCGCGCCAATTCGCTGATCAGCGCGTCGCGTCCGGAGAAATGTCGATAGGGCGCTGCGGGCGAAACGCCGGCGCGGCGCGCCGCTTCGCTGAGCGTCAGCGCCGCCGGACCGCCTTCAGTAAGAATTTCCAGAGCGGCGTCGATCAGCGCCTGCTTCAGCGATCCGTGGTGATAGCCGCGCTTGTTGTGCATCTCTCACCACGGCGCAAGGCCGGCGTCGTCGCCACTGCCGAAATGCTAGCCCGCAAGCTTGGCGACCAGCGCGTCCGAGACCTCGAAATTTGCGTAGACGTTCTGGACGTCGTCGTTGTCCTCAAGCAAGCCGACGAGCTTCAGTATTTTCTCGCCCGAATCATCGTCGACCTTGATGGTGTTCTGCGGACGCCAGACGAGCGCCGCCTTGCGCGGCTCGCCGAACTTCTCTTCGAGGGCCCTGGCGACGTCGCGCAGCGATTCGACGGAGGTTATCACTTCGTGAGTCTCGTCGGTCGTCGAGACGTCGTCGGCGCCCGCGTCGATCGCCGCCTCCATCATCGCGTCCTCCGTCGCCGCCTTCTTATCGAATTCGACGAGGCCGACCCGATCGAACATGAAGGAGACCGCGCCGGTCTCGGCGAGCGCGCCGCCGGCCTTGGTGAAATAGGAGCGCACCTCGCCGGCGGTGCGGTTGCGATTGTCGGTCAGCGCCTCGACGATCACGGCGACGCCGCCGGGCGCATAGCCCTCATAGCGCACCTCGTCGTAGTTCTCCGCGTCGGCGCCCGAAGCCTTTTTGATCGCCCGCTCGATATTGTCCTTTGGCATGTTCTCCGCCCTGGCGGCGAGAACTGCGGCGCGCAGGCGCGCGTTCATATTGGGGTCGGGCAGGCCCATCTTGGCGGCGACGGTAATTTCGCGGGCGAGCTTGGAAAAAAGCTTGGAGCGGATCGCGTCCTGCTTACCCTTCTTGTGCATGATATTCTTGAATTGACTATGCCCGGCCATGCGCTATCGCCCTGCTCACTGACAAATCTTCGCCCTCCGGCGTCCGGCGGGTCATATACGCCGGACCAGTGCGGAAATAAAGAAATCCGCCGAGGAGCGGCTGCAAGGAGCCACGATTGAGCGCAAGCGACGAAAAACGAAATTTTCGCCCGACGCCCGGGGAGGGAGCGCTGTCCCCACCGCCGGCGCCCGATGTTCCCGATCCCGCGGCCGCTGAGCGGCTACAGGCGATCCTCTCCAGTCCCTCCTATCGCAAGGCGGACGAGGATATTGATTTTCTCGCCTCGACCGACGCGCGCGGACCACGCCTCGAACTCGAATATCTCAAGGCCGAACTGCTGCTGCGCCGCCACGGCGTCGCCGATACGATCGTCGTTTTCGGCTCGACCCGCATCGTCGAGCCCGCTTTGGCGGCGCGCCGGCTCGCAGAAGCGCAGGCGCTCGCAGACGCCGATCCCGTCGACACGGCGCTCGCCAGGCGGCTTTCGGTCGTGAAACGCGTTTGCGAAAATTCGCGCTACTATCAAATTGCGCGCGAATTCGGCGCGCTTGTCGGCGCGGCGCGCGAAAGCGGCGACCTGCCGCGCCTCGCCATCGTCACCGGCGGCGGTCCAGGCATTATGGAGGCGGCGAATCGCGGCGCCTTCGAAGCCGGCGCCGAGACGGTGGGCCTCAACATCACGCTGCCCCACGAGCAGCTTCCCAATACTTATGTCACGCCGTCTCTATGCTTGCAGTTCCGCTATTTCGCGCTGCGCAAGATGCATTTCATGCTGCGGGCGCGGGCGCTCGTCGCCTTTCCTGGGGGCTTCGGCACGTTCGATGAATTGTTCGAGACGCTCACGCTGGTGCAGACCGGAAAGGTCAAGCCGATCCCGATCATTCCCGTCGGCGAAAGCTATTGGCGACGCGCCTTTGACATCGAATTCCTGCTCGACGAGGGCGTGATCGATCCCCAGGACCTCCGTCTCTTCCGCTACGCCGAAACGGCAGAAGACATCTGGCAAGAGATCCGCCGCTGGGGCCAGCGAAAAGAGGATTTGCTATTTGAATGAAGGCGTTAGCTTATGACCGTGCCCGCCTGCCATTGTAAAGCCTGCGCCCAGCCTTATCTGACCTAGCGCGGCGCAACGCGCACGCTTTATTGAAAGGGAGATGAGCACATGAGTTGGCTTAAAGCGATCGCTGGCGGCGTGATCGGCGCTGAAGCCCTGAGCCTTGTTAAGGAATATGTGGAAAAGCAAGGCGGCCTCGACGGCGTCGTGAAGAATTTCGAGAATTCCGGACTGGGTCAGCAGGTCCACTCGTGGATTGGCCTGGGGCCCAATGAAAAGATCAGCGAGATAGACATCAGCAAGGCGATCAACGCCGACAAGCTAAAGGAAATCGCCAAGAACGCCGGAATCGACCTCGAAAAGGCGAAGGCGCTTCTCGCCCAATATCTGCCTGAGGCCATCGACAAGGCGACGCCGGAAGGCAAATTGCCGCCGCCCGACAAAGGGGCCTAAGCCGCCTTAGGGATCGGGCAGGGTTTGAAATGCCGGCGGCGTCCGCCGCCGGCATAACCATGCCCACGCTCTTGCTTCGGGCGCCCCGATTCTGTAAGTGCGTCGCGCGCGCCCTGTTGCAGCCGCCGGCGGCTTGGGCGAGGACCGCCCGAAGCTGCGCCGCCGCGGAAGCATCTCTTTCGTTATGGCCCCGGCGGGCGATTTGAATAGGACCATTAATGACCAAGCGCGCGTTGGTGACCGGCGTTACAGGACAGGACGGCGCCTATCTGTCACAATTTTTGCTCGACAAAGGCTATGAAGTGCATGGCGTGGTGCGGCGTTCTTCGCATCGGGGCGTCGAGGACCATCGGCTGCGCTGGCTCGGCATCAGCGGCAAAGTGAATTTGCACGACGCCGATCTCGCCGATCTCTCGAGCCTGCTGCGCACCGTCCAGGACGTCCAGCCGGATGAAATCTACAATCTTGCGGCGCAGTCCTACGTCGCCTCCTCCTGGCGCCAGCCGGTGCTGACCGCCAATGTCACCGGCGTGGGCGTGACCAACATGCTCGAAGCGATGCGGCTCGGGGCCTCGAAAGCGCGCTTCTATCAGGCTTCGTCCTCGGAAATGTACGGGCTCATCCAAGAGCCGATGCAAAACGAAAAGACGCCCTTCTATCCGCGCAGCCCCTACGCCGTGGCGAAGCTTTACGGCCATTGGATCACGGTGAATTACCGCGAGAGCTTCGGTCTTCACGCCTCCTCCGGCATACTGTTCAATCATGAGAGCCCGCTGCGCGGAGTCGAATTCGTCACCCGCAAGGTGACGCACGGAGTCGCATCGATCAAACTCGGATTGGCGAAGGAATTGCGTCTCGGCAATATCGACGCCAAGCGGGATTGGGGGCACGCCAAAGATTACGTGCGCGCCATGTGGCTGATGCTGCAACAGGAGACGCCGGACGACTATGTCGTCGCGACAGGCGTCACCACCACGGTCCGGGACATGTGCCGAATCGCTTTCGAACGCGTTGGACTCGACATGGATAAGTTCGTCGTTATCGACCCCGCGTTCTATCGCCCGGCCGAGGTGGACGTCCTGCTTGGCGATTCCAGCAAGGCGCGACGGGCTCTCGGATGGAAGCCGGAGATCGATCTTCGCGAGATGATCTGTGAGATGGTCGACGCCGACCTTGAAAGACTGCGGCGGGAGCCGGCTTAACCTGATATAAAGGGCGCGCGATGGCCGCCTTCGAGCGCATATTGGTGACGGGCGGCGCCGGATTCGTCGGCGGCCACCTCTGCGCAGCTCTGGCTAAGGCCTATCCGCAGGCTGCCCGGGCCATACTGTTGCGTCCCGGCGAATGCGGCCGCACTGACGCGTTTACTACGGCGGTCGCCGATCTTGTCGACGAAACCGCGATCGACGCGCTGATTGCGCGCCTGCGACCAGACCTCGTCGTCCATCTTGCGGGTCAAGCGTCGATCGGTCAGGCGCTGCATGCGGCCGAATTGACCTGGCGGGTGAATTTTCACGGCTCCTTTGCGCTCGGCGCGGCGGTCGCCCGCCACTGCCCCACGGCGACGTTCCTCTTCGCCTCGACGGCGGCTGCCTATGGCGCGAGTTTTCGCGATGGCGTTTTGAACGAGGACGCGCCGCTGCGTCCCGTCGACGTCTACAGCCGCTCAAAAGTCGCCGCAGAGAGCGCGCTTGCGGATCTGCTCGGGCCCAACGGACGACTTATCGTGGCGCGGCCCGTCAATCATTCGGGTCCGGGCCAACGCAATCGCAATTTTGCGCTCGCCTCTTTCGCCGCGCAGATCGCCGCGATCGAGACGGGTCGCGCCGCGCCGGTGATCAAGGTCGGCGATCTGTCCAGGGCGCGCGATTTTCTCGACGTGCGCGACGTGATCGACGCCTATATGCGGCTGATCGAAAATTCCCGGGACCTGCCTGCGTCGGTTTCGATCTTCAATATCGCTTCGGGGACGGCGTATCGCATGGAGGCGCTGCTTGAGCGGCTCCGCCGAAAGTCCAAGGCGCAACTCGATATCGAGGTTGATCCGGCGCTGCTGCGACCGGGCGGCAGCGATCTCGCCAGCGCCGCCTGCGACGCATCGAAGATCACAGACGCGACCGGCTGGCGTCCGCGTCACGACATCGACGACATGCTGCAGGCGCTCCTCGTCGACGCCCGCGAGGCCGAGGCGCAAGCTGCGCAGGCTTCGTCGTGAGCAAAGGTTCATGAGCGAGCGGCGGAACGGAGAGCGCGACCAGGATCGCGAACGCATGCGCCTGCTTGAATTCCAGCTCGATCATTTGCGCGCCGAACTCCTGCATCTGACTCATGAGCGCTATCGGCTGATCTATTCGGTCTCCGGCCACATCTACCGCTTTCTTCGGCCGATCGAAGCCTTCATCGCCGACAATGCAAACGCCTTTGTCGCGCGTTTTCGCCCGCCGGCGTCCGAGGCGCCGCCATCAACGCCTGCTCAGGGCGCTCCGGCCGCGCGAAGCGCGCCGGCGCCGGCGCGCCGGCTGCTCGTCGACGTCACCGGAACGATCAAGCGCGACGCCGGCACCGGCATTCAGCGCGTCGTCAAAGAAGTTGTGCGCGGTCTTTATAGCGGCGAAAGCTTCGACATCCCTGCTTTCGCCGTTCGCTGCGAAAACGGCCGGCTGCTGAGCGCCAATAGCTTCGTCGCCGAGCTTGTCGGCGCAGACGCCGCGCCCGATTCGGAAATCGACATCGAATCTGGCGATCGCTTTCTCATGCTTTCCGACAGCTGGAACGCCTTTGAGGAACTCGCGCCCATTTTCGCAAAGATTTGCCGCGAGGGCGGCGAGGTCGTCAGCTGTATCTTCGATCTCATTCCGGAACTTTATCCGCACGCCTGCCATGAAGTGACGGTGCCGCGCTACCGCGCCTGGCTGCGCAAGGCGCTCGTCGAAAGCGACAGTTTTTTGGCGATTTCGAAAACCGTGGCCGACGAACTTGCCGACTATGTCGCCGCGCAACGGCTGCCGCATCGTCCCGGGCTCAAGATCGGCTGGTTCCATTGCGGCTCCGATTTGGCGCTGCGCGCCGACTCCGCGCCGCGCGATAATATCAAGCGGGCGGTCGCCGGCGAAGCGCCGGTCTTTCTTAACGTGGGCACGATCGAACCGCGCAAGGGCCAACGCGTCGCCCTCCGCGCCTTTGAACAACTCTGGGCGCATGGGCGCGATATTCGACTGATCTTCGTCGGACGGCGCGGCTGGTTTGAAGAAGCGGTCGTCAACGAGATTGTCACGCATCGCGAATTCGACCGTCGGCTGTTCTGGTTCGACGACGTTGACGACGACGAGCTTTCCTTCCTTTACGATCATGCGGCGGCGCTGATTTTCCCCTCCTATGCGGAAGGCTTCGGCCTGCCGATCGTGGAAGCGGCGCGGCGCGGCCGGCCGGCGATCTGCAGCGACATTCCGGTCTTTCGCGAGGTCGGGCAGGACGGCGCTCTCTATTTTCGCGTCAATGACGCGACGGCGCTGGCGGCGACGATCGCCGATTTTCTCGATGGCCGACGCGCCGGCGACCCCGATAAGGTCTTGCGCGTCGCCTGGCGTGACGCGGCGCGGCGCATCGTCGAGGTCATCGCCCGCGAGGATTGGAGCCGGCGGCTGCCGTAGCCGGCGCCTTCGCGTTGCAACATCAGGAACGCCATTTTCGCGCTCCGCCAAAGCGTGCTAGAGAGGCGCCAATTGGTCGTGCGGCCCGGCCGGCGCTATCGCGGCGCTCTGGGCCGCACGGCTTTTCGCTTCAATCGGGCAGGGCTATCGCCTTCCCAGCGACGAGGGAAACGCTCTCCATGCCGATCAACATTCCGCTTCTCAACGAGCAAACGCCGCAGACGGTGTTCAAGATGATCAATCTTGAAGCGTCGCAACTTTCCCTGCCGGATTCGCGCGAATTGATGTTGGGCGCACTCGGGGGTTATGGCCTTCTCCAGGCGATCGCGCAGGCGTTCAATCATTCGCTGATCGGAAGCCTGATCTACGGAATATTAAGCGCGGGCTTTCTCTATGGCGCGAGCTACGGCCTGCTGCGCGTTCTCAAAGAGGATGCAAAGTTTCAGCGCACGGCGATCGCGCTCGCCATTATGGGCGGCATCGGGGCGCTGGCCTATATTATTCTGCATCTCATCTTCGCCATCGCCCTGCCGCCGCCGCTGCCGACCGAAAAGCTCCTGCGCTTTCTGCTGTTTCCGATCATAATCTGGATGGCGTTTATGTACGCCTTTCTGTTCCGCCACGTGTCGCTGCGTCCAGTGCCGGCCTTCGTGACGGCGGCGCTGTTCGTCCTCGTCGTCGAAGTGCTCCTGCCGCCGATTTGCAGATAGCACGCGCGTCTTTCCGAAGGCTGCGCGCGCGATCGACTGGCCAGCGCCGCAGTGCTAGTAAACGCCATGCCCGCGGCGCCGAAGGCGCGTGATTATCTTTCCTAATCGGATCGCTTGCTCTTATGACCTCACCATTCGACGTGCTGGGAATCGGTAACGCCATCGTCGACACGATCGCCCGCGCCGAAGACGACCATCTGCTTCAGACAGGATTGCGCAAAGGCTCGATGACGCTCGTCGATGAAGCGCGCGCCGCCGAACTTTACGCCGCGATGGGGCCCACGACGGTCATATCCGGCGGCTCGGCCGCAAACACCATGGCCGGCCTCGCCAGCCTCGGGCGCGCCGCCGGCTTCGTCGGCAAAGTGAAGGAAGATGACGCAGGGCGCGAATTCGCTCACGACATCCGCAAGGCTGGCGTCGCCTTCGACACGCCCGCCGCGGCCGATGGCGCCGCGACCGCCCGTTGCCTGATTTTCGTGACGCCGGACGGCCAGCGCACGATGAACACTTTTCTCGGCGCCTGTCAGGCGCTTGCGCCAAACGACATCGACGAAGAGACGGTCGCGCGCGCGAAGGTGCTTTACATGGAGGGCTATCTCTGGGACCCGCCTGGCGCCAAGGAGGCTTTTCTAAAGGCGGCGAAGATTTCGCGCGCCAACGGACGCAAGGTGGCGCTGACGCTCTCCGACAGTTTCTGCGTCGATCGCTATCGCGGCGAATTTCTCTCGCTCATCCGCGATCGGGTCGTCGACATCGTCTTCGCCAATGAAAGTGAATTGCACGCGCTCTATGAAACGGGCGACTTCGATACGGCGCTCGCGGCGCTGCGCGCCGAAGAGGGGCTGCTCGGCGTCGTCACGCGGTCGGAGAAGGGCTGCGTCGTCGCCAATGGCGCGAGCGCTTTGGCGGCGCCGGCTTTCCCAGTCGACGACGTCGTCGACACCACAGGCGCCGGCGATCTCTTCGCCGCCGGCTTTCTTGCCGGCTACACGCAGGACTTGCCGCATGAACGCAGCGCCATGCTCGGCGCGCTCGCCGCGGCGGAGATCATTTCGCATGTCGGCGCGCGGCCGCAGAAGGATTTGCTCCAGTTCGCCCGCGACAACGGCGTGCTCGAATAGGCTTTGCATGTCCTCGGCCGGAGGATCATGGCGGCGGTTTACAAACTGGAGGAATGAAAGATGCGCCTTGTCTCAAGAACAATTCTGGCCGCCTTCGCCGCGATCGCGAGCCTCGCGGTCGCCGTTGACGCCACCCGCGCCGAAGCCGAGATGACGAAGAGCCTCACCGGCCTCCAGTTCAAGGATACAAAGGTCGGAACCGGCGCGACCGCAAAGCTCGGTCAGACCGCGGCGGTGCATTACACCGGCTGGCTCTATAACAATGGCGAGAAGGGCAAGAAATTCGATTCATCGCGCGATCGCGGACAGCCGTTCGAATTCCCGCTCGGCCAGGGCCAGGTGATCAAGGGCTGGGACGAGGGCGTCGAAGGCATGAAGGTCGGCGGCAAGCGCACGCTGGTCATTCCGCCGGAGCTCGGCTATGGCGCGCGCGGCGCCGGCGGCGTCATTCCGCCGAACGCCTGGCTGATCTTCGACGTGGAGCTGGTCGGGGTGAAGTAGCGCCGCGATTATTGGCCTCATTTCAAGAGCCATATCGCGACCAACAATAAGAAGCCAAACGCCGCCAGGAACCAGCGGTCCGAGCGTCGGCGCGCGTCGGCCAGCGCCTCGATCGAGCGCGGCGAAAGATCGACGCCGCGCTCGGACATTTCGGTCACCCGGACAATCGCGGTTTCGGCCTCCTGCAATGTCTGCGGGAGCCGAGTCGCGAGCTTCGCCATCTCCACAAGGCTCCTGCTCGCGTCCTCGACCTTCGCCTTGACGCCAAGATTTTCCTCGATCCAGGAACGCACGACGGGATCGCAGGTCTTCCAGATGTCGAGCTTGGGATCATAAGTGCGGGCGACGCCCTCGGCGACGACCATGGTCTTTTGCAAGAGCACCAGCTCGGTGCGCGTGCGCATGTCGAAGAGCGCCGTCACTTCGAAAAGCAGCGTCAGCAGACGCGCCATCGAAATATCGGCGGCGTTGATCGTATGCATCGGCTCGCCGATGGCGCGCAGCGCCTGCGCGAATTCTTCGATTGAGTGCGTCGCAGGGACATAGCCCGCCTCGAAATGAACCTCGGCGACGCGCTTATAGTCGCGAACGATGAAGCCGTAGAGAATTTCGGCGAGGAAGCGGCGCTCCTTCAAACCGAGACGGCCCATGATGCCGAAGTCGATGGCGACGAGCCTTCCCTTCTTGTCGACGAAGAGATTGCCCTGATGCATGTCGGCGTGAAAAAACCCGTCGCGCATCGCGTGGCGCAGAAACGACTGCAAGACATTGCGGCCGATCTGCTTCAGATCGTGGCCCTCGGCGGCGACCCGCTCGATGTCCGACAGCGGAACGCCCTCGATCCATTCGAGCGTCAGCACTTCGCGGTCGGTGCGGCTCCAGTCGACGGCCGGCACGTGCATTTCGGGATCGCCGACGACATTGTCGGCGAATTCGGAAGCCGCGGCGGCCTCGAGTCGAAAATCCGTTTCGAGCCTCACGGTGCGCGCCAGCGTATCGACCACCTCGATCATGCGTAGCCGGCGCGCTTCGGAAGAATAGCGCTCGGCAAGCCGCGCGATCCGATACATGTCGCGCAGATCGACCGCGAACTGACGCTCGATTCCCGGCCGCAGCACCTTCACTGCAACCTTGCGCACGCCTTCCTTGTAACGCGCCTGCGCGACATGAACCTGGGCGACGGAGGCGGCGGCGACAGGCTCGCCGAAGGAAACAAAGAGTTCGTCGATTCTTCTGCCCAGCGCCCGTTCAATAATGGCGACGGCCTTGTCACGGCCGAACGGCTCCATCCGATCTTGCAGCGCGGTGAGCGCGTCGGCGATCTCGCCGCCGACGATGTCGGGACGGGTCGCCAGAAACTGGCCGAGCTTCACATAGGAGGGGCCGATCTGCGCCAGCGCGCGCACCAGCGCCTTGCCGGCGCCGTCGCGCTTGCCGCCGGCGAAGAGATTGGCGAAGCGCACCAGCGGCGCCGCCGCCGGCGGTAGAAGGGCGGGATCGAGAAGCGCAAAGACGCCTTCGCGCGCCATGATGTAGCCGGCGCGCGCCAGACGATAGGAATGACCGACGCCAAGGATCACGAATGCCGCCGCTCTTTAGAGATCAGCTCTTCCAGCCGGAATGGATCGCCACGACGCCGCCCGTCAGCCGCTCATATCCGGTGCGGCGAAAGCCGGCACGGCGGATCATGCGTTCGAACTCTTCCGCACTCGGAAATTTACGGATGGATTCGACGAGATAGCGGTATGGCTCCGAGTCTCCCGCCACCAATTTGCCGATCGTCGGGATGACATTGAACGAATAGGCCTCATAAAGCTTGTCGAGTCCCGGCACGGCGACATGCGAAAACTCAAGGCATAGGAAACGGCCGCCGGGCTTCAGTACGCGATAGGCTTCGGAGAGCGCAACGTCGATGCGCGGCACGTTGCGTATGCCGAAAGCGATAGTGTAGCTGTCGAAATGCGCGTCGGGGAAGGGGAGCGACTCCGCGTTCGCCTGCACGAAGTCGACGCCGGAAAGGCCACGGTCGCGCGCGCGGTCGCGACCGACTTCCAGCATGTCGCCATTGATGTCGAGCACGACGATTTCGGCGTCATGCGCCGCCGAGGCGGCGATGCGAAAGGCGACGTCGCCCGTGCCGCCGGCCACGTCGAGATGGCGAAATCCCCGGCGCCCGCGCGCATTGACCTTGGCCGCGAGGGTGTCCTTCCACAGCCGGTGCATGCCGCCGGACATGAGGTCGTTCATGATGTCGTAGCGCCGTGCGACCTTATGGAAGACGTCGTCGACGAGGCCCTGTTTCTCGCTTAAGGGGACTTCGGAATAGCCGAAATGGGTCGAGCCCTCTCGCTCGGAACTTCGATCAATCATCAGGCGCTCGGGTGACGAGGAAGGAAGGGGACGGTATAGCCTGTCGCCGGGCCGGTGGCTACGCCCGCGCCGCGCCGGCGCGTCGGCTTTTGCGACGGGATTAACCTTATTTATGCCTGAGCTGCCCGAAGTCGAAACGGTGCGCCGTGGACTGGCCCCCGCGCTCGTCGGCGCGACGATCGCGCGCGTCGATTTGAGGCGCCACGACCTTCGTGTTCCCTTTCCACAACGCTTCGCCGCACGTCTCGAGGGCAGGCGCGTTCTCGACCTTCGCCGCCGCGCCAAATATCTCGTCGCCGATCTAGAGGACGGCCAGTCGCTGATCATGCATCTTGGCATGAGCGGGTCTTTCCGGATCGATGACGAGACGCCGGGTCACTTTCACCGCGCGCGCGGCAAGAGCGCCGCGCATGACCATGTCGTCTTCCATCTCGATCAGGGGAAGCGCATCGTCTACAACGATCCGCGCCGTTTCGGCTGCATGCTTCTTATTGCGACGAATGAGATCGACGAGGACATCCGCTTTCGAGGCCTCGGCGTCGAACCGCTGAGCGAAGCGCTTGACGCAGCGCTGCTTGCGAACAGGTTTCGAGAACGCGCGGCGCCGGTCAAGGCGCTTCTTCTCGACCAGCGTCTGATCGCCGGGCTTGGCAATATTTATGTTTGCGAGGCGCTGCATCGCGCGCGCATCTCGCCGCTGCGGGCTGCGGGATCGCTCGTTGCGGCGCGAGGCGGGCCGACGGCGGCGCTGGCGCGGCTGCCCCAGGCGATCAAGGAAGTCCTGACGGCCGCATTGAAAGCGGGCGGTTCGTCGCTGCGCGACCATCGCCAGATCGACGGATCGCTCGGCTATTTCCAGCACAGCTTCCGAGTCTATGATCGCGAAGGCGCGGCCTGTCCGACGCCGGGCTGCAGGGGAACGATCGCGCGCGTCGTCCAGTCCGGCCGCTCGACATTCTATTGTCCAGCGTGTCAGAAATGACGCCCTTGCGAGGTCGGCCCTGGCGGGCTTAATAACTTCCATGCCGCAACCCGCGCTCTCCTCAGGGCCGACGCTCGCCGTCGCCGGCCTTTCCAAGAGTTACGATCATCGCAGAGTCGTCGGGCCGCTCGATTTCTCGCTCGACGCCGGCTCAGTCACCGGCCTGCTCGGCGGCAACGGCGCTGGCAAGACCACGACGATCGGCATGGTGATGGGGTTGATCGAGCCGACGGAGGGCTCGATCCAGGTCTTCGGCTGCGACATGTCGCGCGAACGCTACCGCGCGCTCGGCCGGATGAATTTCGAAAGCCCCTATGTCGATCTGCCGCATCGTCTCACTGTGCGGCAGAATTTGCGCGTCTTTGGCATGCTCTATGACGTCGACGATCTCGACGCCAAGATCGAACAGCTTGCGGTCGATCTCGCGCTCGAAGATTTCCTCGACCGGCAGACCGGACGTCTTTCCGCGGGCCAGAAGACGCGCGTCGCCATCGCCAAATCGCTGATCAACGATCCGCAGCTCCTGCTCCTGGATGAGCCCACCGCTTCGCTCGATCCCGACACGGCGGACTGGGTGCGCGCCCGACTGGAGGCGCATCGCAAGACGCATAATTGCGCGATCCTTCTCGCCTCGCACAATATGAGCGAGGTCGAGCGCCTCTGCGACCGCGTGCTGATGCTGAAGGACGGCGCCCTCGTCGACGACGGTTCGCCGGCGAATCTCCTGGCGCGCTACAGCCGCGATACGCTCGAAGAAGTGTTTCTCGACGTCGCGCGCGGCCGCGTCGACGGGGCCGCTTCATGAATTTTTCATTCAAGCGCGTCGGCGCGATGGTGCTGCGCTACGCCTATCTTCTGCGCGCCTCCCGCACGAGGGTGCTCGACATTATCTATTGGCCGGCCATTCAGCTGCTGACCTGGGGATTTTTACAAACCTATCTCGTGCGCGCCGGCGCGCTTGCGGCGCCGGGCGGTGCGGCGCAGGCCGCCGGCACGCTCATCGGAGCCATTCTGTTATGGGACATTCTGCTGCGCGGCCAGCAGGGCTTCTGCTTTTCTTTCATCGAAGAAATGTGGTCGCGCAATCTGCCGAACATTCTGATGAGTCCGCTACGGCCGGTGGAATTCGTCAGCGCGCTGGTCGCGATGAGTCTTATTCGACTCGTGGTCGGCGTGCTGCCGGTAACGATCATGGCGATTCTTTTCTTCGGCTTCAATTTGTGGGCGCTGGGGATCGCCTTTGCGGCCTTCTTCGTCGTGCTGATGTTCTTCGCCTGGACCATCGGGCTTTTCGTCTCCGGCATTCTGCTGCGCTATGGACTCGGCGCGGAAAACCTCGTCTGGTCGCTGATGTTCTTCGTGCAGCCGCTCGGCGCCGTCTATTATCCGGTGACAACGCTGCCGAATTGGCTGCAGCCCATCTCCTGGATGCTGCCGCCGACCTATGTGTTCGAAGGTCTGCGCGGCGTATTGATCGATCATTTGATCCGCTGGGACCTGCTGGCGCAGGGGCTTGCGATCGACGTGTTTCTTTTCGCCGCCGCATCCGTCGCATTCGGCCTGCTGCTCAAGAGCGCGCGGCGCGCCGGCACATTGCTTCAATCGGGAGAGTGACGATGGGCGCGATCCGCGCCGATGCGGCGCTCCATGCGCGGGGGCTTTTCGAGAGCCGCGCCAAGGCGCGCGAGGCGATCGAAGCCGGCCTTGTCAGCGTCGACGGGCGCATCGTCAAAAAGCCCTCCGAGCCGATCGACGCCGACGCGAGCATTATCGCACGCGCGCCCTATCCATGGGTCTCGCGCGGCGGCGTGAAGCTCGCGCATGCGCTCGATCATTTCGGCGTCGATCCGAAGGCGCGCTTTTGTCTTGATGTCGGCGCCTCGACGGGCGGCTTCACCGACGTTCTGCTGACGCGCGGCGCGCGCCAAGTCGTCGCCGTCGATGTCGGTCACGGGCAATTGCATGAGAGGCTGCGCGCAGATCCACGCGTGACCTCGCTCGAAGGACAGGACGCGCGCGCGCTGACGGCGGCGCAGCTTGCCGAGGCGCCGAGCCTCATCGTGATCGACGCAAGCTTCATTTCGCTCGCTATGTTGCTGCCGCAGGTCCTGTCGCGCGCGACGCCGCGCGCCGACCTTGTCGCGCTGATCAAGCCGCAGTTTGAAGCCGGTCGGGCGGCGGCGAAGAAAGGCGTGGTGCGCGACGAGAAGATTCACGCCCAGGTCTGCGCGCGCGTAAAGAGTGAAATCGAAGCGCTCGGCTGGCGCGTTTGCGGCGTCATCGCATCGCCGATCGAAGGCGGCGACGGCAATCGCGAGTTTCTTATTCACGCCGGTCGATCATGAGCGCTGAGCGCCTAACCATCGAGCGGCTCGGCCATCGCGGCGAGGGCGTCGCGCTGCTTGGCGGGCGGCGCGTCTTCGTTCCCTATGCGCTGCCCGGCGAAACGATCGCCGCGCAGGTCGACGGCGAGCAGGCGCAACTCGTCGACATCGTCGAAGCATCGCCGCAGCGGATCGCGCCGATCTGTCCGCACTTCACAGATTGCGGCGGCTGCGCCGTGCAGACGCTTCGCGCCGACGCCTACGCGGCATGGAAACGCGGCCTCGTCGAAACGGCTCTGTCGAACGCGGGACTTGCATGCGCGGTCGCGCCGATGATCGACGCGCATGGCGCCGGCCGGCGCCGCGTAACCTTTCACGCGCGATTTGATTCCGGAATGGCGCGCGTCGGCTTCATGGCGGCGCGGTCTCATCGCATCGTGGAGATCGACGCCTGCCCTCTGCTTGCGCGCGAGCTTGTTGGCGCGCTGGTCGCCGCCCGCGCCATCGCCGAGGTTCTATCGCCGCGCGGCAAGCCGCTCGACATCGCCGTCACGGCGACGCTCGGCGGCCTCGACATGGAGCTGCGCGGCGCTGGTCCGCTTGATAACGCCGAAACCGACGCCCTCATCGCCGCCGCCCAAGCGCATGATTTGGCGCGCCTGACCAATCACGGCAGGCTCGTCGCGCTGCGTCGCGCGCCGCAGATCAAAATCGGCGAAGCGACGCTGACGCTTCCCGCCGGCGCCTTTCTCCAGGCGACTCAGCGCGGCGAAGAGGCGATCGCCGCGCCAGTCTGCAAAGCGACGGCGAAGGCGCGAGTCGTCGCCGATCTGTTCTGCGGGGTCGGCGCTTTCGCGCTTCGGCTGGCGCAGCGCGCCAAGGTCAATGCCTATGATTCGGACCGCCCCGCAATCGCAGCCCTGCGCGCCGCCGCGCAGGCCGCGCAGGGCCTGCTCCCGCTCGAAGCGATCGAGCGCGATCTCTTCGCCCGCCCGCTGAACGCCAGTGAACTCAATGGCTTCGACGCCATTGTCTTTGATCCGCCACGCGCCGGCGCCGCCGCCCAAGCGGCTGAAATCGCTCGATCGGAAATTCCGATCGTCGTCGCCGTTTCTTGCAATGCACAAAGTTTCGCCCGCGACGCCGCTGTTTTGCTCAAAGGCGGCTATGTGATTCGCGAGATCGCGCCTCTCGACCAGTTCCGCTATGCGGCGCATGTCGAGATCGTCGCCGTTTTTGAGAGGGAGAGTAGGCGCAGATCGGCCAAACGTCGTCTGCTTGGATGAATTAATCGGCGCCAACGTCATCCTGCTGTGCCGAGAATGTCACAGGAGGGTCAAGAAGCGACATTGGGACGCAGGAACCTTGCTCTGCGGCGTTGCCGATTCGCAAAATCAGGCATAGGATTTGCCACATGGTCCAGCGTAGCCGGAAGTTGAATGATTTCCGTGATCTGGAAGGAGAACGTCATGATGAATGCGCTTATCGCCGCAACATTGTGCAGTGTCGTCCTCGCGAGCGCGCCAGTCGCTATGCGCGCTTATGTCTATGCGCGCCGCAATGATAATCGCCGTCGCCGTCATCGCTAAGGACGGCGCTACGAAAAGGGCGCATCTTACTGACTGTGACAGCCAATCGGTTTGACGCGCCTCTTCTCGTTTCTCGTCTCGCGGCCATCGTCGGCGAAACGGCCGTCGTAACGGATGCGGCGGCGATGTCTCCCTATCTTGGGGAGCCCCGCGACCTTTATCATGGCCGCGCGCTCTGCGTCCTAAAGCCCCGAACCGCGCGCGACGTCGGCGACATTCTTGCGCTTTGCAATGAAACAGGCGCGCCCGTAACCCCCCAAGGCGGCAATACCGGACTTGTCGGCGGCCAGACCCCCGACGCCAGCGGCGATTCCGTCGTGCTTTCGCTCGAAAGGCTCAACCAGATTCGCGCCGTCGACGCCGCGGCCGACGCGATGACGGTCGAAGCCGGCGTGACGCTGGCGCAGGCGCAGGACGCCGCGCAGGCCGCCGACCGCTTCTTCCCCCTGTCGCTGGCCTCGGAAGGAAGCTGCACCATCGGCGGCAATCTCGCGACCAACGCCGGCGGCGTTCACGTCATCGCCTATGGGTCGATGCGCGATCTCGCGCTCGGGATCGAGGTCGCGCTCGCGGACGGCCGGCTGCTGTCGACGCTCGGCGCGCTGCGCAAGGACAACACGGGCTACGATCTGACGCAGCTCTTTATCGGCTCCGAAGGAACGCTTGGCGTGATCACCGCCGCGACGCTGAAGCTTTTTCCGCGTCCGCGCTCGCGCGCGGTGGCCTTTCTCGGACTCCGCAATCCGGCAGAGGCGCTGCAGCTGTTGAACTTCGTCAAAGGCCACGCGGGACCGATGCTCAACGCCTTCGAGGTCATGTCACGACCGGGGTTGGACCTCGTCCTGCGCCATATTCCCGGAACGCGCGATCCCTTGGCGCAGGCGCACGATTGGTATGCTCTTGTCGAACTTGCGGCCTTCGCCGAGGGTGAAGCCGAGCGCGCGGCCGCCGAAATTCTCGCCGCCGCGCTCCACGCCGGCCTGGCGCAGGACGCGACGCTGGCGCAATCGCTCGATCAGGCAAGCGCGCTGTGGAAGCTGCGCGAAAGCATGTCGGAAGCGCAAAAGCGCGAGGGCGGCTCGATCAAGCATGATGTCGCCGTTCCGGTGAACGAGATTCCGCGCTTCATCGAGGAGGCGGGACAAAGGCTGCGCGCCGCCTTCCCGCAGGCGCGCCCGGTTCCCTTCGGCCATATGGGCGACGGCAACATCCACTATAACGTCTCGCAGCCCGTTGGCGGAGATAAGGCCGATTTCCTCGCGCATTGGACCGAGATCAACGCCATCGTGCACGGCGTCGTGAGCGAACTCGGCGGCTCGATTTCGGCCGAACACGGAATCGGGCGGTTGAAGCGCGATTTGTTGCGCCAGACGAAGAGTCCTGTGGCGCTCGACGCCATGCGCGCGATCAAGGCGACGCTCGACCCGAACGGTATCCTCAACCCGGGCGTATTGCTTTAGCTTCGCCCGCGCGGGCAAACGATCTTCGCCGTCATGCCGTGCCGGCAGACAACACATTCGTCACAGGACGGGGCCGTTGACGTCGATCGGTCGCGTGCCGAAGGGCGTCGACGTTTCACCCTTTCTTTAGCGGCTTCACGTCGGTCAGCGCCCATTCGGCGGTTTTTTCACGACAGGCCGCGCCCTGAAGGCTTTCCTGCGTTTCGTTCACTGCGATGTCGGCATGGAAGGCGCGGCAGATCATGCCTTGGAGAGGGTAAGGCTGGCCGACCGGCGTGAAGGAGCCCTTGGCGCCTGTCTGCGGATTGTCCCAATTGACGCTCGCGCCGCTTCCCTGCGGATCGAGCGCCGTGCTCATGGCGGCAATGGCGCGGCGATGATCTTCCGAATCGAGCGCCCGCGACAGTTTCGGCGGGGATTTCGGAATCGCGCCTGTGACATCCGGCGTCACGCGCGCGCCGCCCCACATGGGCGAAGGCTCGGCGGCCATCGGCACGGCGATCGAGCAGCCGGCAAGGCCGCCGGCTGTCGCCGTCAGCATGATGAGCCCAATGCGGCGCGACATTTGAGCAATGACGCAAGCGGCGGTATGTCTGAGGCGCTGGAATCGCAAAAGGCCACCTTTGAAGCGCCGATCTTCGACTCGGCTTGAGAGGATTTTCGCTTGAACGCGTTAACGCCGGGTGACTTCGTCGACGCCGCCGAGCCTTTCGCATTGTTTGCGCAATGGTTCGACGAGGCGCGGCTCAAGGAGCCGAACGACCCCGAAGCGATGGTCCTGGCGACCGCGGACGCCAGCGGCCTGCCCGACGCGCGCATGGTGCTCCTGAAGGATTGGACGCCGGAGGGCTTCGTATTCTACACCAACGCGGAGAGCGCCAAGGGGCGCCAGCTCGAGGCCAATATGCAGGCGGCGGGACTCTTTCATTGGAAGTCGCTTCGCCGTCAAGTGCGGCTGCGCGGGCCCGTCAGCCCTGTCGGCGACGCCGAGGCGGACGAATATTTCTCCAGCCGCCCGCGCGACTCGCGCATCGGCGCCTGGGCGAGCCAGCAGTCGCGGCCGCTCGAGAGCCGCTTCGCACTCGAAAAATCGGTGGCCGCCTTCGCCGCCAAATATGCGATAGGCGCCATTCCCCGGCCGCCCTATTGGCGAGGCTTTCGAATTGCGCCGATCGCGATGGAGTTTTGGTCCGACCGGCCGTTCCGGCTTCATGACCGCGTCCGCTTCTACCGAGCGGAGCCGGGCGGATCGTGGCGAAAGGAGCGGCTTTATCCATGACGGCGCAATCAACGCGCGCGGCGGCGCTCGCGGCGGCGGCGGCAGCGACGCTTTTTTCGAGCGACGTCTCCGCGCAGGATCCCTTCGACTTCCTCTTCGGCGGCTTCGACGGCCCTCGTCGCGCCCGGCGGGCGCCTGCCGAACCCCGGCGGTCGGAACGCCCGCCCCGTAAGCGTGACGCCGGGCAGGGACAGACAAAGCCACAAACGCCTGGCGCGCCTGTCGCGCCAGGCGCGACAACAACGTCGGGAACGACGGCCCCCAGCGGGCCCGAGCGGCCGCCGCCGCCCTACGAGCCTCAGATTACCCGGCTCTCGGAGGTCCTCGGCGCGCTGTCCTTTTTGCGTGACCTCTGCGGCGCCGGCGACGGCGACGAATGGCGCGGGAAAATGGCCGCTTTGCTCGACGCGGATGCGCCGAGCGGGTCGCGCCGCCAGAAGCTGATGGCGTCCTTCAACCGTGGATTTCGCGGCTACGAACTGACCTATCGCGCCTGCACGCCCAACGCCCAAACGGCGATCTCGCGCTATCTGACGGAGGCTTCTCGGCTGACTCGCGACATCACCTATCGTTATGGAAATCCATAGAGCGCTCGCGAAAAAGGGCCGACGCTGGCTTTTTCGCACAAAGCGCGCTTCAAGATAGAAATCGATCAACTTAACCACATTTGGCGGATTTCGCCCAAATGCAGCGCGATCGAAAGGCCCGGCCGCGAAATTAACCTTCCGGCAAGGGTCGTCTCGCGCGGCGCGAACGGCTTCTTTAGAGTGCCGGCATGAACCATTCGAACCTTGCCTCGCTTTGCGACTCGGGCGGGGAGCAGCATCGAGCCGCCCTCGCCTATGTCACCGAGGCCTTCGCAGAAGCGATACTTGCGGGGATCGAGAGCGATTCCTTCGCCCATGCCGCCTTGTCCGCAGCCTTGCGCGAATTGGTCGCGACCTATGGCGAGGAGGCCATAGCCGCCTTTGCCGAAACCCTGCCGGCGCGGCTGCGCAGCGGGGAATTCACCACCGGCCTGAGGCACTAAATCGCGCTACATCCGGGCGAATTGCGCGAACGTGGATAAGTCATTCGCTTCAGCATCTTAGACGCGTTCTCGCCCGAAAAGCCCAGTTCCGCTTTGCATGACCGGTAAAGCAAAAGCGTCCGCGATTATTCGTCGCGGGCGTCCCGAAAGCGGACTGACATTTGCACAACAAAGCTTTAGAACGCCCGGCGCCGCATGCGCGAACGCTAGGCCGGCTTTGCACAACGGCTCCTCCGCCTTAAATCCGAAACAACATGCCCCGCACGCTTCTGTGTCTCGCGCGCCACGGCGAGACGAACTGGAATATCGAAAGGCGCTTTCAGGGCCAGTTCGACATCGCGCTCAACGCCCGCGGACGCGCGCAGGCGGCGGCGCTGGCGAAGGAACTCGACGGCGCGCATTTCGACCGGGTCTATTCGAGCGATCTGCGCCGCGCGCTCGCCACGGCGACGCCGATCGCCGGCGCGCGCGGGCTCGACGTCGCCAAGACCCCGGCATTGCGCGAAAAGGACGACGGCGTTTGGCAGGGACACACGCACGCTGAAGTGCAGGCGACGCACGCCGACATTTATCCGAACTATCTCACGCGCAAGCCGGACTTCGCGGCGCCGCAAGGCGAAACGCTGGAACATTTCGCCGAGCGGGTGCGCAAGGCCTTGACTCAAATCGCCAAGGAAAGCGCCGGCAAGACGGTGCTTGTCGTCGCCCATGCGGGCGTTCTCGACATCGCCTGGCGCCTCGCCGCCGGCAAGGCGCTCGACGCAAAGCGCGACCATCCGGTGCTCAACGCGACGCCGAATTGGATCGCCTATGAGGATGGAGGTTGGTCGCTCGTCGATTGGGCGGTGCCGGAAGGCCGCGCCGAGATCGCCGCGCCCTGGGACGGCCGCGCGCTGCCGCGTCGCGAGGCAGCCCGCGCGCTGATCGTCGATCAAGAGAATGATGTTCTGCTGATACGCTACGCTGGGGGATTGACGCCGCATTTTCTGGCGCTCGGCCATCATCACTTCTGGGCGACGCCGGGCGGCGCGGTCATGGAAGGCGAAAGCTTCGAGGCGACGCTGCGCCGGGAGGTTTATGAAGAAACTGGTCTGACTGTCCTCGATCCCGGTCCGGTCGTCGCCACGCGCGAATTCCCGATGGAGATGGGCGACGACTGGCATCAGGCGATCGAGCGCTATTATCTCATCCGCACGGAGCGCTTCGCGCCCAAGCCGCGCGACCTTACAGAGGAAGAAAAAGTCCATGTGCTCGGCTGGCGCTGGTGGAGCGCCGACGAGATCGCCGTCTCGCACGATCTGATTTTCCCCGAAGGGCTCGAGGCGCTGCTGCGCAAGGTCGGCAAGTGAAAAAGGCTCGCTGACGCGAGCCTCTTTCTCTCACTTTGTCATGAAGACGTCTCTGCGCGGGAATTTCTCGAACACGGACGGGTCCTGGCCGAAATTCGTCGCCAGAATGTCGGTCGGATTGCCGGCGATCCATTGCGACAGATCAATTGTTTGATAGTGGGCGTTGTTGAAGACGATCAGCACGCGCACGGTTTCGGTCCCGACGTTCTCGAGCGAATGACCCATGCCTTGCGGAATATAGCCGACGTCGCCCTTCGAGAACGTCTCCTGGCGCCAGCGCCCCTTTGATCCGAACAGCGTGACGCAAAGCTGGCCGCTCAGCACATATTGCCATTCCGAAGCGTTAGGGTGCCAATGCAATTCGCGAAGCGCGCCCGGCTCCATTTCGAGAACGACGCCGGTCATCGTCGTCGAGATCGGAAATTGCGAACCGTCGACTCGCCATTCGATTCCGCCGGGGAAGGTCTCAAACGGCTTCTGCGACAGAAGACGGTATTTGTGGGAGAGCGGCGGCGGCTTCCATCCCTGCAGCGGCGGCGCGGGCGTTTCGGGCGGAATATTTCCCCTGGCGAAATAGACCTCCTCCTTGGGGAAACTGTCGAAGGTCGAGGCGGGGATGCCGAAATTCTTCGCCAGCAGCTCCTTCGGCGCATGGCCGATCCAGTCGCTGATGCTGAACGTGCCGAATTCAGAGAAATAGCCATTGTCGAAAACGAGAATGAAATGGCATTCCTGCTTCCCCAGCGTCTCGATGACATGGCCATGGCCGCGCGGGAAATACCAAAGATCGCCGGGCTCGAAATCATTGGTCTCTGAGCAGCCCGCCGGATCGATGACGGTGGTGCGCACCCGCCCCTCGGTGACGAACGCCCATTCGGCCGCCGTCGCATGCCAATGCAGTTCGCGCATGACGCCCTGCTCCATCCGCATCGAGACGCCGGCGATATCCTTCGAGATCGGCAGCTGGGCGACCGTCGCCTCTTTGCCGTAGCTCGCGCCATTGACGCGACCTTGCGATTTTTCGAGTTCGAACTTGAAGGTCGGAAGCTCGCCGCCCGATGTCACGGGATCTGGAGCGTTGTTGTGAAAGCTTGGATGTCCGCCTTCCGAGCTGATCGGGATCGTCAATTGGAACATTTACAAAGCCCCGCTTCTAGACCTGGATCGAAAAGGATCGCGAACGCTCTTGCGTCGATCGCGCCTCGAAACTTCAACCATTCTCCGCCGATGGAGAACATGTGTGGCGCCGACAGGCGCATCCGTTGATTCGGCAAAGAGATAGCCGAGCCTGGAGCATGCCTCCGATTGCGGCGTGCGACAAGCAAGAGCGCCGGCGAGGCTCTCGGCCACACATGAATTTTTCTGCTCGGCAATTTACATGGGTGATAAAGGAACGCCTTAAGGAAAGCTTATGCGGGAAGCATCTCACGTCCGGCAGTCGCCGGCGAGGCTGTGGAGACAAATGTGACGCCAGCGACGACGGCCGAAACTCCCGTTCCTCAGCGTGGCGACATGCGCCGGTCGGTGCATGTGCCGGAAGGCGGCGCATTTTTGCGGCGTCTCTTCATATTTCTTGGTCCAGGCTATCTCGTCGCCACCGGCTATATGGATCCAGGCAATTGGGCGACGGCGCTCGCCGGAGGATCGAAATTCGGCACGGCGCTGCTTTTCGTCGCCGTGCTGTCCAGCCTGATGGCGATCGTGCTGCAGTCGCTTGCGGCGCGGCTCGGCGTCGGCGCGGAGCTCGATCTCGCGCAGGCCTGCCGGAAACACTATCCTTTCCCGGCCGCCGTCGGGCTCTGGCTTCTCGCCGAGGTCGGCATATTCGCCACGGACCTCGCGGAAGTGATCGGCACCGCCATCGGCCTGCAATTGCTGTTCGGCCTGCCGCTCGCGGTCGGCATTCTCATCACCGTGCTCGACACGTTTCTGGTGCTCGCGCTGGAGCGTGTCGGATTCCGCAAGATCGAACTTTTCGTCGTGGCGATGCTGGCGATGATCACCCTGTCCTTCACCGCCCAGCTTATCATGGCGCGTCCCGATTTCGCCTTGGTCGCGCAAGGGCTCATCCCGACGCGCCAGTTTTTCACCGATCCCGAAATGCTCTACATCGGCCTCGGCATTCTCGGCGCAACGGTGATGCCGCATAATCTCTTTCTGCACTCCTTCGTCGTGCAGACGCGGAACGTCGCCGAGCCGCTCGAAAAAAAGCGCGAGGCGATCCGCTTCGCGGTGATCGACAGCACGCTGGCGCTGTTTCTCGCATTGTTCATCAACGGCGCGATACTGGTTCTCGCGGCGGCGGTCTTTCACGCGAGCGGACACACCGAAGTCGCCGAGCTTGGCGAAGCCTACCGGCTGATCGCGCCGCTGCTCGGACAGCCGGTCGCGGCGACGCTTTTCGCGGTGGCGCTCATCGCCTGTGGACTGAATTCGACGGTGACCGCCACGCTCACCGGCCAGATCGTGATGGAAGGATTCGTGCGGCTGCGGATGAAGCCGGCGATGCGGCGCCTCATCACCCGCAGCATCGCCATCGCGCCGGCGATCGGCGTGACGCTTTACGCCGGCGAATCGGCGACGGCGCAGCTGCTGGTCCTGAGCCAGGTGGCGCTGAGCGTGACGCTGCCCTTCGCCGTCGTCCCGCTCGTCGCCTTCACGGCGCAGCGCAGCGTCATGGGCGAACTCGTCGCGCCCCGGCGCACGACCGCGCTTGCGGCGATCATCGCGACGGCGATCATCGCGCTCAATGTGAAGCTGCTCTGGGACGCTATGGCCGGTTGAGCGGACTCTGGCGCGAGATTTCCATACCAGCCGAAGTTGGTTAAAAAACTTGAGTTTTTGTGCTGAGAATAACGCTGGTGGAAGGTCATAATCAAAAGGGGCGCTTCGGGAAGCGCCCCTTAATAACTGGGAAGTCGAGGATTCGTCCGCCGAAGCAACTGCCAATCTGATCTCGACTTTTCGATTGCCAAGATAGGAATTGAGGTCAAAAAAGTCAATGCCAATGAATTCCTCCGATTTGGTCGCGCTTACCAAGATGCTCTCGCCTGAGCGGTTAGATGCGCTGGTCAAACTCACCGGATCATCGAAAACGGCGATCGAACTCCATCAAGAGACGCTGAGGCTCGGCGCTTCGTTGATGAACGTTACAGCAACGATCGAGATAGCGCTTTT
>Ga0194127_10001899_pt1 | contig 29543 bp, 25 predicted proteins | sample TA2KigC100mmetaG_FD_148624 | JGI IMG/M metagenome (GOLD analysis project Ga0194127, IMG submission 148624) | Freshwater microbial communities from Lake Tanganyika, Tanzania - TA2015036 Kigoma Deep Cast 100m | ecosystem: Environmental > Aquatic > Freshwater > Lake | place: Tanzania: Lake...
GGCAATGATGGGCGCCGATGTTGCAACGATCCCTTTTAATGTGTTTGACATGCTTGTACAGCATCCGCTTACCGACGATGGTGTGAAAAGGTTCTTAGCCGATTGGGAAAAAGTGCCGAAGAAGTAAAAATAATAATTCACCGCAGAGACGCAAAGGACGCAAAGCTTTAAAACAAGAGAAAGAGACAATGGATTGTTGATCCATGTTCCTGTTGAGTGATGTTCTTTTTCTCATTATAGTATTACCTTGTAAAAACTTCTTTTTTTAGCAAGATTTTTTACCTCTCCTTCATCCCCTCCTTGCGAAGGAGGAGTCGGGAAAGGCATTATTTCATTACCTCCCCTTAGTCCCCTCCTTGTGAAGGAGGGGAAAGAGGGGTGGTTAATTTGGTTGCGTCTTTGCGGTGAGATGAAAGCTTTTTGAAGAAATTAATTGCGGAGCAAAATATTGTTCAAGCCGACAAAAAGTAAACTCAGTATTTTTTTCCTGGTCTTAACGTTCTTGCCGCTCATTGTCATGAGACTCGTTGTTTACCCCATTACCTTTCAGTCCTTAAAAGACGAAATTATCAAAAATCTGGAGGGAGCGGTCCGAAAGCAGACGGAATTGATTACTAAGTGGATGGAAGAACGCACGGCTGATGCTCAACTCATTGCTAATAATCCCCTTGTCCTCCTGATTATGCAGTCGGTTGCCGGAAATGCTGGACATACAGACTTATTGAAGAACCTGGAGACGATTAAATACTTCGATTACTTATGGAAGGAATACGGTTCAAAAGAGGCATTTATTGCAGATCGTGATGGTATTATACGCATTGCGTCAAGGAAGGAACTTGTTGGCGCTAATATTTCAGCAAAGGATTATTTCCGCTCTTCCATCAAAGGGGCTTTTTTTACCTCCAACATCATACCTTCTGATGTCCCTGTTGAAAATGGATCCGGGACATTAGAGGCTGGTGTGCCCACCATGCTGGTATCTGCGCCAATAAAGGACAGGTCGAATTCTATTGTGGGAACCGTGATACTGCGGATAGACGTCTCTGAGATTAACACAATGATGCAAAATATCCATATTGGCAAGACGGGAGAAACCTATCTGATCAACGGATACGGATACATGCTGACAGAATCCAAATTTGTGGAGGATTTGAAAGCGCAACATCGGATAACAAAACGGTCTGCCCTGGAATTGAAGGTTGCCAACCCGCTGACGAATGTTATGACGAAAGGGGTAAGTGAGTGCCTGAAAGGTTCGGAGGGTTTCGATGCGGATGGGTACCTCGATTATCGGGGCGTGAATGTGATAGGGTTCTGGCGCTGGATGCCGGATTACGGATGGGGTGTGATTGCTGAGATCGATGCCGACGAGGGGTATGGGAAACTTTACGAATTACGTGATTATATCTTGTTTACCTTTGGATTGGTTGCGGTGGGTGTCATCATCGTTGCCTTCTTTTTGGGGAAGAAGATTTCTGCGCCGATTTCCTATATTACAGAGACAGCCAGGGAAATTGCCGGGGGCAGTTACCATGTAAGGGCACAGTATAAATCAGGTGATGAGATTGGTGCACTTGCAGGCGCAATTAATAAAATGGCTGAGACTCTGGAATCGAGGTCCAAATTGTCTGAACCTACCAACCCGCCTAAATTACCAGGAGAAATTTAGTTGGCAAGCAAAAAGCCACAAAGAGACCTATTTGACGCACAGGTGAAAACCACGAAAAAAGCCCCGCTGGCCGACCGGATAAGGCCGAGAAATTTAAAAGAGTTTGTGGGACAGGAACACCTCGTTGGACCGAACAAAATACTCCAAAGGCTGGGAGAAAACAAGGAACTGATATCTCTGATTTTCTGGGGGCCTCCGGGCGTAGGAAAGACAACCCTGGCCTCTATTATTGCCCAGTCGGTGGATGCCCACTTTGTTTCTTTTTCAGCGGTACTATCAGGGGTCAAAGATATCCGTGAAGTAATCGAAGAAGCCAGGGAACAACTTAAATATTACAATAAAAAAACCATTCTCTTTGTTGATGAGATTCACCGGTTTAACAAGGCGCAGCAGGACGCCTTCCTGCATCACGTGGAAGACGGCACCATAACTCTGATTGGCGCCACCACAGAAAACCCATCCTTTGAGGTGAATGCCCCGCTTTTATCACGCTGCAAGGTACTGGTGCTGGAACAACTCACCGAAGACCATCTAAAGGCTATTATGAACAACGCATTACAGGATGGGGAACGAGGTCTTGGCAACCTGAAAGTAGAAATTCAGAATGACGCATTTGATTTTATTGCTCGCCTTTCTCATGGAGATGCCCGGGTGGCTTTAAACACGATGGAAGCGGCTGTCATGCTTACGAAACCCAATCAGGAGGACAAGCGAACCGTAACCCTGGAAATCGCCCAGGAGGCAATGCAGCGGAAGGCGCTCCTTTATGACAAGGGTGGAGAAGAACATTACAATGTTATTTCGGCATTTATTAAATCCATGCGGGGAAGCGATCCCGATGCGGCCATCTACTGGCTGGCGCGCATGCTGGATGCGGGCGAAGACCCTCTTTTTATTGCGCGTCGTATGATCATATTTGCATCGGAGGATATTGGAAACGCAGATCCCGCTGCCCTTCAACTGGCAGTTGCCGTCAAAGACGCCTTCCATTTTGTGGGTATGCCTGAAGGCTGGATACCCCTGGCTCAGGGAGTCGCCTATCTTACCTGTGCTCCTAAAAGCAACGCTTCCTACATGGCGTATCTGGAGGCATTGAAAGACGTCAGGGAGAAAGGCGCATTGTCGGCGCCATTGCATATCCGGAATGCCCCGACCTCCCTGATGAAGGACATGGGATATGGAAAGGGGTACAAATATCCACATAGCTTTGGCGGTTACGTCGGACAGACCTACCTCCCCGAAGAACTTCTGGGAAAGGAATACTATAAACCTACCGATAATGGTTTTGATAAGGTAATCAAAGAGCGGCTTGAATTTTATAAAAAAGGGCGTAATTCCTTGAAATAAAGCGACTACAGTGAACGAAAAAAGAAAGTAGGCGTTCCTGCGGAAGCAGGAATCCGGACATTTGAATTATTTGCGCTTGAATATGATGTTTGTATTGAAATGGTTAATTATTTTGAATTTTAAAAAACCCAATGTATAATATTTTAGCTGATAATTTTTATGAGGGGGTGGGAATAGGGATGTTTGTGCAGAACATGAACGAAAGGAGGAGGACAACATAGTGCTTACTATTCTGGATTATGGTTGTAGTTATATTTGGTCATACAAAGGTGCAGTATCTATGTTATTTTTTTCCCATAAGGAGGAAGAACAATGTTTAAAGCAACCAAATCAATTATAGCTACATTTATTATAGCAATTTCCTTGCTTACTGCAAAAACGGCCTTTCCTGACACCTTCGGTATCATCAGGGAAGGTATAGGAAGGGATTTACAGGGCATTACGCGAAAACAGGCTGAGATTATAACAGCCTGGGTGGATGCCCGAAAGAAAGATATAAGGGTTACGGCCAATAACCTGCCTGCCTACCGAAGCTCGGTGATTCGTGATGATAAGGAACCAGACTTTACCAGGCCACTTGAATATCTCGCATTTCTGAAAAGCATATATCATTACAAGGAAGTTTTTATCGTAAATCCTGCGGGTACGATCGTTGTTTCGACGGATAAAAATTATATCGGAAAGGATGTTTCCTCTGCGCAGTATTTTCAGGAGGCAATTAAGGGTAAAACGTTTATTTCCGACATCATGCCTTCTACCGTGCCCATCGAGAATGAATTCGGTGAGTTGGAGTTAGGTCTGCCTACGATGTTTGCGTCAACCCAAGTCACGAATGATAAAATGGATGTCCTGGGGGTTTTGGTCTTCCGGCTTGATGTAAATGAGCTTATAAAATTAATAATACCCATGAAAGCAACGGAAACCGGGGAAATTTATTTAATCAATAAAGACGGCTACATGTTAACCTCATCCAGATATACAGCGGATCTTAAGGAAGACGGCCTTATAAAGAAGAGGACAACATTAGAATTGAAGGTGGCAAATCCCAGGACAGGAAATCTGACACAGGCGGTTCAGCAGTGTTTGAAAGGAATGGAGGGATACAATGATACCGGCTACCTCGATTATCGGGGCACCAGTGTGATTGGGTACTGGATGTGGCTGCCGTATCTTAATTGGGGTCTTATTGCCGAAATTGACATAGATGAGGCATGCAATGAGGTTCGTAAATTTTTTCAGGATACCACCATTAAAAATCTGCGGGGTCTTATGCATCGGCAGGTCGAATTGGTAAAAATGAGAATGGAGGGACATAAGAATAATGCCGCAGCGATTGCCCGTAAGCCGCAGACTATCCATTTTGCAAAGGGAGTGGCATCGGTGGATGAATTTGTAAATGCCCTGAACTATTTGGAGTTTATCAGGGACGAATATGGGTATAAAGGTATATTTATCTGCGACGCTGCCGGTGTCGTAAGGTTATCGACAGAAAAAAATCTGGTAAACATGAACTTTTCCGGCGAAGACTATTTCCTGGAAGCAAAAAAGCGCGGAATTTTTGTGAGTGACGTGAAGCCCGCGACTACACCGATTATGAATGAGTTCGGCAAGGTCGAACGTAATGTGCCTACGTTGTTTGTATCTGCCGTAATCAAGGACAATGATGGCGCCTTTGCCGGCGTCGTGGTTTTCAGGGTGGATACAATGGAGTTGAATAAACTCATGCAGAGTATGGAGATTGGTGAAAGCGGGGAAACCTATCTTATTAATTCGGAGGGGGTTCTTATCACAGAGTCACGGTTTGTAATTGAACTGAAAAGGAAGGAAATGATAAAAACCAGGACGGCTTTGGAACTCAAAGGGATTAGTCCTAAGTCAGGAAGGCTGACAAAGGGAATAGCTGAATGCTTAAGCGGAACCGAAGGGTACGATGTTACAGGTTATCCGGACTATCGGGGTGTTCCTGTGATAGGTACCTGGTGCTGGATTCCGGAATATGAATGGGGTGTACTCGTCGAGATAGACCTTGACGAGGCATTCCGCAAGAGTTCTGCCTTCTGGGGTATCAAGCAGTATTTCTAAAATCTGGCAGGGTAATGTAGGGGTTGAAGATCGTTCGACTGCGCTCACAACGAAGTCTTCAACCCCTGCATTTTTTTTCTTTTTACGCCATTCCTATAAGTTCATCAACCATAGAAGATATCTTTGCGAACCTTTCCTTTTGTATACCTCCGCCTACAGCCTTTGCTTCGGCTACCTTTCCGGCAAAAAAATTGGGGATAACCTCGTTGTCGCGTGTGTTTCTGAAGATGTCCCAGGCGTCTTTCAACTCCTTAAGCTTACCCTCGGTATTTGTGCCTATTGCTTTTCCCATTAAGGCGGAAAAAAGCGATATAGTTTCATTGGTGAGATTTTTTACCGTTGTACGGCATCCCTCTTGTTTTTGCTTGTCACTCTCACCGAGCATGGTAACAAGCGCCGTTCTTGCATCCACAAGCTTCGTCTTAAGGCCATTAATATCATCTTTGCTCACTGCCATATTTTATCCTCCTTAATATGTTGTCCTTCACCTTCAAATTCGCAGACAGTCCACACGGCTGTCCATGCGTGGCGAAGGATAATAGATAACTCAAAACTTAAAACCGGAGTCTTCAGATATGGTCAGCAGGAAACGAATTCAATGGGGTGCATGAAGACACTGTATGAAAATGCAAATATCATTCCCCTTTTATAGGGATGGCTTACGTGTCCTAATCCTTTATTTCCCCCTATGCTAGGGGAGTTATTGATTCTTATTGTAATTGAATGGCATGCTGCGATGACATTTCTTTTTGAAATGTACTGTGCATTATGAAAGGAAAATAGATAACCATTAATTTGGTAGGTTGGGTTGAGGAACGAAACCCAACATTTTATTTGAATGCTACGAATGGTTAGTATTGGGTTTCGCCTTGCTTAACCCAACCTACACAACTGGAAGTCCCCGTGAGCGCTCGATACGAGAGTCGGGTTGTGCGGTTTCGGTTCGAGAAGGTCGGCAAGGATGCTCCGCCCGAGAGGTTGCATTTCCAGGGATTGGGGGGACATGTCCCCTTTCGTTCGGCGGACAAGTCCAGGCACTTTGGGATAGTGGCGTTCAACGATCTGTGTGCTCATTGTAGTTCTCCTTTCGTACGTCACAGTTGTGTGTGAGTAGCAACCTAACGACAAGCTCAGCCGCGTCTCTAACGACGCGAAGCGTCGACAGAGACGTCGGCTGGAGTGCTTTGATAGGCGAGTTCTTTATAAACCTAATTTCTTAATTACTTTGTCAATTGGTATTGCAGCTTGATTTTTTGATTTTTCTTTTGCTGCTCTAAGGTCTTTTAAGTCCTCGTAATCATGCATAATTTCTTCAAGCGTCATAAACTCATCATAAGGCAAGACTACAAATTCTTTTTTACCTTTCTTCTCAATTAGCTGTGGATGTAATTTCATATTTTCACCTCTTCTTATAGGCTTCTTTTCTATGTTTAATCCTATGGATAATTATTTCCTGTCCTTCAATTTCAAATAGTATTCGATAGTCGCCAATCCTCAATCTGTATTCTGGTGTAAAATTGGTCAATCTGTAGTTTTTTTCTTTCCGCCTAACATTCATTTTTATCTTTATTCTATAAATGTCGGCATTCTATGCCTCGTTATGCGCACTGTCAAACGAAAATTGCTTAAATTGTATTGAAATATTGCATATATTTCTACAATATAGCTCCAAATTTATTAATATGTGGAATCTTGATAAGAACTTGGTCTCATTATGCCTTCAGCTTTCAAAGATTACCTTACCCAAAAAGCGCTGATTAAAGATAAATATGTGCCTTTTTACCTGAAGTGGGTCTCTGACTGTTATTCGTTTCTTAATGAACCTGCCTCTAAGGTATTAAACTCTGAGCAAATGAGTCGATTCCATAAATATCTGGCTAAAACGCATGAAGACTGGCAGGTCAAGCAGGCGAGTCAGGGATTACTTGGTTTTAGGCCCCATTTTCTTTTCTACTTTATCAACGATAAACTTGCTGAATGAAAATGCAGAGGTAAACGCTGGCGATACGGCGTTCAATACATGCGTGGAGTTTTCACCGTGTTCGACAACGAAATCCATTACCAGTTTCATCTCTTCCGTGTCCAGCAATTGCGCCCGGATGCCGGGGGTCAGGTAGTTGCCAAACTTGTTTGTATCTATCCTTTTTACCAGATGGGTGGCCTGGTGTATGAAATAGTTCCGGTAATATTTTTTGAACTCTTCGAAGGCTAAATTTCTAAAATTAAAGGCATTAGTGAAAAAGAGCTTCGACTCATAAAACAAGACCTCAAGGAATTCGCTCAGATGAAAGTTGGAGACCCCCGTGTAATTTTCCCTCCAAAAGGCTGGGATTGCAGTTGGACCAATCTTCACTTTCCCAAGTGCCGTAATTGTGAAGTGGACACCAAGGAATGGATTTTTCAAATTGGGCACGGGATATATGTGTTTGCGAATTAAACCACTGTCTTTATATTCCATGTATAAACCCTTGAACGGGATTAAGGTATATTTTTGCCCGACCCCGAATTGATGAGCAATTTTGTCTGCATAGAGACCCGCCGAATTGATAAGGTGTTTGAATCGTATTTTCTGTGTGTTGGTGCTTATGTTAGAAGAATCTTCTCTTTTTACGAATTTTTCATTAAATAAGATATTTACCTTTCCTTTTAGACTATTTGCCAGATGTTCTGCTACTTCTGTGGGATTTACAACGGAGGTGGTGGGCGAATACAGGGCCTTATCGAAAGTCCTTGCATTTGGCTCGAGTTCCTCCAGCCTTTTCTCATCAATTAACTCTAAATCTACGCCGTTTGTATCGCCCCGCCTTTTGAGTTCGAGGATGCCTTCCACTTCCTTTTCATCCCTTGCTACGACAACTTTTCCGCATCGGTTTATCGATAAATTGTTTTTCAAACAGTAATCGGTGAGAAGTTTATTTCCTTCAACCGTGAATCTCGATTTCAGGCTGTCGGGCGAGTAATAAAAACCGGCGTGAAGGACGCCGCTGTTTCTGCCGCTTGCGTGGCAGGCCACAGCGGACTCTTTTTCTATTAAGGTGATCTTTAAATCTGGATGCCTGTGGTAAATTTCTCTGGCGATGGAAAGACCGATTATGCCGCCGCCGACAATTAATATGTCTGTATTTATCATGCCACATACTCCTCATGATAGATATGCCGCATAAAAATCCCCCTTAGAAAAGGGGGCATGGGGGTTGTAAATATATTCTCATTCAAAGAAAAGATACAACCCCCTTTCCCCCTTTGTTAAGGGGGATTAAATTGTATTGTTTATAATGTGATGAATCTTCTGCAAAAGTTCGTTAAAACCGGCATTGTCTGCGCCTAAACATTTGGATACGATTTTTAATTCTGAAGTACTGCCGACTCCAAGATGTAATTCTATTGCCCTTTTGATCTGGCGTTGTTCCCATACGTTCATGGTACTGAGTTTTTCCCATCCACCAAACGAACGGATAATACTTAGCCCTACAACATCGGCAGCAATTCTATCTCCAGTAACAATGATAAGATTCGGTGTGGCTATGGTGCCTCTGGTCGGACCACCCTTTATGAAAATCTTTGTACCATCAAGAATATTTAAATGTGGGGTGTAGGCTGCGTTCAGTTCTGCGATGACTTCGTCCCAAAAGTCGGGCGCTATGAAGTAAGGACGTTGTTGCGGGTGGATAGCCCCGATGAAGTTTTTCAGGGAAATAGTATAATTGGCATAGCTGTGTGTCTTAATAACAGGGACATTTATTACTCTGTCTACCTTAAAAATAAACTCCGACACGATAGCCTTCTTTACAAATCTTCCGTCAGGTATGTCCACTTCTACCCAGCCGTGTTCCTCAAAGGGAACAAACGTCATGTCTTCTTCTCTAATAGCCTCCCATATCCCCGATTTGATGGCATTGTTCTTTGTTGGCAGCGCAAAGATGGCGGACATATCGCCTACAAATATTTTAGATACGCCGTACTCATGCAGGATTTTTATCAGATTTTTGATCACGAGTGGATTTGTATTGGACGGGCTTGGATAGCGGTTGACAATATTGGGTTTTATGAGGACAGTTTTTCCTCTGATATCAAGCCTTTCAAGTCCCCCGATGAGGTTGATACCTTCCTTGAGCAACGTATAAATATCGTCGCCCTGAACAATGGAGACGAGGGTCTTGTCCGCCTCCTTGTAAACATTCTGGTTAGAATTGTGGTTAGTCTTTTTTGTCTTTGGTTTTGCCAGGAGAAGCTTGAAAAGGTCTGCCCAGCGAAGTTTTAAGAAGAGGAAAATTGATATACCGATTTTATAGAATTTTCGTGATTTGATAATGAGCATAATTATTCCAGGGAGATAGTTTTATAATTGACCATAAATTTCATTTGTTGTACTATAACAAAGCCGGAAGAAAGGTTCAAGGTCATAGATTCAGAAATAATAACAGATAAAAATCGGGAATTGAGGACTGATTATATAGAGCATATATCAGATCAATACAGAGTCAATTATTTTATCCTCGATGAGGCATATCGATGAATGTTGAGAAAAAACGAGTTACCCAATATCTTCAAGACATCCTCTCAAAAGATTTCTTTGCATTCATTGAAACTATAGAAAAGTATCTGGGTGATATTAAAACATGATCCTTGTATTATCTGGCACAGAAGAAGGCAAAGAGATTGTCAGAAGGCTTCATGAAGTGAGATTGAGCCTCCTGACAACCGTTGCAACCGAATACGGCAAAAAGATGTTTGAGCAAGTGGGACTGGAGGCAGTTTGTCTGCAAGGTCGTCTAGATATGGATGGGTTTTCCCGTCTGATAAAGGAAAGGGGAATAGACACTGTGGTTGATGCCACACATCCGTATGCCATAGAGGTGTCCCGGAATGCAATGGATGCCTGCAAAAAAACCAACGTTCGCTATCTGCGCTTTGAACGGCAGGAAATGGCAATTCCCACACATCCCTTAATCCACATGGTCAAGACGATGGCAGATGCTGTAGATTTGTCCGGGACGCTCGGCAAAAAGATATTTCTAACAACAGGAATATCGAGTGTGGCGAGATTTATTGTCTTAAAAAATGAAAAAGAATTATATGTGCGTATCTTGCCCATTCCCGAACATATTGCTTTGTGTCTCGATATGGGGATTCCTCCCACAAACATTATCGCCATGCATGGCCCGTTCTCAGAGGATTTGAACCGGGCGATGTTCAGGCAGTATCACATTAATACGATGGTGACGAAAGACAGCGGCGAGGCAGGGGGGGTACTGGAAAAGATTAATGCAGCGCTCAACGAAGGAATAGATACGGTAGTCATCGAGAGACCCAGGATAGAATTCCCACAAAAATACTCGTCTATTGAGGAGGTGGTGAGGTTGGTTAAAGTACATAGCGGCAAAGTCCCAACCAAATAGTGAAAATGAGACTGGTGACAAGTGACAGGTGGCGGGTGGCATTCCTCTCGTCACTCGTCATACGTCACGCGTCACCATTATGAAATACATACAAAATGATGGTTTACGTTGTGACACTAATATTGAGTACCTTTTTTAAACTGGCACTTACATGGAATACATTGTCTTGAATGGTGAAACCCTTTCTCTCGATCTGTTTATTCAAGGAGTAAGGGGCAGAAAACAGGTGATGCTGAGCGAGGAGGCTGAGATAAAGGTAATTAAGGCACGCGAGACCATTGACAAGGCGTTAAATGGTAAACGGGTTATCTATGGGCTAACGACTGGTTTTGGCGCCCTGAGTGACGTGGTTATTTCAAAAGACCTGGCGAAACAATTACAAAGAAATATATTAATGAGCCATGCGGCGGGCGTTGGGAATTATCTGGATGAAGAAACAACGAGGGCTACGTTGCTCCTCAAGATTAATAATCTGGCGAAGGGACATGCAGGCATCAAACTGGAGACGTTAAAGACGCTTGTGGAGATGTATAATAAGGATATATATCCACTGATGCCTGAAAAAGGCTCAGTCGGAGCCAGCGGCGACCTGGCCCCTTTGGCTCACATGGCGCTGGTTTTAGTGGGGCAGGGAAAGGCATCTTTTCATGGCAAGATTTTAAGCGGAAAGGATGCCATGGAGAACGCCGGTATTCCTTTGGTTGATCTTGACGCAGGGGAGGGACTGGCGCTAATAAATGGAACGCAGGTCATGACGGCCATAGGTGCCCTTGCAATCGGTGATGCGCTGAATCTGCTCAAGACCGCGGATATTGCAGCAGGAATGAGCTTAGAGGTTTTGCTGGCGTCAAATATTGAACTGGATAAGAAAATACACGATGCGAGGCCGCATCCGGGTCAGATAATAAGCGCCGATAATCTCAGACGCATTACACGGAATAGTGAAATAGTATCATCTCATAGAGATTGCTCCCGTGTGCAGGACGCATATTCTATCCGATGTTCTCCCCAGGTACACGGCGCTTCCCTTGATGCGCTCCATTATGCAAGGAGGGTTATAGAGATAGAGATGAATGCGGCTACGGATAATCCTTTGATTTTTCCCGATAATGACCAGATTGTATCCGGTGGGAACTTTCACGGTCAGCCGGTTGCGCTGGCGCTGGATTTCCTTGCCATTGCCCTGTCGGAGATTGCCAATATTTCTGAAAGACGCATTGAGCGGCTGGTTAACCCTCAATTGAGCGGTTTGCCGGCCTTTCTCATAAAAGAAGCCGGTCTTAATTCAGGGTTTATGATAGCTCAGTATACAGCGGCATCGCTGGTCTCCGAGAATAAGGTGCTTGCACATCCGGCCAGTGTGGATTCAATTCCTACGTCAGCTAACAAGGAAGACCATGTAAGCATGGGGTCGATTGCCGCACGGAAATGCCGCGAAGTGTTAAAAAATGCAGAATACGTGGTTTCTATAGAATTACTCTGTGCCGCCCAGGCAATGGATTTGTTTACCAATCTCAAGGCTGGTCTGGGGACAATGGAGGCGTATCGTAAAATCAGAGAACACATCTCTCACCTGGAAGAAGACCGTGTCCTGTCTGATGATATAAACTCGATGTATCGTTTGGTACACGAGGCCAAAATCCTCAGTTCGGTAGAAGATAAAATTGGGGCGCTTAATTAATTGTAGCGCCGATCCCTTGTGGTCGGCATTTGGCGGGGAATAAACCACCCGCGCTACGCATTCTGATTTATTTGGGTTGGGAGGAATGATGAAGATTATTTCTTTTGGCGATGTTCATGAAGATACCAGTAATCTTATTAAAATAAAATCAGAGTTGGAAAATACCGACCTGATTGTAATTTCAGGCGATTTGACAAATTATCATGGTATCGTTGAAGCAAAAAAGGTGATAGATTCTGTAAAAAAATTTAACAAGCATTTGCTGGCGCAATATGGTAATCTGGATCAACCTGAAGTCGACGGATACTTAACCAAAGAGGGCATAAACCTGCATGGGAATGGATATATATTTGAAGATATCGGTATATTTGGTTGCGGTGGCTCAAGCCCAACGCCCTTCAATACGCCCTCAGAAATCAGCGAATCGGATATAGAAAAACATCTTGTGAGTGGTTATCTCAAAGTAAAAGATGCAAAGTGGAAGATCATGGTCTGTCACACCCCGCCAAAGGATACGGCGATAGATGTCGTTCGGAGTGATTTGCACGTAGGGAGCAGTACCGTGAGAGACTTCATCATACAATATAAACCCCATGTTTGTATAGCGGGTCATATTCACGAATCGAGAGGCAGGGACAAAGTTGGCGATACTATGGTATTAAACGCCGGCATGTCCAGGGATGGATGGTATATCGAGATCATTATTGATAAAAATGGCTTGTCTGCTGCATTGAAAGCTGTTGCATAGCTTGTTTTTCAGTCTCCATCGTCATTCGTGAATTGTAATTTTCTGAAGAATACAAAATACGTAACAATTTAGCTTTTTGAAATTGGTAGCGCCGATCCCTTGTGGTCGGCTTGACGGGGGATAAACCACCCGCGTTACGTATTCCGTTTCGTACGGATTTTTCAAAAAGCTAAATTGTTACCAAAAAAATAATTTCAACATCATTAAAAATGTCTCATAACGCCAAGCTCAAAATGTTAACTAATGACTTGCTGGGGACGGACGCCGAGTCCCTCCAGCGTTCCGTTGCGCAGCATCTGGAGTGCTCTTTGGCTAAAGACACGTATTCAGCAACCAGGCTGGATATATACAAAAGTCTCGTTTACACGGTGCGTGACCGGATGGTAGAACGATGGATTGCCACTCAGCAAACCTATTACGATAAGGATGTTAAACGGGTTTACTATCTTTCACTGGAATTCCTTATTGGTCGTACGCTTGGTAACAGTCTGATCAGTCTTGACCTGTTAGACCAGGTTAACCAGGCATGCCACGAACTCGGGTACGAACTGGAAGAACTGCGGGAGATCGAGTGGGACGCTGGTTTAGGCAATGGCGGACTCGGTCGGCTCGCCGCCTGCTTCCTTGATTCGATGGCAACCCTGGAACTTCCGGCGTATGGCTATGGCATACGCTATGAGTACGGCATCTTTTCCCAGAAAATGAATGACGGTTACCAGGTAGAAATCTCAGACAATTGGCTGCGCTACGAGAATCCATGGGAAATCGCCCGGCCGGAGTATCTTTACAAGGTGAAATTTTATGGTCGTGTTCATCAGTTTACGGATGCGCAAGGGCGTCTGTGCCACGAATGGGATGATACCCGCGACGTGATGGCAATGGCGTATGATACACCCATTCCCGGCTACCGCAATAGTACCGTCAACAACCTTCGCCTGTGGGCCGCCAAATCGACCCGTGAGTTTGATTTGAATTACTTCAATGAAGGTGATTATATCAAAGCAGTCGAAAACAAACAGCGGAGCGAAATCATTTCCCAAGTCCTTTATCCCAATGACAATATGTTTGAAGGCAGGGAACTGCGCCTCAAGCAGGAATATTTCTTTGTTTCAGCAACGTTGCAGGACGTGGTCCGTCGCTATAAAAAGACGCAGCGGAACTTCGATAAATTTACCGATAAAGTGACAATGCAGTTGAATGATACGCATCCTGCTATTGCTATCCCTGAGCTTATGCGATTGTTGGTTGACGAGGAAGGGTTGGGATGGGATGAATCATGGGAGATTACCGTAAAGACGTTTGGTTATACCAACCACACCATACTGCCGGAGGCGCTGGAGAAATGGCCGGTGAGCCTCATGGAACACGTATTGCCGCGCCACCTGCAGATTATTTACGAGATCAATCGTCGTTTTCTGGATGAAGTTTCCCGGCGCTATCCAAACGACACCGAACGTTTACGCCTCATGTCTCTTATTGAAGAAGGAATAGAAAAGAAGGTGTGCATGGCTCACCTTGCTATTGTTGGCAGTCACTCGGTCAACGGTGTGGCAGCTTTGCATACCGAATTGCTCAAATCACAGGTATTTAAATATTTTTTTGAATTTTATCCGGAGCGGTTTACCAATAAGACCAACGGCATTACCCAGCGTCGCTGGCTGCAAAAATGTAATCCTGGACTTGCACAGCTCATTACCAGGCATATTGGCGAGGGGTGGACGAGGAATTTATATGAATTAAAGAAATTGATCCCCTTTGCCGAAGATAATGGTTTTCGCGATGAATGGCGCAGGGTCAAACTGGCAAATAAAATGAGGCTTGCCAAATACATCGAGGGCGCTAATGGCATTACGGTAAATGTACATTCACTATTCGATTGCCAGGTCAAGCGTATACACGAATACAAACGACAACTGTTAAATATATTGCACGTGATTGCACTCTACAACCGGATAAAGTCAAATCCCCGTCAGAACCGTACACCGCGCACGGTCATTCTGGGAGGCAAGGCGGCACCTGGTTATTTTATAGCCAAGCTGGTCATTAAACTGATCAGTTCGGTGGCTGACGTGGTCAACAATGACCCCGTGGTTAGCGAAAGTCTGCGCGTGGTCTTCCTGGCAAATTATCGCGTATCACTTGCTGAAAAGATCATCCCGGCGGTAGACCTTTCCGAGCAAATTTCTACAGCGGGTACGGAGGCTTCTGGCACGGGCAACATGAAATTTGCCCTGAACGGCGCCCTGACCATCGGCACGCTGGACGGCGCCAATATCGAAATCAGGAAAGAAGTCGGCGATGACAACTCTTTATCTTTGGTTTGACTGTCGAAGAGGCGTCTCACCTCAGAGGTTCAGGCTACAATCCGCTTTCCTATTACTACCGCAATCCGGAACTCAAAGCCGTAATTGACATGATTGGCAACGGTTATTTTTCACCTCAGCAACCACAGTTGTTCATGCCGCTTGTTGACAACCTGCTTCATCATGGCGACCAGTATCTGCTGCTGGCGGATTTTGCATCATACGCAAACTGTCAGGAACGGGTAAGTCAGGCGTATTGCAATCAGGAAGCGTGGGTAAAAAAGTCAATTGTGAATGTGGCCAATATGGGAAAATTTTCCAGTGACCGCACCATTCAGGAGTATGCGCGCGAAATTTGGGGTGTTTCCCCGGTACCGGTAAAACTGTGAACCAGCGAAGGGGCGAAGTTGCAGTCGGACGCAGATGAACGCTGATTTACACGGATCTTTTTATTCGTGTTTATTTGTGCTGATTCGTGGCGAAATAGTTGTCGTTTTAAAGTATCTGATAGTACAAATCCCTTTGTTTTGCCTCATATCCAAGGTCCTTGATAAGCAGTTCAATTTCCTCTTTATCCATCTGGTAACTGACTCCCGCTGCCTTGACTACATTTTCCTCAATCATGGTGCTTCCCATATCGTTTGCTCCGAATTTTAAGGAAAGTTGAGCGATCTTGGCGCCTTGTGTGACCCATGATGCCTGGATATTTGCAATATTGTCCAGATACAGCCGTGAAATGGCTATTGTTTTTAGATAATCAAAACTTCCGATTAACGCCGTATCCAATCGGGTGTTTTTGGGTTGAAATGTCCAGGCAATAAAGGCAGTAAATCCGCCCGTTTCGTCCTGGAGGTTCCGGATTTTATCGAGATGTTCGATGCGCTCTTCCACGGTTTCTATATGGCCAAACATCATGGTCGCCGTAGTTCGCATGCCAAGCTTATGGGCTTCCCGCATGACGTCTAGCCATTCCTGTGCTGTGCATTTATTCGGACTCAGGATATTACGGCATCGATCCGAAAGGATTTCAGCGCCGCCGCCGGGAATCGAGTCAAGCCCTGCATCCCTGAGTTTATGTATGACGCCCTGAACAGAAATACCATTTAATTTTGAAAAATGCACAATTTCTGGCGGTGAAAAGGCGTGGATATGGACGTCGTATTTAGATTTGACGGATTCCAACAGGTCTGTGTAGAAATCCAATTGTAATGACGGATGCAGACCTCCCTGCATGAGGATTTGCCTCCCGCCCAGAGCGAGAGTTTCTTCAATTTTCCTGAATAAAGAATTTTTAGGGATGATATAACCATCGCTCTGTTCAACTTCTCTGTAAAAGGCGCAAAATTTACAACCCGATGTACAGATATTTGTGTAATTAATATTTCTGTCGATGATGTACGTCCTGTAATTTTCCGGATGGTTTCGTTTGCATACGGCATCTGCCACTATTCCCAGGCTGGTAAGTTCCTTTGAAGAGAACAGTTTTAGACATTCCTTTGAAGACAATCTCTTATTGTTTAAGGATTTTTCGAGGACATCTTCAATTTCGGTGGATATATTAGTCATGTGAACAACTTGATTATATAGGGTTTTCATTTTATTTAAGCGGGTCATACGATGTATGGCATAGGAAATCCCCCTTAGAAAAGGGGGCAAAGGGGGTTGTAAACTTGTCCTCGTGAAAACGGGGAATAACCCCAGGAAAAAACACAACCCCCTGAATCCCCCTTTGTTAAGGGGGACTCAAAAGGCATAATTTAATACGAATTCATTTACCATTTTTAGCAAAATAATGTATTGACGATTGTTCGGCTGATGCATGTAACATGTATTCTTGTTTATCCGGGTTAGGACTCATTGAAAACAAGTTCTACTCCTTTTGGTGCAAGTCCTAAAGATACTGCATGCTGATAAAATGACAAAAAGCCCTGTATTTCGTTTTTACCAAAATCATATCGAATCGAGTTTGTAAGGTAATTCAGGCATCTCTCGTGTGTTAGTTGAAGCCGCTGCGATTCCGTAATCGCTAATGCCTTTACTGACCGAAGGCCCGCTTCCTTTGCACTCTTTAGCAAATTGTTTATTCCCGGTATACGACGATCCCTTTTAACGACCCAAAGGGCGTAAACGAAGGGGAGTCCGGTGAGTTCATGCCATGACTGACCCAAATCCAATGTGATGTATCCATTGTCAATTATCTTTAAGGCGTTATCTCCGATGATAAGAACGGCGTCGGTATCTGTATCCTCAATATCGTATTGCTTGTTCCACTGGCCGTATTGAGGAGAAAGATGATAGTGTTCCTTGAGAATAATCCTTGTAAGCGCACAGGAGGTAAGGGAACTTTTGTCTAATGCAGTAGAACGGATATTTTGTATCGGTATTTTAGAAAAAATCTTAACACTCTCAACCGCTCCAACCGAGGCGATTGAAATGTCAGGGATAATGGCGTAATTGCCGTTTCTAAAGTATTCAATGGAAGGAATAATTGCCACGTCAATCTGATCGTTGTTCAGCATACCTGGCAAAAGAGAAGGCACTTCAAATACCATCTCAATTTCATCCGGGTGTTGATCTAATCCATAAATCAAAGGTTTGGCGTTCATGTAAGGGACAGCGCCAATCCTGAGTTTTTTCATCATAATAAACTTGCCTAAATAAGTTCGCCAGGATAAACTATCTTTCATATTTTAAGTGAGTTTTATTGATTCTGCAATAAAGAATTATTGGAATTGTTTTCTATTGAAAGGGGTTGAAGGATGAAAAATGGCTTGTACAATAATTGCTTGTTAAAATGGTTGTTTTTCTGTACGTTTGGTATAGTTGCCGCAGCTTGTGTTACAGGGCAGAGGAATGTTTCTGCAGAGGGGCAAACAAAATACAGTAAAGATTTTTTTGACAGTGCAGAACCGATAAAGATCAAAGATCCTTTAGCCGTTGTGCTTGGCGCAATGGACAAGGGAGATGTATTTACCTTTACGTATGCCGATGCTGTGAAATTTGCCGGGCATTCCTGTCCGGCAGTTGCAGGCGCTTATAAATCGACGCAACTGGCATTAAAGGCATTATATGGTGATGAGGCGCCGGTAAGAGGGAATATAAAGGTTATGTTTAAAGGAGGTGTCGAATATAAGGTAAATGGTCCTATATCCCAGGTGGTTACGTTAATAACGGGTGCGTCCGCCGAAAGTGGATTTAAGGGACTCGGCCCTGCCGGGAAATACGGAAGATACAATCTGATGACCTTCAATAAAGAACTTTCGCCCGATCCCAAGGCAATCTGCGCTATGATATTTCAAAGAGCCGATAGTGGGAAAAAAATAGAAGTAACGTATAGTGTTGAACCTGTACCGGTGAACGAGCGTATAGACAAACTGATGCCGCTCGTACTGTCTGGTAAGGCATCTGAGGATGAATCGAAGGAATTTGGCAATCTGTGGCAGGAACGCGTAAAAACGATCCTCTTCAGCCCGCCTGAAAGCACATTTATCGTAAAAGAGGTGAAAGAGTAATTTAATAGCATAGGAATTTTCATTTTAATTATGCGGGTTTGCTGGTGGTAACATGCATGAAATCCCCCTTAAAAAAGGGGGTAAGGGGGTTGTAAAAATGTCAGGAAAACACACAACCCCCTAAATCCCCCTTTGTTAAGGGGGACTTAATAAGGTATAACTTGTTAAGAAGTATTTCGGTAAAAAATAAGGGCGTTCTTGCATTTTATTCACGCAAGAACGCCTTTTTAATTACAACGCTTTTATTCGTTATCGTAACACCCTGACTTAGTGATGCTCTTTCTTTTTCTCACATTTCTCATCTTTACAGAATTTGCAAGGATCCTTTTTAAACACGGCCTCACAATCTTTGCAGCATAAAACAATCGTCTTGCCTTCGCACTCCACCTTTACGCCTTTGTCCTTTTCTACAGCCTTACCACAGACCAGGCATTTTGTATCAGCCTGTTCGGCGGCACTTGCTTCTTTCGTGCCGCAGCAACTCGATGCGAATGTCGTTTTAACTGCATAAGAGGTTATTAGTGCACATGCAATACCTACAACACCGATAAAATAGCCAATACGTTTCACGTCCTGTCTCCTTTCGAAAAATGTTAACGAAACACTATATGAAATAAATACGATTCGTAAAACAAAAAATATGTACCAAAGGTTTCATAATTCTGACAAGTTAGAAAGTCCCCTTTCCAAGAGGGGAATAATCCGTGCCTAACAACTCAAGAACTTCAAAATGAAAGGTAGTACGGACAACCCCCGCATCTCCCCTTTTTTAAGGGGATTAATTCAAATCAAACTTTGCCTGATTGACACTCGATTCCGGCCATTAGCCTTGCTATAGTACAAAAGTTTGTCAGCCCTTTCCAGCAGCGTTTCTGCAGTGTCTTTCGGTAGAGCAAGCGTGGCTCCTATAGAGACGGTGACCTGAACAATGCCTGAATTTAGAGAAAAGCCGGACTGTTCGACAAGTACCCGAAGCTTATTTGCAGTGAAATATAACTGTTCTTCAGTGATATTTGGAATAATTGCGAGAAATTCTTCTCCGCCCCACCGTCCTACGATGTCGGATGCCCTTACATTTTTTACGAATGTGTTTGCTACCATTATTAATACCTTGTCTCCAATATCATGACCATGGAGGTCATTTACTTTTTTGAAGTGATCTATATCCATATAGAGTATCCCAAAAGGCCTGCCGTATCTGCGCAATTCATCCAACTTGGTCTGTATATTTAACTCCGTATACCGCCTGTTTGCTAAGTCTGTAAGATGATCAAGCAGCGCCATTTTCTCGAGTTCTTTAATCCTCTGGGTGATCGCAAGTTTTGGGGAGTTGTCGGTGAATACTTCAATTGCCCCTATAACCTGTCCCAGTGAATCTCGAAGTGGGGTTGTGCGTGCAAGGACAGGTATACGGTGTCCTGTTTTGTGCCGAATATACAAGTTCATTTCTCGTGAAATGGAATCAGTCACTGTTTTGGCCAATGGGCATTCAGTCATGCATAATTGAATACCGTGTTCGTTAATATGACTGATATTATCGGAACATCGTTTTCCTAGTACTTCAGAATTCGCGTAACCGGAAATATTCTCAGCGCCCTTATTCCAATAGAGAATCTTCCTGTCATTGTCGACAAGGCATACCCCTTCGTAAAGGTTTTCTAAGATAGTCTTGAAAAAATCGTTTATCATTAATTCTTTCCGATTGTAAAGATTCTCTCGCTGGTTCAATCGTCCTCGATTGAACCGAAACAGTTGGCTTTTTACGGCTGATATTTATTTAAAGCCAATAGCCTGTTCAAAATATCTGGTTCAATCTACCAAATTGAACCAGCCTTGAGTGTTTAACATTATTATTCCTACTCATGGGGAGGTATGCAAACCCGGCTATTTCTCCTTCACATCCTTTGCACATCGGAATCCTAATGCCAAATTGAACAGTTCCGGTTGTTCGGATTTTCTTGTGTGTGCTCGCACCTGGAATGGTTTTGAGAATCGGGATCCGCCCCGGATTACACGCCTTGCGCTTTTATCCGGGCCTTTGGGATTCTTGTATGGAGATTCTGTATAATAGGTATCCACATACCAATCGGCGCACCATTCATAAACACTACCTGCCATGTCATAACAGCCATAGACACTTTTCCCGTCTTCTACGTTGCCCACCGGCTTGGGTTCGCCGCTGAGATTGCATCGGCCGGTGTCCCATTCATTACCCCAGGGAAAATTTCTTCCATCTGATCCTCGTGCTGCTTTTTCCCATTCAGCCTCAGTAGGGAGTCGTTTGCCAGCCCAGGCGGCATACGCATAGGCATCATACCAGTCAATACGCGCCACAGGATAATCAGGCACGTTATAATATTCATTGTCCCAGAATCTTGGGGTATGATCCTTGTTACTGGGTTCTCCTTTAAAACATTTACTGTGGTCGTTTGTTTTCTTTATATATTCCAAAAATTCCCAGTACTGGGCGTTTGTTACCTCATAGCGATCAATTTCAAATGCGTCGAGATAGACTTTGTGCTCAGGATATGCATCTTCCCGCGCCTGGTCAGTTCCCATAATAAATTCACCTGCCGGCACCACGACGCTTCCGTATTTTTGTTTTTGCCCAAGAACTGCCTTCTTCATAATTTCATCACGGCTTTTGAATGTATTATGAACGGTTTGCTGCTTTTCCAGCGCCTGTTTTAGGACGACAACGTAACTCTGCACCTCGGTGATATCTTTGGCGTTTGGGGACAGGACGATATATCTTTGTAAATGATTGATGGCCTGCTGGGCGTCTCCCAGCTTACCGTATAGCCATCCCATGTTGTAATGGAGCTCAGGGAAGTCAGGGAATGCCTTTTCCGCTTTCTTGTAAGATTCCAATGCCAGGTCGTATGACTCAGCGTCGCAGTAATTACAACCTTCCTGGTAATATTTTCTGGCGAGTTCCACTTTTTGTTTTGTAGCGTCTGCTTCCAGGGCGGGAGGTGTTTCTGTAAGCGGAACAAGTTTTTTCCCGTGCTCTTTACAGAATTTTTCCCCCTGAGCGCCTTCTTTTTTACAGTCAGGACATATCATTTTCACAGGGCTTTCCGCCAACTGAGTTCCATCTTCGCCGCAGAATTTCGTATCTTCTGAATATATCTTGTTACAGGTGGGACATTTTTTAGTCATTGCCTTTGATGCTGATTCCCCGGCATGGAGGATCGAAATCAAAGGGAGACATAACACGATTACACAAATGAGAGAAATCCAGTATATTTTTTTCATAGTTCCTTATCCAAGATCGTTTAAAATGAGTTTTATTTTTTGTATCTGTTCTAACAATTCTTTTTCACGGTTTTGTTCCATTGTTACTACATGGGCAGGCGCCCGTGCAGCAAAATCTTTGTTTTCCAGCTTCCGTTTTACCACCGCCAAATGATTTTCAAGCTGGTTCAGGTGTTTCAACTGGCGCTCCTTTTCCGCTACAGGATCAATAATACCCTCAAGAGGCACAAATACTTCTATCTGCCCTATATTCAAACTCAACCCATCTGATAGATCACGCCCACTTGAGAGGTCTGTCTGCCCAATAACTTCAGCGGCTGCATTATCGGGCTTTGCAAGATTTTTGCCAATTTCCAAACGTTCGAGGTTAGCCATACGCTTGAGCATACCTGAATGTTCCTGTAAATTATATTCACCGTCTGCCGAAATGGAGATGAGTGCGTCCAACTTTTGCTTTTCTTTGATATTCATCTTACTGCGTATATTCCGAATAGCACGAATAACATTTTGCAGGATTGTCATAGTCTCTTCTGCGATTCGGTCTTCATATCGCTTGTCTGTCGTTGGCCAGACACTCCGGGCAAGACTCTTGCAGCTCATGTCCTTCCGGATGTCGATTTTGTTTTCAAGAACAATCCTTTTTAGATTATGCCACAATTCCTCTGTAATAAAAGGCACAAAAGGATGCAAGAGGTGTAATATTTGATCAAAAACCTGTGCAAGGACTGTCTGCGCTACTTTTTTATCCCGGGAACTTACAGGTTCGTATAAACGCGCCTTCACGATTTCCAGATACCAATCGCAGAAAGAATGCCAGGTAAAATCATAGACATGCATGGCTGCTTCATTAAATTTGAATTGTTCCAGAGATGCGGTACACACCATTATGGTTAGGTTTAAACGGCTGAGAATCCATCTGTCTTCAAATTGGTAGTCCGCAGATTCAAGTTTAATTTCTTTCGGATGCTCATCCTTCAAATTCATCATGATAAACCGTGCCGCATTCCATAGTTTGTTGGTGAAATTGCGTCCCATCTCGAATTTACTTTCAGATAGTTTTAAATCCTGGCCTTCTGTGGTGAGTACGGTAATCGAAAATCGCACGGCATCAGCGCCATACTGGTCAATCATGACAAGTGGGTCAATGCCGTTACCCAGCGACTTGCTCATTTTTCTGCCAATCTCGTCAAGGATGGTGCCGTGGATATAAACGTTAGAGAAGGGGACGTCTCTCATGATCTCAAGCCCCATCATAACCATTCGCGCTACCCAGAAATAGATGATTCCCCGGTCGGTAACAAGGGCAGACGTTGGATAATAGTATTTTAATTCAGATGTCTCTTTCGGCCAGCCCATCGTAGAAAATGGCCACAGTGCGGAACTGAACCAGGTGTCCAGCACGTCCTCGTCCTGTTTTAGAGTCGTACTGTTGCATTTTGAGCACTTCCCGGGTGCGCTGCTTGATACGGTAATCGCCCTGCATTCCTGGCAATACCATGCGGGAATACGATGTCCCCACCATATCTGCCGTGAAATGCACCAGTCACGCACGTTTTCCAGCCAGCTTAAATAGATTTTTTCCCAGCGTTCCGGAAAGAAGGTTAACGATTTATTTCTGGAAGCTTGGATGGCGGCATCTGCAAGGGGGCGCATCTTTACAAACCACTGGTCTGAAATATACGGCTCAATAACGGTATGGCATCGGTAGCAATGCCCGACAGAATGTTTGTGAGGAGTGACCATTTCGATATATTTTTTTAATTTCAGCTCTTCTACAAGGGCGTTTCTGCATTCAAATCGGTCCAGTCCCTCATATTCTCCGGCATGTTCATTCATAACCCCATTTTCCTGCATAACGACGATCGGGGTTAAGTTGTGGCGTTTGCCCATTTCGAAGTCGTTGGGGTCGTGAGCGGGAGTAACCTTGACAACTCCTGTCCCAAAGAATGAATCAACAAAATCATCGGTAATTATTGGCATTTCCCGTCCAACGATGGGGAGCGTGAGTATCTCGCCTATCATGTCCTTATAACGTTCATCCTTCGGATTAACGGCTACAGCTACGTCGCCCAGCATAGTTTCAGGCCTGGTTGTGGCTACCACAATATAGAGATGCGGGGCGTCTCTGAATGGGTATTTTATGTGCCAGAGGTGTCCCTCGTGTTCTTCATGCTCAACCTCGTCATCGGCAAGGGCGGTGCAGCATCGTGGACACCAGTTGATCATGTATTTGCCCTTGTATATTAAACCCCTTTCAAAGAGACGGACAAAAGTCTCTTTCACTGCTGCTGAAAGACCTTCATCCATGGTGAAGCGTTCCCGCGCCCAGTCGCAGGAACTCCCCAGTTTTTTCAACTGATTGATAATGGTCGAGCCGTACTGGTTCTTCCATTTCCAGACCTCTTCAACAAAGCGTTCGCGCCCCAATTGTTCACGTTTGATATGTTTTACGGCCAGTTCTCGTTCGACCACATTCTGGGTAGCAATGCCTGCATGGTCTGTGCCGGGTATCCAGAGGGCATTGTATCCCTGCATCCGTCTCCATCGGATTACAATATCCTGGATAATATTATTCAGGGCATGTCCCATATGAAGCACCCCTGTTACGTTCGGGGGCGGGATGACAATGGCATAAGGTTTCCTGGAGGAATCCGGTATACTGTGGAAAACCCCTTTTTCTTCCCAGAAGCGATACCATTTATCTTCTATTTCTTTAGGATTATATTGCGTCGATAGTATTGTCTGCATAGTTTTAATTAGTTCACCACAAAGCCTCCAAGTGATTGACAATAAATAATGTAAACAACTTCATGTTACTTGTGCCATCAGGGCTAAAGCCCAGGTATAATGAGTACTCACTAACCCCAGCCTTAAGGCTGGGGTTAGCGACTGTCTTATCTGAATTTGGCTTTAGCCGCCTTTGCTGGTTCAATCGTCCTCGATTGAACCGAAACATTTCGGTTCAGGCTGCAAGCCTGAACCAGCATAGTAGGTACCCATCCCTGAATCCCCTCCAGGTATGGGATTCAGGGGTGGGTAAAACAGTGGTAGATTATTACTCCTCTTCCATTTGAAATAGTGTTACCGAAAAAGAAATCTTCGTGCCATCACGTTCGACCTCCACAATACAGGTATCTCCAAACTTCTTTGTCTGGAGGTAATGAACCAGGTCCGGGACGCCTTTTACGGCGGTTCCATCAATCGACGTAATACTGTCGCCTACCATAAAACCCGCCTTTTCGGCAGGGCTTTTTGGGGTTATTTCCTGTATGACCAGTTTGTTATCGGGTGTTTTTTTCAGTTGGACACCCAAATATATCCTTTTTTGTTCTACCAAAGGAGAGATAACCCACACAAAATCAGCCGGTTCTAAAGGAATCTCCGTTAAAAAAAGGTCGTGTTCTGGCTGCGGTTTGCTTCCAAATTCGGCTGGATAAATTGTGTAATAGGGTAAATGCGAGCGTCGAAACACCTTTTTGGGAATTCCGAAATCATAAATTATATGGCCATTTCCGGCAAAGGCCAGAAACTTCTTGTCTTTGCCTTCCCATGATGACAGGTAGTCTGCAATCGTTTGGGCCATGTACTCTTCCCATAAATTCTGGACGTCATTATATTTTTCCAGATCGGCTGTGCGGTCTATCATGTGCTCCCGAATAGCCCTTTCGAGGTAAGCCCGGTGAAAATTATCGCTCGTATCAATTTCGGGCAATTGTTTTTTCTCTTCCTCGCTTAAGCCCTTCAGTCCGTTTTTACTTACCATTTTTACCACTGCCTTTGGGGCGTTCAAGGCGATCACCGGGATTTTCTTTTCACGTGCAAAATCAAGGATGTCTTTATACAGGTAATAATCATATCCCCATTCTGCATCCCAGCGTGTCTCTTCCAGGAATTTACTCTCGTCGATTTCACTGGCAATCCACTGGTCCAAAAAAGGTTGATAGGGCCTTGTAAACATCTCCATGCCAATGGCAACGTTGTTCCCAAATTTCTCATGATATGCCTTGAGTATCTTTAGCTGTACCTGGTGGGCTGCCTTATTGGCGTGGGTTTCGCCGACATAGAGGACGCTGGCACAATTAAAAAAATGAGTCAGGTCGGAGAACTGTACCTTTTGGCCTGTCGGGACATGGATAATATCGTCAATGGCTACCTGTGATGGAAAATTTGTTAATCTGTTTGGTTCCGAATCTGAAAAGGCATTCATTGGTAATAAAAGGGAAAGTGTCAAAAGAAATAAAACCGCCTTGCCAAAGTTCTTCAACCAGAGATGTTTGGCAAGGCTCTTCATAACCCTGAAGGTTGTAAATCCTATGGGAACTGGCTTAGGAAGGATAAAATCTGGTATTTTTGCGGAAGATAAAGATTCTCCCAGGATTGTTATATTATTCAAATTTTGCTCTCCTATGTTATGGGCCTTAGCTATTTTCAAAAGAGGCGACTGGGAAGGTTGTGCGTTAATAACCTCCGCTATGACCCGGTCAATAGCTATACAATCAATGCCTCCAAAAATTAAGGAAACCTGTTTCGGTATTCCCCCTGAGGGTCCGTGTTTTTCCATAGCCATAACGGCATCCACAATGGTAAACGCGGGTTTCACGGCATGATAATTGGCAAGCAGCATCTCTGCATACCATTCAATATCGTCTCTTGATTGAAAATGCCGCCATGCCTTCCTCTTGCCACTGACGCATCCATACATATTTTTTACCCCGGCGGTATATAACAGTTGTCCGTGAGCCTTAAGTTTCGGGATGTTTATGATGGCGTCAACATCCAGCGCCCTGCCGGAGACCGTGAGGGTAAATGGTTTTGCACCACACTTTGTTTTCACGCGGCGTGGTGAATCAAGTTCTATGATCTCGATACCATGCTCTTCGGCAAAACGGTCAAGACCTGCACGCCCGGCAATCTTCGATATAGCGCCAAAGGCGGGGCTGTCGCCAATAATCGGTGTTGCGCCCATTTCCAGCGCCTTTTTGGCAACTGCCTCAATAACTATCGGATGGGTAATGGTGCAGTCTTCCGGCGCGCTTTCCCTGATAAAGTTCGGCTTCAAAAGCACCTTTGTTCCCTTTTTTATGATACTGTGAATACCACCAAAAAAGTCAAAGGTTTGGCCGATAGCTGTAATGACTTTATCCCTATCGTAGCTTTCACAGCGGATGACAGAGACACTTGTTTTATTTGTCATAAATATTATTTGTCATTGTGAGCGACAGCGAGACAATCTTTCGCTGGTTCACTCGTCCTCGATTGAACCTAAACATTTGGCATTTGCATGGCTGGTACTTGTTTAAAATCCACAGCCCGGTGCAAAGTAGCCGGTTCAATCTGCAAGATTGAATCAGCTATGAGAATTATTTTTTTATCATGCCTTGGTAAATTGTAATAGTTAACGGAGGTCAAGAACCGGGGATCTGGTATTTACTGATCATTGACTACTGATAACGATTGCATAAAATTTGATGCTAACAATATACTATTTTTTAGTTATTAATCAAATAGACGTTTTATTTGAGAGTATTGTTTATTGTATACAATTATAATTCTCCGGCTTCTTTCATAGCAAAGTGCATAATATCATCATGAATCCAGTATCCACCGTCACGTATTTTCTTTAGTGCACCACCAACATTGTCGATCATTTCTTTCTTTTTAGCTTCGATAAGAATACGAGCAGTTCCAATAACTCGTAATCCGTAAATATTACGAGCTACTTTCCGTGCCTTACGTTCGTCAATAAGAACATAATCCGCTTTGATTTCACGGGCAAGTTGAATTACTGATGCTTCTCCAATATCCAAAACGGTTTTAATCAGGGGGTCAAGTGCGTTCTGGAGAGACGTAACTTGAATCCAAGATGCCTGTTTGTATGATGCGAGTCCAATACCTGTATTCTCTCCCAGAAGCAGTTCTTTGTGCACAGTTTCCGGAACGAATACTTTTTGAAAAAGATTTCGGAGAATGTCTAACTGTTCAATAAGCATAATGGCGATAATGGGACCCGTATTAGATATCAGCGAACCATTCATCGTCTAGCCTCTGAGAACTCTGCTTCCAGTTCTTCCTGATCCCATTCCACGCTTGCAGAACCATAGCGTTTACAGCTTAATAAGAAGGCCACACGAGAGATACAGGCAAGTGATGCGGCCTGTCCTGAGGTTAAACGACCCATTTCATAAAGTTTCACTGCTAGCGCTATCTTTGCCTCTTGCTCAAAATTATCAGGGCTCAAATTGAGTATGGCTGGTATAGACTCAGAATATTCTATAAGTAACTTTTTCACATTTAATCCCTTCAAAAATTGTTTACAAAGAAGCAATAAAAATACCGATGTCTTTTCTAAGCACCCCAAATATCAGGTCGATTATGTGTACTATTGTAATGGCTAAAGGTTATGTAATCAATTCTAAAAACTCCTTATAAATTTTAAATGATTCTATATTGATAATAGGATATTATAATTTAGGTCAAGAATTTCAGGTTTGCAGAAAGTATACTATATTTTGTTAGTTTTGGTACAAAGTATACAATAAGTGATATTTTTATGTTGCATTTAAATGAGAAATATGTTATTTATCAGTACAAGAGGAGGAGAAAGGTTTAATGAAGTAAAGTGATCAGGATGTTATATTTATTTAATATTCGCTTGAAAAGGGGCAACATCGGCTAAAGGCTGGTGCTGCCCCTTTTTTTTGAATGTGTTTGAATTTGGGATTTGATGGTACTTATTTCGACTGGGTAACATTATATGATGTTTCTCTGTTGTCCTGTACCAAATTATATGCCTATAAGAATTTTGATGTGCATTGTTAATTTAATATCACGTTAAGATAACTCGTGGGATAGATTATATTATTTGTATGTTGTGTGAAGGAGGTGATGTTTGGATATGTAAAGATGTAGTGATGTTGAGATGTGTATGTGGCATTTTATTTTATTTCGAAGGTATTTTTAGGAGTGAATTTATGTCTATCTATTTAATTACATATGATCTTATGACGCCGGGTAAGGATTATAATAAGCTTTTTGATGCCATAAAGAAATTAGGTTCATATTTTCACTGTCTTGATTCAACGTGGCTAGTTGATACAAACCATGAAGGCGTGGGGATTCGCGATTATCTCAGGCAGTATATCGATTGGAACGATAAGTTGCTCGTTACTGCTTTGTTAGGTGAAACTGCTTGGTATAATCTTGGTAATGAAGGTGGAAATTGGTTGAAGAGTAAGTTAGATAGAGGTGTTGGTGTTTTATAATTTTTAGGGTTAAGGAAAAGGAGATGTAAGGTTATGTTGGAGGGAAGAGAGGGTTTGTATGAGGACTATAAATAAAAATGCCCCACACAAAGTTAGTGGCTTTGATGCGGGGCGATTAAATACTGTACATCATTCAACATTATCAAATATACAATCTAGTAGTACGTTCCGTAAATAACATGGCATAAATCAAGTGGCTGCGATTTCATCCATTTTATAACGCCATTTGAAAATAACGGGTTCTTCATTTATTTGGCTGATACCCCGGTAGATGCGCTCAAC
>Ga0194127_10001904_pt1 | contig 29470 bp, 31 predicted proteins | sample TA2KigC100mmetaG_FD_148624 | JGI IMG/M metagenome (GOLD analysis project Ga0194127, IMG submission 148624) | Freshwater microbial communities from Lake Tanganyika, Tanzania - TA2015036 Kigoma Deep Cast 100m | ecosystem: Environmental > Aquatic > Freshwater > Lake | place: Tanzania: Lake...
GGGTACGGGTGCGGGTACGGGTGCGGGTACGGGTGCGGGGAGCACGGGGCGGGAATGCGGGGGGCGGGTTCAGCGCGACAGGCCGTGGAACACGAGGTCCACCAGCTCCTCGATCATGTGGTCGAGGGAGGCGCCGGGGATCCGGCCGATCCACCACCGGTGCGCCATGGCGACGCCGAGCCCGACGATCGCGGCCGCCACCAGGCGGGTGTCGCAGGGCCGGGCGAACCCCTCGGCCACGGCGTGGTCGAGGTAGCCGCGGGCGAGGTCCACGAAGGCGTCGTGAAGGGAGTCCACCCGCTCCTGGAGCGCGGGGTCCACGGTCGGGGCCTCCCGGAGCAGCATGAGCGCCAGCTCCCGGTTCCGCTCCAGCCCCTTGGCCAGCTCGCGGATGGCGGCCACGGACATGTCGCGGTACTCGCGGGCGTCCCGGGGCAGGCGGGCGCTCATCCCGGCGAAGCCCGCGAACAGGGACTCGGCGAACCGGTCGAACACGGCCCGGAACACGGCCGGCTTGTCGGGGAAGTGGCGGTAGAACGTCCCCTGCCCGACCTTGGCCTCGGCCGCGATGTCGGAGATCAGCGTGCGGTGGAAGCCCTGCCGGACGAACACCCGCGCGGCCGCGTCCAGGACCGCCTGGCGGCGTCGCTCGCTTCGGATGCGGTCGCGCTCGCGGCGCAGGTCGGACGGCATGAAGAACCTCCGGAGATCGTTCGCGACCCGATGACGAGGATAGCGACGTCCCCGGGGCGGGGTCAACGGCCGCTTCCGACGAGCGATCCGCGCTGTGGCGCGGCGCGCTCGGCGGCCGCAAGGCGGCCGCGCAAGGGGGGTGGCCCGCGCCCCGCAACGCGGGGCGGCGGGCAGGGGGGCGAGCCGCGCCCCCCTCCGATCGATGCCCCTGGGGCCTGCCGGGGTCCGGGGCGTGGGGTACGAATCTCGACGGGTGTCGTTCGGGACCGCCTACCGTGCGGGCCGGGCGACAGCGCGGAGTGCTCCCGGCAGGCCAGGCGGGCCGGGTGCCCTGTTGCGTTTGTGCAGCATCCACGACCCCGCGGCCGACTTCAGCGGAGCCGGGCGAGGCGCGGCCGGCTCGGGGTGCGCGGCGCCGGCCGGCGTCGCAGGCGCCGGGGCCGCCGTCCCCACCGGCGCAGCGGCGCTCCCCGGGCTGCTCCTCGTGGCCCTCCTGGGGATCGCGGGGATCGCGGGGATCGCAGGACGCCGGTTCGACCGCCGTCCGGCCGCGGTCCCTGGTGCATCGACGCAGGCCACTTGACGATGTACGGCAGACGGCCGTACATTGGTGTCGACTTGGACGGAGGGGCGGCCATGGCGCTCACCACTGCCAACGGTCGTCGTAGCGAGCGCCTGGAGGCCCGCGTTCCCGCGGAACTGAAGGATGTCTTCGTCCGCGCAGCGGCTCTGCGCGGTCAGAGCCTGACCGACTTCATCGTGTCCACGGTCGCCGCGGCAGCCCATCAGGTCCTGCGCGAGCAGGATGTCCTTGAACTCACGCGTCGGGACCAGATCGCCTTCGCCAATGCGCTTGCAAGTCCGCCCGCACCCTCTGCGAAACTGCGCTCGGCCGCTCGCGCCTACCGGAAGAGGGCGGGATCGTGACCGGCAGCGGCCACGTCCGGCACTGGCACGTCGAACTCCTCGACCGGCACGTAGACCGCAGTGCCTTCGCTTGCGGCGTCGAGGCACTCGACCGATACCTGCGACAGCAGGCGTCCCAGGATGCTCGCCGCGGGTTCGCGGCCGTGTACGTCGTCCTTGGCGAGGACTCCCGCGTGCTCGGGTACTACTCCCTGTCCATGGCCGGAGTTCCCATCGACCGGGTCCCGTCCGAGCTGCGGTCGAAGATGCCCCGATACCCGAGCGTCCCCGCCATCCGGCTCGGGCGGCTTGCCGTCTCCCTCGACGCCCGGGGGCGAAGGCTGGGCGAATTCCTGCTGATCGACGCGTTGCGGCGCGCCCTTCGCAACGAGGTCGCCTGGGCGGCGTTCATCGTGGACGCCAAGGGCGGGAGCGCGCGTGGCTTCTCCCTCGACTACGGATTCCTGCCGTTCTCCGATGATCCGAACCATCTCTTCCTGCCCCGGGCAACGGTCGAGCGCGCCCTGGCCCGGCAGTGAAGCGGACAGGGAGGTCGGTTTCACGCGGACGCGGTGGGGATGCCGTTCACGCGACGCGGAAGGGGAATCACCGTTCATACGACTGGGGGGGATCAACGCTCACGCGACGCGGGGGGGGATCACCGTTCACGCGGCGCGGGGGGATTCCCGTCCGCGACAAGGGGGGGATCACCGTTCACGCGACGCGGGGGGGGCGTCGCGCCGCGCCCCGTGATGCGGAGCCGCGGGAGGACCGCCGCGTGCAGTTCCGCGAAGCGCGCGAAGTCGAACGACACCGTGACGTCGGTCGCCTCGTCGGCGCGGGCGCGCGCCTCCGGCCCGTCGTCGGGCAGGTAGCCGATCTTCTCGAGCATCCGCAACGAGGGCCGGTTGAGCGGGATGACCGACGAGTACATGCGCTCGATCCCGAGCGCGCCGCTGGCGAGTGCGTGCACCATCAGGGCGAAGCGCGTGCCCAGGCCCGAGCCCTGCGCGGCGCGAACGCCCACCAGGATCGCGAACTCCGCGGTCGGCCCGTCGATGTGGCGAAGGTCCGCGTCGCCCATCAGCACGCCGTCGCGCTCGAGCAGGAACGGCCGCCCGCCGGAGGCCCTGAACTCGCGGTAGTAGTCGACCACGTCCCGGGCGGTCATCTCGCCTTCGTTCGCCATCATGCCGCGGTTGTAGGGCTCGTTGTAGAAGGCGGCGAGGCGCGCCGCCGCGGTCTCGACCTCGTCGGGCGTGGGCTCGATCACCCGTAGCGTTTCGCCTTCGTCGCCTTCGCCCGGCCACTCGATCGCGTAGAGCGTTTCCCGTTCCATGGTCCGAACCGTAGCGCCCCGGCCCGCGGGGCGCAACCCCTGGCGGCCCGGTCGCGGCCCGGTCGCAGCCCGGTCGCGGCCCGGTCGCAGCCCGGTCGCAGCCCGGTCGCGGCCCGGTCGCGGCCCGGTCGCGGCCCGGTCGCGAACCGCGTTCGCCGCGCTGCCGGTACGGCTTCGTCCCGTCCGCGCCGGGCGGGTCGATCCTCCTCGACGGCGGGCCGGTCACCGTGCACGGCCTTCGGGCCCGGGTCCCGGCTCGACCGGACCGGGAGGCAGGCGGGGGCGGACTGCGTCAATCGCCGCCGCGCGCAGGCCACCCGAAGCGGGACCAGTCCACGGCGCCGTCCGGGCCGAACTCGACCCCCTCGGCCCGGAGGCGCAGCTCCTGCTCCATCCCCCGGATGTCGTCGCCGCGGAAGCTGATGCGGCCGCGCGCGTTGATCACGCGCTGCCACGGCACGTCGGTCCCCGGCGGGAGCGCGTGCAGCGCCCACCCCACCGCGCGCGCGAGGCGGGGGGAGCCGAGCATCGCGCCGACGGTGCCGTAGGAGGTGACGCGGCCGGGGGGGATCGTGCGGACGAGCGCCCATACGTCGTGCCAGAAGGTGGGGGTTGGGGGGGAAGGCAAGGCTACTGCACCTCGAACTCGGCGCCCGGCTCGGAGTCCTTGGAGTCCGGGTCGTAGTAGAGCGAGGCGCCCGAGTCCGGCGCGGTCACGGAGAGCGGGTACTTCGCGCGAAGCGCATAGGTCAGGACCAGGGCCTCGTTCGGCAGGATCGCGTCGACATAGACCGTGATCTGGCGCGCGGTCAGCTCGTACTTCTGGATCTTCTGGGCCGCGACCGCCGCGTCGAGGTCGTCGGTCAGCAGGTCGAAGCCGGGCGGCAGGCCGAGGTCCACCAGGACCATGGGCGCGGGGTCGCCGGACACGTTGGTCACGGTCGCGGTCACCTTCACCACGTCGTCCACGGCGAGCGTCGTCTTGTCGTACGCAACGTCGATCTCGAGCGGCCCCGCGGCCGGGCCGGACGCCGCGCCGGGCTCGTAGTGCGACCACACGATCTGGTACATCAGCGTGCCCTTGCCCTGGAACGTCACGTTGACCACGTTCTCCCCGACCGGATCGACCTTGTCGGCGAGCTCGAACTGGAAGAACACGTCCTGGTTCGACGCGTCGATCGCGAGATCCTCCTCGGCCTTGCCGTTGATCGCGACCTTGACCGTGCCCGCCGCTTCCTGGGCCAGCGCGGACAGGGACTTCACGAACGCGCGGAGCGACAGGATCGTCGCGTGCGTCGTGCCCCAGTTCCCGAAGGAGTCCTTGTTCGACACCATCCACGCGAGCGCCTTCGACACCAGGTCGGGCGAGTGCTTGGCCTCGAGCAGCGCCATGACCGCGAGCGCGGTCGCCTCGATCGACGACCCCGGCGCCGACCCGCCGCCGCCCATGCCGTCCGCCTCGCCGTAGTACATCTGGCCGCCCGAAACCCCCGATTCCCAATAGACCTTGTCGCCGTCCTCCTTGGCGCGCGCGGCGAGGTCGTTCAGCGCCTTCACCGTGGCCGGGTCGTTCGGCGCGTACGCGGCCAACGCGTTCGCGCACAGGGCCAGCGCGTAGGTCGAGGCCGCGTCCGTGAGGTGCGCCTTGGCGTACCCGAACCCGGACCCCGCCGGGCCGAGCCCGTTCCCCTTGGCCTGCGCCAGCGCCCACGTCACGAAGCACGTGGTCATCAGGTCGTCGTACTGCACGGTCGCGAACTCGCTGCCCTGCGTCTCGTGCCAGGACCCGTCCGCGGCCTGCTTCGCGGCCAGGAAGTCGATCGTGCGCGGCACCAGGGTCTCGTCGATCTCCTGGACCTTCGCCATGTCCGTGAACTCCATCACCCCCATGCCGGTCAGGATGATGTTCGCGGGCGCCGGGTCGCCGAACCACGTGAACCCGCCGCCCGTGCACTCGAACGTCAGCAGCCGCTGGTAACCGAGGCTCACGAACTCGCGCGCCTTCAGCTCGATCTCGGGGTTGAGCTGGCCGCTCGTCTGCATGTAGTCGAGCACCAGCAAGTTCGGCCACAGCGTGGCCGTGGTCTGCTCGAAGCAGCCGGACGGCATCTGGAGCAGGCTGTCCAGCCCCTCGACCGCCTGGGCCATCACGCCCGGATAGACCTTGACGATGACCTTCGGCGTGCCCGGGATCGCGGTCACCGGGAACGACACCGTCTTCGTCACGGGCCCGGCGAGCTTGCCCGACTCCGCGCCGCGGACCTCGACGCCGTCCGGCGTGACCTCGATCAGCCGCATCACCGCGTCCGAGGTGTCGCCGTTCCCGTAGGCCTTCACGGTCACGCCGTGCCAGCCGACCACGCCCGCCTTCAGCCCGACGTTCACGCCCTTGACCTCGGACGGCCCGAGCGGCACCGCGAACGTCGAGGACGAGGTCAGCTCGGCCCACGCGCCCGCCTCCACCTCGACCTGGACCACCTGCGCCTCGGGGAGGTAGTTGTAGACGGCGACCGGGAAGTGGACCTCGTCGCCGCGCCGCAGCGTTCGTGGCACGTCCACGTCGACGAAGAACGGCATGAACGCGGTCAGGCCCTTCGTGGCGGTGCCGATGCGGCCGCTCGCCGTGTTGCCGACCGCGGACAGGCGCCACTCGGTGATCGAGTCGGCCATCTGGAACTCCGCGATCGCACGGCCGTTCTCGTCCGTGATCAGCTCCGGGTTGACGTACAGCGTCTCCGGGAAGTCCTTGCGGATCTTCGGCTCCCCGCCGCCGCCGCTCCCGCCCTTCTCGGTCGGCGAGGGATCTCCCCCGGCGCCGGCCTGCGGCGGCCCGCCGGGGAACGGCCCCCCGTCGAAGTTCGCCTGGTCGTCCCACCCGTTCCGGGTGAACTCCCAGTAGCTCCCGGTCGCGGACCAGTCGTCCCCGGTCCCGAGGATCTCGTCCGGCCCGGCCGACCGCATCGTGACCGTGTACTGGTCCATGGATTCGAACACGTAGAAAATGCCCCAGAAGTCGTAGAACCGGGCCTCCCCCACGAGCCAGGCCACGATGCCGTCGTACGTCAGGTCCCCGTCGGAGAGCATTGCCGCGATCGCGTCCATCACGCGCTGCTTGTCCGCGAGGTAGTGCGGCCCGAGCAGGATCACCGTGGCCGCGAGCGCCTGCTCCCACGACGACGCCGCGTCCGTCAGCTTCGGGTCGCCGAGCGCCGCGAACGCCGCCCCGGCGAGCGCCTCCTGCGCCTGCTTGCCCTCCTCGTCGGCCGGCTGGTCGGTCACGATGGACGACAGGTCGAAGTGCGCCGCGTGGATCTCGTACTTCGGCTCCGTGATGGCCTTCTCCAGCTCGAAGTACGCCTTCAGCAGGCCCGGCTTGTTCTCGGACAGCGCATAGACCGCCTCGTCCACCACGTGGATCCCGAGCGCCGCCGCGACCGGCACCTCGTTCGGCCCGGTCACGCGGAACTCGACCTTCGCGGGCTCGCCCGGCGCATAGACCTTCCTGTCGGGCGTGACCGCGATCGCGAGCGCGTCCGCGGCCTGCACGAACCCGAGCCGCTCGTCGCGCACGATCGTCCCGAGCCGGCCCATGTAGTACGCCGAGAAGACCACGTCGCCGGCGAGCCCCTCGTCGAGGTCGATCTCCGCGACCGCCTTGCCTCCCTCCACGTCGAGCGCCTCCTCGCGCGCGACCTGCCCGCGGCGGATCACGTCGAGGTAGACCCGGTCGCGCGCGTCCGGCACCAGCATCGTGACCACGGCCGTGTCGCCGACCTTGTAGATCGCCTTGTCCGGCCGCACGAGCAGCGCCTCGCCGGACTGCCCCGCCTTGAACTCGAACGACTTCTCGACCGTCGTACCTTGTGCGATCGCCTTGACCGCGACCGCGAGCGTCGCGCCCTCGGGCATCACCGCGAACTGGCCGATGCCCGTCGCGTCCGTGGCCACCTGCCGCGTCTCGCCGCCCGCGGTGACCTCGACCGCCGCAGCGACCGGGCCGCCCGCCGGGTCCTCCGCGAACACGTAGAACCCGTTCGCGACGCCGGGCACGATCGTCCCGCCCTCGGGGATGACCACCACGTCGAACGCGTCGGCAGCGACCGCGAGCCCCGACTCCTTCTTCACGACCTGACCGGCCGTGTCCGTGACCTCGGTCCGCACGCGCACGATCGCCTTGCCCTGCTCGAGCGACTGCCCGACCATGTGGTCCGGCAGCTTCGTCTCGAACGCGAACAGGCCGTCCGGCTTGGTCGTGCCGGTCACGCTCGCGAATTCCGCGAACTCGACGTCGAACGCGTCGAGCCCGATCCGGACCTGCCCCCCCGCGACCGGCTTGCCGAAGAAGTACTGCGCCGACACGGTGCCGCGGATCGTCTGCCCGACCGTGTAGAACGTCCGATCGAGCGAGAGATCGACCTTGAACTTCGGCAGCACGTAGCGGTCCACCGTGACCGCCTTCTCCGTCACCGTGTCGCCGACCGTTGCCTTGAGCTTCCACGTCCCCGTGTTCACCTCGGTCGCGATCCGGAAGGTCGTCGAGGCGATGCCGAACGCGCTCGTCTTCGCGGCCTTCTTGAAGACCTTGTTGCCCTTGCCGTCGAACACCTCGATCACCGCGTCCGAGGCCGCTTCCGGCGCGAGCGACGGCTTCTTCAGCGCGAGCACGCGGATGTGGATCTGCTGGCCCGGCTGGTAGAGCGGCTTGTCGGTGCCGAGATAGACCTTGCGAAGGCGGACCACGTCCACCTCCTGTTCCGCCTTGTCGGTCGTGCCCGCGTCGGTCGCCATCAGGGCCATGACGTGGGCCTCGCCCTGGCCGGACAGGGTCAGCGCGACGCTCGCGGCGCCGAACCCGTCCGTCCGGACCGGGATCTCCCGCACGTCCTCGCCCATCACGACCTTGACCACCACCTCGCGGTCCGCGATCGGCCTGCCCGTGACCGGGTCGCGTGCGAGCACCTTCACGCGCGTCTGCTCGCCGTCGTAGTACGTCTTCGGCCCGAGCAGCACGACCTGCGTCTTCGGGACCGCGACGAACAGGCTCCGGAACCCGCCGATGGTGCCCTGGTCGGACCTCACGCGGTAGTACAGCACGTACCCCGCCTGCTTCGTCGCGTCCCCCGCCTCGGGGAACGTCGGAACGGGCAGCGAGAGCGTCTCCGAGTCCGGCCCGACCGTGAAGTCGCCTTCCGCCTGCCGCGAGAACGAGTCGTCGCCGATCGCGACCACCCTGACGCTCGCCTTGACCGCGATCGGGGTCGAGCCGGCGTTCCTGAGCACGAGCGAGACGTCGAGCCGGTCGCCCGCGAGCACGGCCGTCACGTCGCGCTCGTCGAGCGACAGCGCGCCCGCCTGCTTGACGTCCGGGCCCGTGCCGGGCGGCGTGCCCGTGCCCGGACCCCCTCCCTCGCCGCAGGCCGCGGCGGCCAGCACCATCCCGACGAACACCCCGGCAAGTCCGAAGCGCACTCGCAAGCGTCCCATGGCGGACCTCCTCCCGGCATGCGGCGGTCGCATGCCTCGGTTTCGGGCAGTCCCGTCCCGGATCGTCCCCCCGCAGGGAGACGATTTCAACCCGGGTCCAAACGACGAGAAGCGTTGCAAGCGTCGTGCCTGCCACAAAGCCCCATTGGTTAGGGCAGTTGCGATGATCGGCGCCTCCCGCCGCACGCCCGACCCATGACGCCGCCGTCACGGCGGACTACTGTAGCGCGTCACCCAACCTGATAAAGCGCGTCAACGAAGTTGAGAAACCGAGTGTCCTCGCGGTCGCCGCCTGCCTGAGCGGGATGTGTAGTCAATTCGCGGCGTTACGCCGCTGCAGCACATGGGGTCGCCAGACCCCAGGATCAGATCCCCCCGTACTGGTACGCCTGCGGCGCCCAGGCGCACCGGAACCCCACGAAATCACTCGGCAACAACGAGGCGTCGAGCACAGCAAGGTCGAACACGCTGGCGTGCCGCTCGGCCGAGTGGGGCGCGCCGCGAAGCGCCATCGCGAGCTGCGGCCCGGAGCCCATCCACAGCTGAAAGGCGCCGATCGTCGCCCCGAACGGAGGATCGACGACCAGCGCCGTGGTGCCCGGCAGCGCCATCTCTGACACGAACGTGCCGGCCCGCAGCGTCCGGATGTAGCCGTTCACCACACCTGCCGCGACGCGGTTCATCGTCGGCGAGTAGCGCACGAGCATCGGGGCGGTGCCGTGCGCGTTGACCGGCGTGCCGTTCTGCCCGCGCGCGACGGTCATCTGGCCGCCGGACACCCCGGTCACGAGCAGGTCCTCGAACGGGTTCACGCCGTCGTCGCAGCACAGCAAGTCGCCGGGCGCCGGCGACGCGTCGTGAGCGCCATGCCCCCACAGGTTCCACTCCCAGCTGAACGTGACCGGGCTCGTCGTGTTGTTCAGGCCGGTGCCCGTGACCTTTACGGTGTAGCCCCCGGGAACAAGGCACTGGAACCAGCGCAGCGGCGCGGCGTCACCCTTCGCGTGCGGCGCAGCCACCGTGCCATACGCCCCGCGCTGGCACTCACTGACCGTCGCCCGGTACCCGTTCGGGTCGACCACCAGGTGCCCGTAGACGATGTGCTCGGTGCCGATCCGGAGCAGGCCGTTGGCTTCGGGCCAGCCGGCAAAGCCTCGGTTCGGCGGGTACAGGCCGGCGTCGTCCCGAAGCACGAACGTCTCGTCCGCGTCGCTGATGCCCTCGTCGTCGTCCAACTCGGCCGAGCGATACATGTGCAGCGCGCCCCACGCGATCTCGTCGGCCATGAGCTGCAGCACGTTGCCGCCCAGGTCGGCGATCCCGTTGGCGAGCCGGTTGTGGAACCACGACAACGGGCCGGTGCCGCCGTAGTGCGGCCCGGCCGCGTTCACCTCGGCGAAGTTCTGCCAGAGCACGGCGTCCGAGTCGTCGCGGCCGCCGTGCGTGTTGCCCCGAAGGTCGTGCCCGAGCATCCGGACCAGCCACGCCAGGTGGCCCCACTCGCGCAGCGTCATGATGTGCGCCGGCGACGGCGTGTCCATCAGGCCGACGTTGAGGTTCAGGTTCCGCGCGGCCGCCTGCGCCACCGCGACGGCCTTCGAGGCGAACCCGACCGACGGCAGACGGAAGGGAGCGCTCACGGCGCGGGTGGTAGGCTCGACCGCCGCGTACCTCGGCGAGCACAGGTACTTGTCGACCAGGAACCCGCCCAGCAGCAGATCCTCGGACGGGTCGGACGGCGGGCTGGGATCGCCGAACCATCCCGCGGGCACCCTGAACCGCGGCACCCACACCATGTGGTGCTGGTCGCCGAGCGCGTCCTGGAGCACCGCAAGCTGCAGGCCGGCGTTCAGCCGGTCCTGCAGCGCCTTCAGGCTCAGCCTGTCGATGTTCGAATGCAGCGGCATCGTCCTCTACCTCACCACGACTCGAGCAGGCGCCCGACGACGACCCACTCGAACGGCCCTGCCCACTCGCCGGTGTGGTGGATCACCACGTCGGCACCGTCCCACTCGTACCAGACCTCCCCGAGCCCGCCCTCCGTGTCGGCGAGAGGCGTGATGTAGGCCGTCCGGCTGTAGGCCTCGCCATCGATGCCGTGCGTGACGCGCACGGACCCGTCCGCGCCGAACCCGGTCTGGCCCCGGACGATGACCAGCCGCCGCCGCAGGAACGCCGTGCGGCTCGCGAGCTGGCGCGCCTGCACGTTCGCGATCCCGTCCGCGCCGCCGGACGCCTCGTCCCCGTCCTCGATCTGGTAGACCCCGGGCTCCCAGCCCTCTTCCTCCGGCAGGTTCGCCATCGCTCCCTCCTCAGAACGTCACGGTCCAGGTCCCCTGGATGACCACGTCGGCCGTCTTCGCGAACCCGTCCGGGAACGCCTTGCGCGCGAACAGCGTGTAGGTCTCGCCCGCGAGCCGCTCCAGCCCGAACTCCCGGATCACGTGCCCGTTGTACTGGTCCGCGGCAACCGTGAAGGCCACCTGCACACTCCGGGCGTCCGGGTAGGTGATGCCGGTCGGCACCACCGCGAACTGCTCCGCCAGCGGCGCGACGTCGTCCGGCGTCGGGCTCGCGCCGTTCGTGCCGACCGCGACGCGGTTGATGACCGAGCCCATCGCGGCCGCCATCATGCCCCGGCCCGCGGCCACGACCATGTTCGGCGACTTCACGTACCCGATCCGGTTGCCCTGCCCGTCCAGGAACACCAGCTCGAGCACCCCCTTCGGCAGGGGGAACGCCTCCTTCACGGCCCGCATCATGGCACCGTCACCTCCACATCGAGCGTGTCGCTCGAGCTGCCGTACCGCACCCCGGGCCCGAAGGAGAACGCGCCGTACACCAGGCACGCTCCGCCGTCGCCGTACAGCTCTCGCGGGCTGAACGTCGGCGCGACCGTCAAGGCGTCTTCGGTCGCAGGGAACTCGTCCGCCGGCGGCGCCTCCAGCTGCAGGACCAGGTGCGCGAGCCGGCTCCGCGCCGGCTTCCACGCGCGCACTGTCCGCAGGATCAGCGCGAGCTGCTCGGGGGTCATCGCCGCGATCTCGGGGAGCGTCACCGTGAACGTCGCCCAGCGGTAAGTGCCGCCGTACTGCGTCCCGGGCCCGAACCGCACCGTCCCGTCGTATCGCCACCGCTCCCAGTACCGCGGCTCCTGCGCCGTCGCATCCGGGTACCCGAGCAGCTCCATAGCCAGGGCCATGCCCGGGACCGTGCCTCCCTTCTGGTACAACTCGCGCGCGTGCAGCAGGCGCGCGCAGTAGCTCTCGTCCGTCTCACCCGGGTGGCGAGGCATCTTCCTGCCCTCGCCGATGATGTCGAGTGCCTGGCCGAACGACGTCTTCGTCAGCCAGGCCCTGCGCACCCGGAACGCGCACGCCTTCGCGTCGTCGAACAGCGACGACAGGACCTGCACCGCCCGACGGATGTCGGACACGGTGTCGCCGGCCCGCTTCAGCACGCGGGGCATCCAGCGCCAGGCCCAGGCGAAGTGCTCTTTCACGGCTCCGCCTCCAGCCGGTCGATCGTGACCTGCACCTCGCCCTCCAGGTCGAGCAGCTCGTCCAGCTCGGCGAGCTGGTCGTCGGCCGGGACCACGACCTCGATGTTCTCGAGGATCGGCTCGACCCCGAGACCCTCCTGCGTCATGCGCGCCAGGTAGTACGGACGGCCGAGCCGCAGGCGCGGCGCGGTCGCCAGCGCCCCGGTGGACAGCCTCGAGGTGTAGTGCGCCGTCAGCGCGGCCTCGATCGCCGCCTCGTCGCCCCCGTCCTCGGGCAGGTACGCGATCACGTGGAGCCCGACCTTCTTCAGCCGCGGCCCTCGCACCAGCACGTCGTCGTTGATGTTGCGGCGCGAGTCCAGCAACGCCTGCACGGTGGCAATCATCTCCTCGGTCGGAGTGCCGGATGTGCCCGTGATGATGCAGTCGAACGTCGCCTGGCCGCGCGGCCAGTCGTCGTCCACCTCAGCGTCCACCACGCCCGGCACCGACCGCGCCCACGCCTTGAACTTCGTGCTCGTGTCGCCGTCTGCCGCCGCCGCCCAGGCCAGCACCTGGCGCTCGCGGTACGCCTCGTCCCCCTCCGCGTCCACGCCGGCGCGCGAGATATCCCCCGACGTCACGCTCGAGATGCCGTCCACGTGGGTGACCATCTCGAGGACCTGGCCGGGCGCGAGGTTGTACGCCACGCCGGTCGCGGCCGCCTCGCACAGCACCGGCACGCTCGACTGCCCGTCCGGCAGGATCGTCTCCGCCACGACCAAGTACTCGAGGCGGGTGCCCGCCGGCGAGAGTTGCGTCCGGACGACGGCCGCGGCCGGTACCACCAGGTTGCCGGCCGTGCCCTCCCGCGCGTACACGACGCACTGCCGGCACTTCACGGCGGGGTTGCGGGGCAGCGACATGTCGTCGCCGTGCAGGTCGAGCCAGATGCCCGCCGCGTGCCGCCGGAATCCGTGCGGCACGACCGCGACGAAGACGTTGTACAGCCCCTCGATCGCCTCGCCGGTCAGTTCCGACAGCGTCCGGTACGGGCCGCCCTCGCTGAAGTTCGTGATACTCGAGCCCAGCTCGGCCATCCGCGTCCAGAAGTCCGCGATGACCTGGTCGGCCGTCTTCGCCCCGATGAGCGCGCGCCAGTCAACCGCCACGCACCACCTCCAGCGTGACGCGTGCCAGGTCGTAACCGAGCACGAGGACCAGCGGGTTCGAGCTGCCGATCGGACGGCACGTCAGGCGGCACTTGATCTTCTCCCGGGCGTCCCAGGAAAGAACCTCCACAACGGCGGTGCCGGGCTCCACGCGCGGGTCCTTCTCGGCCTCCTCCGCGATCGAGTGCTGGAAGTCGAGCACGTGGACGTCCGTCGCATCCAGGTGCAGGAACCGGTACAGGCCCACCCCGTAGGTCGGGTGCCGCCTGAGGTCGCCCTTCGGCGTGCCCAGGCGGTGCGCAAGGTCCTGCGCCAGGCACGCCTCCCCGGTGGCCAGCTCGACGTCGCCCTGCGCAGCCGGCACCACGTCGCGCTCGCGTACCAGGATGTCCGTGCCCAGGTGCGGCATCGTCATCAGATCGCCCTCAGCCGCGTCGCCGTCGTCGGCCCGCTCGGCCCCATCACCATCACCGGCAGCTCGGCGCCGACCCCGCCGGCCTGCACCTGGCCGTCGAGCACCACGTTCAGGCCCGAGATCAGGACCGTGCCCGAGCCGCCGTCCAGCTCGGCTCCCGTGCCACGAATGCGGATGACCCCGTTCCGCTGCACGGAGATGCACGTGCTGCCGGCATCGATCAGGAGCTGGCCGGCCAGCACACCGGGAGCGTTGAACCCGCGGCCACTGACCCCCTCGACGACCGGGCACGACCGGTCGCCGTACAGGAACCCCACGCGCACGACCGCACCCACCGCAGGCATCGCGTACACGCCGCACCCGGGCCCGGCCCACAGGACCGGGCACTCGACGTCCGGGATCACCGGCCAGTCCGGATCGTCACCACCGTCCCGCCGCAGGACCTGGACGTCCACGCTGTAGCGCGGCTCGGCTTCGGTCATCGCACCGGCGTCGCCGTGCGTCTTCACCACCCGGGCCTGCACCGGATGCATGCCGCGCAGCTCCGGCGAGCCGGCGCGCAGCAGCTTCACGAGCGCGGCCTTCAGCTCATCGACCATTCGATCCTCGTTCGACCGCCCTTCGCGCTGCCCTTGAACGTGACCTTGTGCTCCACCCGCTCGACCCGGACCGTGACCCACCGCCCCCACAGGTCCTGGTCCAGGATCGAGACCAGATGCGAGTGCCACAGCCACGGCGCCAGGAACGTCTCGCAGGACCCGGTGCGACCGCCCGTCCTCGGCTCGAACCCGGTCATGTTCCGGCCGAACTCGAGTTCGAGCTGGATGCCCGCCTGCGCCCAGGGCGTCTCCGCCCACGGCATGCAGTACACGACCCCCTCGGGGTCGGCCGACAGGTCCCAGTCCAACGACCACGCGTCCCGCACCCGGCGGACGACGTCGACGAAGCCCTCGTTCGCCGCGATGAAGAGGTGACGGGCGGACGTCTGTACCGCCCCCAGGCGGAAGCTCTCCACCCCGGCCTTCCGCATGCTCCACGCCAGGACGTCCTGGGCGTTCGCGTTCCGCCAGGCCTGCCGGATGCGGACGCCTTGCAGCTCCCGCATCCGGTCCAGGGCCGTCACGCCGACAAGACGCTCCGGCCCGGTGCCATGGACGCGACCGCGGAACACCCGCCGCAGGACCTGCCCCCGGAAACCGAGGGCGACCTCGAGCGGGTCCTGCTCCGTGACGTCGGACGCGGCGTCGCGGTCCCGGTCCAACTCGATCTCCGCGCGCGCGATCGGCGTGCGCCGGTCGGCCACCACCGACACGGACGCGATCGCGGGCATGACCTGCCCGCCGATCGTCACCTGGATGTCGGGCGTGCCGTATTCGTTCACTCGACACCCCCGGCGCCGCCGTAGCGGTCATCGTCCACGGCCGGGCTCAGGTTCGACAGCTCGGCATCCTTGGTCGAGCGCGCGGGCGCCGTGGCACCCTGGGACGCGAAGGCGGGCGCAAGCTGCTGCTCGGTCGCCGCGACACGCGCGGCCACCTGCGACAGCACCCCGCGACTGTCCTGCGTCACGTCCTCCTGGAACACGTTCACACTACCCGGAACCGAGTAGCCCTGCCCGAAGGCGGGGAACACCGTCACGCCGCCCGCGGCCGCGGCCACGACCGGCTTCGGCCGCCGCTTCTCCGCCTTCAGCGTCACGGGCTCGTGCTCGCGGAACGAGAGCACGGCGATCAGGTTGTCGGATTCGTTGTCCTCTTCCGTCCTGAGGTCGTGGAACAGCACCTTGCGGATGCCCCACACCGCGAGCAGCCGGTGCGTGATCTCGTACACGAACGGCCGCGCGAGCTTGTCCTGCGTCTGGAACAGGCTCACGATGGTACGGAGCTTCGCCTCGGCCGTGCTCGCCTCGTCCTCCTGGCAGAGCACGCTCAACTCGACATCCGCATCCTCGAACCCGAGCGGTTGCTTGCTCTTGCCCGAGCGTCCGGGCACGGCAGCCTCGTCCATCGCGAGCGCGCGGTGCACCTCCATCCGCTGAAACAGCCCGGGCAGCACGGTGTCGCCCACCTTCACGGCACCGACGTCCTTGGTGATGACGATAGGGGTCTCGGTGCCCACCGTCTCACCCCTCCTCGAGCGCCAGGCCGGAGACCAGCGCCACGAAGTCGTCACGGCTCTTCACGCTGTCCGCCTGGACGGTCATCTGCAGGCTCTGGATGCGGATCGTCTTGCCCTTACCCTCGCGGCCCGCGCCGGCGGCGATCGCCGGATACTTCACGACCAGCGGCTCGAAGTCCGGCGCCTCGAGGCGCAGGCGCTCGGCCAGCTCCTCGCCGACCTGCGGCAGCCGCGGAGCGGCAAGCCGCATCCCGTCCGTCCATGTCTGCACGAAAGCTCGACCCGACCGCGTCAGGTGCGACAGCGGCCCCCGCTTCGCGTCCGAGTGCGGGAGGTACTCCCCGACCTTGCCGAGCAGGCCTGAGACGAAGTCCCAGACCTTCCCGCCGACGGACTTCATGCCCTGCCACAGCGCGCGCAGCAGGCCGGCACCCGCCTGGAAGAAGCGCGCAGGAAGAGCGGCCAGCCAGCCCAGGATGCCGGAGAAGGTATCCCTGACCCAGCCCCAGATCGCACCGACCTTCTCCCAGTTCGCGACGACCCAGCGGGCACCCAGCGCGAGCCAGGCGATCGGGCCGAGCATCCATACCAGGATGCCGGCGAACACGCGCGCCGTCGAGGAAGCCCGCCCCCACCAGGCCGTCATCTGCTGCCACTTGAAGATCAGCAGGCCGATCCACCCGACCAGCACGCCGACGCCAACCGCGATCCACGTGATGGGGTTCGCGAGCAGCGCGGCCGTGAACGCCCAGGCCGGACCCAGAGAGGCGAGGAACCCCGCTTTGACCGAGGCGAGCGACGCCACGACGCCGGCCTTCAGCGAGGCGGCGAAGCCGGTCCCGACCAGCTTCAGCCAGAGCCACTGAAGCCCGAGGTTCGAGGCAAGCGAAAGCGCCCCGCCGAACGTCTTCCAGATGAGCCCCTTCGCGATGAGCACCGGGCCCGCGATCGAGACGAACGCCGTGACCAGGCCGAACACGGCACCCGCGAGCCGCACCAGCGTGGGGTGCGCGTCCGCAAAGCCCCGGAACCACAGCGCGACGTCCTTGACGTATCCGACCACGGTCACGAGCATCGGCGCGAGCTGCTCGCCGAGCGTCACCTTCAGGTCGTTCACGGCGTTGCGGGCCATGTCCCAGGACGCGCCCCCGCCCGCCTCCATCATCCGCTGCGCCTTCGCCGCGGTCCCGAGCGAGCCGCGGAGATCTCCGAGCGCCCCCTCCATGCGTGGCACCTTGTCGAGGAGGGACATGATCCCCTTCATCCCCTCCTCGCCGAACGCGTCCTGGAATGCCTGCTGGACGCGCGGGAGGCCGAGCCGGTCGCCGAACTGGGCCCGGATGGAACGGACCGTCGCGATGAAGTCCATGTTGCCGTCCGCGGTCCGAACCACGTCGAAGCCCAGATCCTTCGACGCCTTGTTCATCTGGCGCAGCACGGCCGCGTAGCTCGTGCCCGCCATGCCTCCCTCGATGCCCGCGTCGTTCAGCGCGCCGAGCGCGGCCAGGGTCTGGTACTCGTCCACCCGGAACGTCTTGCTCGCCGCGGTCGCGTACTTCATGCCCTCGGTGAGCTGGCCGAGGTTCGCGAACTTGAACAGCTGCTGCGTCCGGGCCATGACGTCGCCGAGGCGCGTCATCTCCACGGTTGTGTCCGCTGCTCGGTCCCCGAAGTTGGCGTAGAAGGTCGCGAGCGCGCTGGCCGTACCGCCGGCCTCGCCCATGGTGGCCCGCGCGACCGTCAGCGCCGTCTGCGTCCCGGCGATCGCCTGGCGCATGTCGAGCCCGGAGCTGACCATCATGTAGTTCCCGCGGGCGAACGCCTCGGCCGAGTCCCGGTGCTCGAGCGACCAGGCCCGGGCCGCCTTCGTGGCCTCGGCCATGTCGGCCTCGATGCTGCCGAACGTGCCCGGGGCCACGGTACGGAGCGCCGCGAGCGACTCCTCGAGCCCGAAGAACGGCTCGACCAGGTTGCGCGCCTGGTCCCGCATCTGCTTGCCCAGGTACGTCATCCCAGCGCCGACCGCGGCCGTCTTCGTCCCGGCGTCGGACAGCTTGCGCCCCCACTTGCCGACACCCTCGAGGCGCTGCACGGACTTGACCGTCTCGCGCATCGTCTTCCACTGGAGGTTCGCGGCACGGAGGGGGGCGGTCATCCGATCGACCAGGCTGAGCACCAGGCTGACGTTCAGGTCGGACACCCGGTCACTCCTTGCCCGTGAACGCCTTGACGATGCCGAGCGCGACCGCGTCCCGAAGCCGCCGGACCTTGCGCCGCTCGAGCCAGCACGCCTGGGCGAGCGCCAGGTGCCACTCGTCGTCGGTCAGCTGGTCGATCTTCTCGAGCGGCATGCCGAGCTGCTCCATGATCAGCAGGTCCCCCCTCATGAACGGGTTCCGCTCGACGCGGTCCCGTTCAAAAGGTGCGCTCCTTCACCTCGGCGCCGGTGCCGACCATCTCGAGCAGCTTGTGGGCGATGCGGGCCGGCACCCCCGGGAACTCGTTGAACACGGGCTGCAGCTCCGCGAGCGGCGGCGCCTCGATGCAGTCCGTGCACAGCATCTCGAACGCCTTGGCCAGGCCGTCGCTCGCGAGCGTGTCCTGGTGCCTGCGGTACTGCGGGCGGCTCGGCTTGTGGACGATGACGCGGAGCGTTCGGGCCGGCGTCTTCTCGCCGGCACCGTCCTCCCCCTCCGGGGCCAGCTCGATGGTCAGCTCCTTGACCACCCCGTACCGCCGCTTCAGCTCGTCGATCCGCTCCTGGCTCAGCTCCATGCCCGTCACCTCGTGCGCGCAGAGGGGCGCGCGTCAGGGTCAGTTCGTGTCGGCCGGCAGTCCGTCCGTGTCGATCCCGCCCAGGATCAGGAACTCCAGCTCGACCGGCGCCCTCTCGTCCCCCTCGGACCGCTTGAAGTCGCGCTTCTTGAAGAGGCACTGCTTCAGCACGTCGGTCCGCGTCCGCCGGTCCGTGTTCCCGTAGGAGCAGGTGATCGGGAAGGGCGGGATCCGGAAGAAGCCCTCGACCTTCTGCGCCTTCGCGAGCGCGATGCACCGGTCGAACTCCTCGAGCGAGACCGTCATCTTGCCCTCGGCCGAGTACTTCCCGCGGCCGTAGCCGCGCGGCATCGAGCCCTTGCCGTAGTTCGGCTTCAGGTCCTTCTCGTCGCCGTATTCGATGCTCGTGACCTTCATGGCCGTGCCCCAGGGCATCGCGGCTTCCAGGCTCTCCCAGTCGTAGTCGTTCCCGTTGACCATCTCTCCTTCCTCCCCGGCCTACGCGGCCGCGCGGAACGGGTTCTCGAGCCCGATCGTGACCTCGATCTGCCGGAACGTGCCGACCGGCACGATCGCCACCTTGACCCGGATCGTGGACGTCCCGATGAAGTCCTGCCCCTCGGGGATCACGATGCGGCCGGACACGATCTCGGCGTTGCCGCGCATCACGTCCAGGACCTGCTGCAGGTCGGACCGCAGCGCCTCCACGCCCGTGTCCGTGGCCTCGCGGTGCATGGACTTCAGGCCCGCGACGCGAACCTCGCGGCACGCCTTGTCCATCACCCGCCGCCACTCGACGTAGCGGAAGTCGGACGTGGCGTTCGCCTTCATGCGGCCGTTCGTCACGTACACGCCGGCGAGCCCCTCGAACTTCCGGAACGTCACGAACCCGGCCGCGTCCATCGCCTCGACGTGGGCGTCGTTGACGAGCGCGTTGCCGTTGTCGTCGAGCGGCGCCAGGTCGTCCACGCCCAGCATCGGCCCGTCGACCACCCGGCCCGGGCTGTGCGACACCAGCGCGAGCTTCGACAGGTGGCCGCAGTACCGGGCCGCGCCGTTCCGCTCGTCGTCGCCGATCGCCAGGCGCCCTGCGCACACCGCGATCCGCGTGCCGGCCACGGCCGCGCCCGCCGCGAGCACCGCGGCCACGTACTGGTCGACCGTCTCGCCCTCGAGGGGGTCGCGGAACTCGCACAGGATGTGCAGGTACTTGAACTTCGCCGCGTACTCCGTCTGCGCCAGCGCCTCCATCGCGGTCCACACGGACCCGGCGCTCGCGCCGACCACGTGAATCCACTCGAGCAGGCCGGCGTAGGGCGCGAGCGACGCGATCGCGGCGGTGAGCGCCTCGACGGTGCTCTGCGGCGCGGTCGTCGTCAGGACGAAGCCGTCGCCCGGGAGGAACGACCACTCGGGGTGCGACACGCCGGCGACGAACGCCACCGTGACGCCCGTGCCCGGCACCGCGAACGCGGCCGACGTGGCCTGCGGCTCCACCCAGGCGCCGCCGTCCACGCGGTACGTGAACGTGGCGTCCCCGACGGCGCCCTCCTCGAGGATCGCGATCTCGACCTCGTGCGCGCCGGTCGGCGTGCCGCTCGCGGTCACCGACCCGGTGCCGCCGGCCTTGGCGTCGAACGTGAACGAGTCGCCGACCTCGAACGACACGCCCGCCTCGCCGTTCGCGAACTGCACCGCGAGGCCCGTCGCCGCCAGCGCCACGCTGGCGAGCGCCACGAACGGGTCGCTCCACGCGCCCGCGTCGCGCCGCCAGCGGAAGAGCGCCGCGCCGACCTGGCCTTCGGTGGTGCACTCGACCTCGATCGCGCCCGTCACGATCGGCGTGCCCGACGCGGTCATGGTGCCCGTGCCGGTGCCGTCCTTCGTCACGGCGCCGAGGCGTCCCGTGGTCGTCTTCGCGACGGCGGAGATCGCGCCCGCCAGGTCGGCGGCCACGCGCGCCGCGATGATGCGCCTGGCGCCGGCGGACAGCGCGTCGCGCAGCGCCGTCGGCAGCGCGCCGGTCCCGAACCCCGTGGCCACCGCGTCGGCGTCCACCACGGCGACCGGGGAGTTGACGGTGCCCAGGCTCGACTGCCCCACCTGCGCGAACAGCCCCGACGGCACGTCCGCACCGAGACCGAGCTGACCGTCCTGAACCGTGATCCTCAGCTCCGGAAGCATGACCCCCTCCTCGTCAGCCCGCCTGCGGACCCTTCAGCCAGGCGCGCAGCTTGCCCAGGAACTCCTCCTCGGTGAGCAGCTTGCCGGCCGCCCACCCGTAGTGCGTCTTGACGCCGGCCCGCTGCCAGGCCCGCACCCCGTGCTTCTCGAACAACTCCTCGATCCGCAGCCGCGTCTCGACCGACGGCTCGCTCGTCGCCGGCGCCCCGACCGTCACGCCCTTCTTCGGCATCCCGTCCTCCCGCGGCTGCGCCGCATCACTCCCCGTCCGGCTCGGGCGCCACGTCCGCGATGAGCGCCCTCTGTTCGTCCTCGAACACCCCGCCCTCGAACTCGAGCTGCAGCTCGACCCGCCGGAGCGTCGCGCTCGCCGCCTTGTCCGGGTACCACGTGCCCGGCCCGGGCCGCACGCGCAACCGGTTTCCGTCCGCGTCCATCGGGCCGCGCGCGCACGCAAGCAGGTACGCCTTCAGCAGCGCCTCGCACCCCGCGCGTCCGTCCGGCTTCCCGTCCGTCCTGTCCGCCTTGATGACCAGCACGCCCGGGAGCTTGCGGACGAACAGCTTCCGGCGGATGGTCCTCGTGCGCCCGCCGACCGCGTCCTCCGCGGCGACCCGCGTGCCGGAGCGGCGGTACGTCTCGCGCCCCCACAGGATCGTGACGTTCGGGGCGGCCCGCTGCTGCGAGAGCGCGAAGTCGCCTTCGGCGAAGTCCTTCACGCCGTTGTCCTTGGCGAGCTGCTCGAGCCACGCCTGGCATTCGACGATCACAGCAGCCGCTCCTTGATGCGGTCCTCGTACATGGTCTCGACGAGCCTGTCGTCGTCGCCGCTCATGCCCAGGAACGCACGCACCGGCATCTCGAACCTGCCCCCCGGTCGCCCCGTCTCCCCGCCGAGCTGGTGGATGCGGGCGTAGATCACGTCCGTGCCGACCTCGACCTGGTCGGGCTCGGCCTCGAAGTGGATGGAACCCTTCAGACGTGCCGTGTCCTGAAGCGTCTTCCCGCCGGGCCGCCGTTCTCCGGGCTTGCGCCTGGCGTTCGCGGCCGTTACGCGGCCCGACTCCTTCCAGGGCTTCCCCTCCGGGTCCTCGCCCTTGGCGAACCGCTCGAGCGTGGAGTTCTCGAGCGCCTGGCCGATGTCCCTGTGCAGGCCGAGGAAGTCGAACTTCACCAGGCGATCGAGGCGGATGCCGGCCCGGTCCATCATGCCGAGGCCGTCCACCCTGCACTGGAGGCTCGCGCCCGCCACGTCAGAACCCCTCCATGGTGTCGCGGTCGAACACCCGGTCGGGAGCCACCAGGACCGAGCCAGGATCCTTCTCGGGCTGTGCCGCGCCGAGTGCCGCTCTGCCGTCAGCCAGGTCCCGCAGGTATGCGACCGCGGCCTTCCACCGCTGCACATGCACCCGGTCCGCGGAGTTCTCGTCGATGCCCTTCGCGCTGGCCAGGTTCCAGATCGCCAGGTCCACCGCAACCTGCCGGATCTTCGAAGGCGTCGGGACGAAAGGCACCGCGAAGCGGGTCTGGGCGTAGGAGTCGATCTCGGCCCCCGCGTCCTCGATCGCCCGCGTCAGACGGCCCTCGTTCGCGACCCCGGTCGCCTCGAGGTCGGACCACCCCCGCAGGAGGTCCTCCCCGATCCGGTCCACCAGGTCCTGGCGGGTGCAGTACGCCACCGGCTACTCCGCCTTCGGGCCCTTCTTCCCCGCGGGCTTCTCGGCCGGGACGTCGCCCTCGACCTCGACCACGACCAGCATCGGCTCGGCCTTCAGCTCCCGGAGCTGCGCCGGCGTGAACTTGCCGCCCGGGTACGTCGCCTCGGCCGGATGCTCCATCCCGCAGCGCCGGAACCCGGGCTTCTTGCACGCGATCTTGATGACCATCGAACCCTCCTCGAACGTTCTTTCAGTGGGCATCGAGGAGCCCCGGCCGGCGACGGCACATCCACCCGTCACGCGGCCGGGGCCCCGCCCCGTCCGGCCTCGATCACGCCCCGCCCGTGGACCCGTAGGCGAGCTGCCACAGGCCGTAGCCCGCGGCGTGCTCGGACCGGGTCCCGTACAGGAACTCGTCCCTCATGAAGGCGTTGTCGTCGTCCGGCCGGTCCTTCGGCGTGAACTCCACGCCCGAGAGGATCTGCACGATGAACGGCCGCAGCGGCTTCGACAGGTCGAGCAGGAACCAGTAGGTCGGGTGCGCCGAGAGCTGCGGCGCCACGACCAGCTCCGCGCTGTCGCGGTCGATGTTCGTGGTGCTCTCGATCGTCTCCGCCTTCAGGATCTCGAGGCCCGTCGCCCGGAGCTGCGGCGGCACCAGCAGGTGCGTCGGCGTGATGCCGAGCGACTCCCCGTTGTCCCCGCGCAGCGCCATCATCGCCGCGTAGGCCGCCCGGTAGTTGACCGGGTTGAGCACGCCGGTGCCCTTGTTCGACACGCTCGCGCCGTCGACCGGGTGGTCCGTGTCGAAGAAGTACTGCCCGTCGAAGCACAGGCTCGCGAAGCCGCCGGCCAGCAGCTCGAACACCAGCTTGTCCGGGTGCTTCGCCGCGAGGTCGGCCAGCATCGCGATGCGCGGCTTCACCAGGCCGAGCTTGTCGCGCTCGATCTCGGACCGCTTCACCCCGATGGTGGACTCCCACTTGCGGTTCACGATCGTGAAGCCGCCCGCCTCGAGCCCGTGGATCACGCGGTCCCCGACCCACTCCCGCACCGCGGGCAGGTCCTTCAGGAACGCGTAGGTCTCGGACGCCTCGCTCGACGGCACCACCATCGCGAGCTGCTCGTACAGCGGCTTGGCCGCTCCGAGCGTCTCCAGGAACAGCGCCCGGAAGCCCCGGCTCGCCGCGCGCAGGTTCTCCGCGTTCAGGATCATGCTCCCCTCCCGGGCCTACAGCCCCGTCTTGACCCAGACGCCGTCCGCGTCCACGGCCACCACCTTGCCCGCCGCCGAGCGCGTCCCCGTCCCGTCCGTCTTCGCGACCGCCTGGTCGTCCACGACGTAGCAGGTCCCGCCCACGTTCGCCTGGGCGATCAGGTCGGCGTCCGCCGAGTTCGCCCACTTGAACGTGCCCGGCCGCACCGCGACGACCTCCGCCCCGGCGAGCCCGGCCGAGTTGTCGACCGTCTCCTCCGCGCGGCCGACCGCGACGAGCCCCGTGCCCGCCGCGCCGGGCTTCGCGTACCCGGCGTCCAGCACCACGAGCCCGCCCGCGAACACCTTGACGGACGCCGCGACCGGGAACGCCAGGAGATCCCCGGACCGCTGAGCCGTGTTCCGCTCCCTGGACAGCGCCATCTCACACCCCCTCCTTCTGGGCCTTGAACGCCTCGGGCTTGACCCCGAGCTGCCGGCAGACCACCAGCTCGCCCTCGGTCAGCCCCGCCTCGCCGGTCCGCGTCGCGCCGCCGCCGGCCGGGCCCTGCGGCACCACCACCGGCGCGTTCGACAGGAACATCGCGAAGACGCCCGGGTCGCGCCGCGCCTGCCCCTCCGCCCACGCCCGGTTCGCCGGCGTGACCTTCCCGTCCTTCAGCGCCTTCTCGACCAGGTCGAGCGCGTCGCGCTCGTCGAGCCGCTTCTTCAGCGCGACGAACTCCGCGGCCGGCACGGTCGCGCCGGGGTTCTTGAGCACCAGCACCGCCGCCCGGGCGTCCGCCAGGGAGGCCGTCGCGTTCAGCGCCAGACCCTCCACCAGCCCCGCCCGGAAATCCCTGAGCGCCGTGACCGCCGCCGCCACCTCGTCCTCGGTGGCCTCGGCCTTCAGGCCCAGGAGCTCGAGCAGCTTGTCCTTCATCCCGTCCTCCTCTGCTACCGGGCTCCCTGCCCGGTTGGCGATCGCGGGCATCCCCACGATCGCCGGGTCGTTCGTGAGCGCCACCGAATGGACGTCCACCACCCGGCGGTCGCCCGGCCTCACTCGCACCACCGGGCTGAGGTACCGGTACTCGCGCGCAGCGACGTGCCGGCCCCCCAGCTCGGTCCATTCCACCCTCGCCCACAGCCCGTCGTCGCGGGGCTGGAACTCCTTGATCCACCCCCCCGCCGGCGCCCGCTCGCCCGTCAGCGTCTGGTGCTCGTAGTCGATCACCAGGTCCCGGTTGCGACCCTGGAAGGCGGCCAACACCAGGGCCATCGCCGCGCCGTCCACGACGAACCCGCCCTTCGTGGACTTCACCTGGCCCGCGGGAAGGATCAGGATCCACTCGGGCGCGCCTTGGCCGTCCGCACACACGAGCGCCACCACGTCGCCGGTCAGGACCTGGGTCTTCACTTTGCGTCCTCCACGACGTATCCTCCCCGGTGAGGGGACGCCGCGCGTCTTGGGAGCCACCCACTCACGGGACCCGGCGCCGCTGCCCTGGTGGAGCTCAGGCAGCCTTTGCCCTCACTTCCCATGCAGCAACACCCCTTTTCGCAGCCGCGCGTCCACGTACTCCAGCTTCTCCGGGCTGAATCCGGTGACGCCGACCAGGCGCCCCCGCTCGACCTCGGTGATGACGACCCCTCCGATCCGCTCCTTGTCCGGCGTGCGCCAGACCTGGACGTAACGCTTCCGCAGCACGATCCGGCCGTCCGGGTACACGGTGGGGGGGGGCCAGACCTCGTATGGGTCCATGAGGATGCCGGGCATCGTCCTGACGTAGGTCCCGTGCCCCTCCTTCCCCAGCTTCGATGCCCCCCGCTTGTCGGAGTACATCCGGTCCGACACGATCACCGGGTCACCCAGCACGTCCCGCACGACGGCCTCGCCACCGGGCTCGATGCCGAATGCCTCGCGGAACGCATCCCAGTACTGCTCCTGGGGCAGGCCTTCGGGCAGCAACAGATCCCGCGGGCCCTCCGACAGGTCCGCCGGGCGGATGTTGTGGACCTGGCGACGACGGTACCGCTCGGGTCCGCGCAGACCCTCCATCTCCGTCGGCTGCCCGGGCTTCCGCTCGAACGACCCGAACATCACCTTGCCCGGGTTGTGAGAGAAGCTCGGGTCGGGCAGGAGTGCCTGCAGCCGGCCGTTCCCGACGTCCACCATCCGGCCGTCCCAGTCCTCGCCGCTCTCGGCCTTCAGTCCGCGCGCCTTGAACTCCGCCTCGGACATGCCGCGCGTCGTGCACCGGCACCGGTAGCCGTTCGGGGGGTACCACTTGTCCCAGATCGGGTCGTTTGCCCTGAACACCCTGCCGTCCATCGCGGCGTGCAGGGGCCTGGTCCGCACGTCTCCGACCGCGTCGTACTGGAGGTACGCCACGCCTGCCCGCTTCTGCTGGCTGTACTTCCCGACGTTGTACGCGGTCAGGACGTTGGTCCGGAAGATGTTGTCGACCCGCCACGCGGCGCGCCCCGTCCAGCCGCGCTCCTCGATGACCGAGCGAATGCTCTTCTTGAACTCGTCCAGCGTGGTGCCGCTCGCGATCGCCTTCTGGAGCGCGGCGAACACGTCGGTTACGACGTCCATCTTCGCGATGCCGCTCACCGCGAACGCCCGGATCTTCGCGTCGTCCCGCAGCTTCTTGAACTGCGCCGGCGTGAGCGGGATCTTGTCGGCCCAGAACGCGGCCGCCTCCTCGAACGGCAGCGGGCGCAGGGGCTGGAGGGCCGCGCTATGCATGCGCCCTCCCCGCCATCTCGGCCATGAACGTCGCCCGCGCCAGGACGTCCGACAGCTCGCTGACGTCGAGGTCCGCGTAGGCCGCGAGCACCCGGTCCCGCAGGTCGTCGTAGTCCGTCGCGGCCTCGACGATGCGCTCGATCGCGGCGGTCATCCCGTCCGCCGCCGGCGCGGCCTCCGCGATCGAGGCGTCCTCGAGGCCGGCCACCTGGGCCTGCTCGGGCGGGATCTGCGCCGAGTGCGCGACCGCCCCCGCCGGCCGGCCCGCCTTCAGCGCGGCCGCACCGGTCGGGGGGGCCGGCGCCGCGGACGCGCTGCCGACCAGCTCCTCGTCCGCGTCGGGCGCCGGGATCCCGAAGCGCTCCCGCACGTGGCCCGCGCCGATGCGCAACCCCACGTCCTTGACCAGGATCCCGTAGGTCCGCGCAGTCCGCTCCTGGTCCTCCGGCTCGCTCGTGTCGATGTCCAGGTACGGCAGGCGCTTGGTGCGCTCCCAGCCCCGGTTGAATCCCACGATCGGCCGGATGATGTCGCGCTGGATGGTCTTCGCGATCGCGGCGGCGTCCGCCTCCAGGAGGTCGCGCCGCACCTCGTTGTGCGCCGAGCCGGCGAGCGTCCCCGACCCACTCTGTGCGTCGGTCGTCAGCGTCTGGCCCAGCACCGCCTTCGAGATCGCGCGGTCGCAGTACTCGATGAGAGCCGGGAAGACGTCGGCCGCCGAGCCCTTGGTGGCCGAGCCCGCCGCCGGGAACTCGATGCTCGCGTTCGACGGGATGACCCCCGCCGCGTTCGCCGCGATCGCCACGACCGTCCGGAGCAGCTTGTCGATGTCCTCCTTGCTCGTCCCGGGCTCGTACTTCCCGAGCCTGAGCGGCATGCCGAAGACCTCGGCGTACTGGACCCAGTCCTTCACGGCGTAGTTCTTGAACAGGTACATCCAGCTCACGACGCGGAGCATCCCCGCCCGCGCCGCGCTCCCGGACCGGGCCTTGTACCGGTGGATCACGAACTTGTTGGCCGGGATCTGCTCGCCGGCCACGGGCGCCCCGTCCGTCAGCAGGCGGACGGCCGACCCGTCCCACGTGAACCGCTGCTGCGGGACCCACTCCACGCGTGCCGGCAGTGCCCGCTCCCCGGTCTGCCACAGGATCTCGCACACCGAGAACCCCTTCCCGACCGCGTCCATCAGGTCGAGGATCAGGTCCTCCTGGTCGAGCTGGTCGAGCAGCTCCGTCACCAGCTCCGCGTCCTTCACGCACTCGGGATCCTCGGAGTCGAACGGCTGCACGCTGCGCGGCAGGCCGATCACCGCATTCTTGCGGGTCTGGAGCACCGCCGCCAGGTGTGCGTCCTTCTCCTCGAACTCCTGGAACAACTCGCTCTGACGGCACACGTCGCCGTCGTCGGCCTCCCGCAGGATCGCGGCGAGCCGCTCCGGGGTCAGGCCCCGCGAGGGGTAGGACGTCCAGCGGTCCGCGACCGAGGCGACCGCGATCTGGCGCTCGTCCGGACGGCGCGGCGTCTCCACGGGGCGGCCGAACTGGTCCAGCACCACCGCCATCACCACGCCCCCGTCGAGACGAACCGCCGCGGCGCCGCCGGCGTGTAGTCAACGCTCCAGCCCGGGCCGGCGTGGTGGGCGTGCAGGCACAGCCCGTCCGCCCAGAAGTAGTCGCCGTGTCCCACTTCGGACCGCTCGGCGTCGAAGCGGACGTTGCCCGCCGACGTCGTCAGGCGCCGGACGCTGTGGAGCGAATCACGCAGCTCGCGGGTCCCTGGGTTGCGGACTCGGCGGTCCTCGTAGGTCTGGCGCACGAGCGTGGCGAGGTCCTGCTTGACGGGCCCCGTGAAGAGCACCCCCTCCACGACGGTCCTGCCCAGCTCGGCCTGCGCGTCCTCCACGATCTTCTCGCCCATCCCGCTCTGGTCGATGCAGGTCCTGCGCACCCGGTAGGACCGATGGATCCGCCGCAGCTCGGCCATCTGGTCGGCGAACGTCAGGCCCTTCATCTGGACGATTTCGCGGGTCCAGAGGACGTCGCCCACCAGCTCGCGCACCCAGAGGATCGAGCCGTCCCGCCGCCGCGCGACGTCCCAGCCGACGAAGACGTCGCCGCCGGCGTACAGCCCGGGCTTCCCCGCGTCGTCGTGCTCGGCGGCCGTGATGAGGTCCCACAGGAGCCACGCGGTGGCCTCGTCCACCGGCACGCACATGTACTCCTGGAGGTAGGTCTCCTCGTCTCCGGCCGCCTCGCGGCAGTCCAGAAGGAACGCGGCCCGCTCCTCCTCGGTCGCCGGGTGCCCGAGGATCTTGTCGACCAGCCCCTGGCGCACCGCGTCCTCGATCGTCGTCGTGTGAACGGACCAGCGACCCCCCTTCTTCGCCGCGTCCACCATGCGGAAGTAGCGGTTGCCCTTGCCGTTGTAGGTGGACAGCACGCGGACCGGGAAGCCCCAGGTGATGATCGGCTGCGCCGCCTTCCACATGCCGTCCTGGTCCGCGTGGAAGGCGTACTCGTCCAGCACCAGCTTGCCCCCCTTCGAGCGGAACGCCTTGGGGTTCGAACTCAGCGCGTTGATGCGGCGGCCGTTCGCGAACTCGATGCTGAGCGTCTTGATGCCCTGCTTCTCGTCGAGCGCGATCTCGCCGAGGTTCAGCGCGGCGTACTGGTAGAGCTTCGCCCAGGTCTCGCAGTACCGGATGTACTCCTTCGCGGCGCTCTCGTCGGCCGAGCTGAACCAGACGTCCATGCCGGCGCCCCGGGCCGCGTCCCGGACGTCCTCGTAGGACTGCGCGTAGGTCATGCCGATGCGGCGCGACTTCTCGGAGATCTTGAAGCGCGAGCCGTCCGCGACCCACTCCGCCTGGTAGGGCAGGAAGTAGCCGCCCTTGTCACGCCGCGATGCCAAGCACCCTCTCCTCGATCTCCCGGACCAGTTCGTCCGAGAGCCCGCCCTTCTTCGCGATGCCCTTGACCTCCTCGGCCGCCGCCTTCGCCTTCGCCTGCTGCTCCTGGCGCCACACGATCCGCATCCGCTCGCGCGTCGCGCCGCTGTTCTGCAGGCGGGCCACCGCCAGCAGCAGCTTCTCCGGGTCCACTCCCTCCAGGTCGTCCAGCTTCAGCAGCGCCTCGGCCACCATGCTCAGGCCGATCTGCGCCGTCGCCTCCTCCATCCGGAGAGGTTCGCCGTTCGCCTGCTCGAGGATCGCCTTCGCCTTCTCGTTGACTTCCCGCATGCGCGTCAGGCGAGCCGAGAACTCCCTCCCGTAGCGGCCGACCGAGGACTTCCCCCC
>Ga0194127_10001907_pt1 | contig 29449 bp, 26 predicted proteins | sample TA2KigC100mmetaG_FD_148624 | JGI IMG/M metagenome (GOLD analysis project Ga0194127, IMG submission 148624) | Freshwater microbial communities from Lake Tanganyika, Tanzania - TA2015036 Kigoma Deep Cast 100m | ecosystem: Environmental > Aquatic > Freshwater > Lake | place: Tanzania: Lake...
AAAACCGCGCAGCAGGACACCGAAATAGCCTGTCACGAGCTGCATGCTGGGAATTGCCTGCTCATCCGAATTCTAATACGTGAGGAAAAAATGATCCTGGATCGGTGGCTGTATGGAAAAACCTTGCCGGGGGAAACTCGTAGCCAAAATGATGGACTGGATCGCGCGCTCCGATGAATTGAACCAGCAATTCGACGCATCCATTCGGCGTATCACCCTTCCGGTACAGATAATCTCATGGAGCCGATTAAGCTGTCGCCCCTCGACTGAACCAGTTGGTCCACTCGCGTTTTTCCCACAACACGAGGATCGGAGCAGCGATAAAGATCGAGGAATACGTTCCGCTGAAGAGGCCAACCAGCAGGATCACGGCGAATTCCTGAAGCGTAACACCTCCAAAAAGAGCCAGGGCCAGCAGAAGGAATTCCACGGTCATCAATTGGGTGTTGATCGAGCGTTGCAGGGTTTGGACGATGGAATGGTTCACCAGCTTTTCGTAATCCAGGCGCCGCAGGATCGAGGAGTTTTCACGGATGCGGTCGAATACCACCACCTTGTCCTGAACGGAAAACCCGATCACGGTCAACAGTGCGGTCAGGAATAAAGCATCCATCTGCCAGTCGAATAACCTGGCTCCCAACGCAGCAACGCTGAACACCACGGCCACGTCATGTACCATGGCGATGATCGCGCATACTCCATACCGAAATGCGTTCGAAACTTTTCGGAAGGCAATCGTGATGTAGATGACCACAGCCAGGGCGGCCACGGCCACAGCCAGGATTGCCCTGGAGGTGACCTGTCTTCCGATGCTGGGCCCCACACTATCGAATCGAATGACCTGCGGGGCAGAGCCGGCCGCAAGTTCCATGGAGGTTATGATTTCGTCTCGAATTTCATTGCTCAGAAAGGAGGAGCGAATGACCAGTGATCCGTTCTCCGTGGTTGTTACCTGGGCGTCGTCGATGCCGGCCGTTTCATAGATCGGCACGATCTCGGAGGTGTTCATTGAAGTTCCAGGGTCGAACTGAACTTCCAGCAAGCTTCCTCCGGTAAAGTCGATGGAAAGCGGCAAACCGCCGGAAATCAGGACGATCAGGCCGGGCAGGATCACCAGAAGGGAGATTGCAAAATACAAGTACCGTTTGCTGAGGATATCGATCATGGAGAGATCCTTCTTGATCCGGCTAGATTCCGAACCAGAGTGTAAGGTTTTGCGGCTTGAACGTGCGCAGAAACAGCACCAGCAGCGTTCTGGTCACATAGATGGCCGTAAACAGGGAGATGGCCACGCCCAGGGCAAGCGTCAGTGAGAATCCCTTGACGATGGTTGCCCCGAACGTGGACCCAAACCAGAACAGGATTCCCGAGGTAATAATCGTGGACAGGTTTGAATCACGGATGGACGACCAGGCTCTTGTCCATCCCTGATCCACGGCTTGAGAGAGGATCTTGCCGTTGCGCAGCTCCTCCTTCAATCGTTCAAAGATCAAGACAATCGCATCCAGGGCGGCTCCAGTCGATAGCAGGAATCCTGCAATGCCAGGCAGTGTCAGGGTGAAATGGAACCATTTGAAAAGGGCCAAGGCGATCGCGGCGTAGAACAGGATCGAGAGCACCGCAACGATTCCCGGCAAACGATAATACAGAATCATGAACATAGCCACGATCGTCATGCCGATCAGGCCGGCTACCAGACTTTTTTGCAGCGAATCCGCTCCGAGGGTGGGACCGATGATGCGAGTCTCCACGATCTTCAGGGGGACCGGCAGCGAACCGTAGCGCAATTGAATTGCCAGCGAGTTGGCGGATTCGAGCGAAAAATTTCCGCTTATGGTCCCCTGACCACCGGTAATGGCGCTTCCGATCGACGGTGAAGAGATCACCAGCTTGTCGAGTACGATGGTCAGGAATTTTCCCACGTTCGCCGAGGTGTGGCTGGCAAATATTTCAGACCCATTGGGCGTGAGCGTGAAATCGATTTCGTAACCGGTCCCTATCGCGTCCGTCCGCACGATTACCGAATCCAGATCCCCGCCGGTCATGACCGTGTGATAAACGGTATCTTCCGTGGAATCTTCGGAGGGTGGGACTTCCCCGGGTGCATTATCGCCCGGACTGTAATCGGTAGCGATGATGGTTCCCGGGTCCAGGCTGAAATCCCCCGTATCCACAAATTCCAGAAGTCCGGTTTGTTGGATGGTGGCCAGAACCGATTCGGTATCCTCAAGCCCGGGAAATTCCCCGACGATTCTGCGGTCGCCGGCGAGCTGAATTACATTTTCGTTGACTCCCAACGCATCGGTGCGCTGCTGAACGATCTGACGGGCTGTTTCCATGGCGTTTGCATCGACCGGAGAGTCTTCAGGGAGATCCGCCTCTAGCAGCACTTGCAGACCACCCTGGAGGTCTAGGCCTAGCCGCGGAGAAACGTCTCGTATGAAGAGCGCATTTCCATCCAGGGGATTTAGCACTTCGATCTGCGGACTTAGGTCGATCCACAGCGCGAAGGCAAGAACAAACACAATGGCGATGATACGGTTGGAAAGGTTTCTTATCATTCCTCGCAAACTCCATCCACGAAAATGCCAGCCGGGGGCTGGCGTGGGCGTCATTATACTCCTGTTGATGGGGCATGGGTAGACCGCTAGTGGATCCCGCCTGCACTGGAGAAAGCGCTTGCTCTAGATCGGAATGAAGGATTGACTGCCCGACAGGGAGAGCCTCAGGGTTTGTTGTTCTCCAGGAAATCCAATGCTCGACGAAGAACCTGATCGATCGTCATTCCGTCCGTTTCGATGATCACATTTGCATGTTCGCGCGCGTGCGATAATCTTCGCTGTTGTTCCTCGAAATCTGCCGGCAGCCAGTTCAATTTGCGGCGGAGGGAGGCGGTTTCAAAGGAGCATTGCAGGAAGAGGAGCAGGTCGGGTTTTGAGATCACCTGCCACATGTGTTTCACATAGGAATGCTCCTGGGCAATGTGACGACAGCGATATCCGCGGTTGCTCAGCCCCTCGATCAATGTGGATTTCCCGGCTCCGCACGGACCGACCACGCCGACCAGAATAGGTGAAGGCTCACTGCCCATTGTCGTGCAGTAACCGGTTCAATTGCTCAGGACCGCCAAGGACCGCCAGGACATCCCCGGCGTGAAGTATGCTTCGATCTGTGGGATGCATATCGGAGCGGTCGTCGTGGCGCAGCAGGACGATGTTGAGGTGATAATTATCCTCCACGTAACCGACAGTCTGGCCGGCGAAGGGGGACTCCCTTGATATCGTCAGGCGGGCGAGGCTGAGCAGCTGCCCTTCCACCGAGATCGGATTGGTCACATCCACTCCGGCTGCCGCGGCGGCAAAAACCGGGGCAGCCATTTCGGTCGCGCTCAGGGCAATGAATCCGAACTGCTCTTGAAGGGCGTGCGCGAAATCGTCGTCGAAGATGCGAATAACCACCTGAATGGAGGGATTAATGCTGCGTGCCTTCAAGGCGATCTTCAGGTTCATGGCGTCATTCTGCGTGGCGAGGATGATGGTACGCGCTTTCTGGAGGTTGGCAGCCTCGAGCGAGGCGGGACGGGCGGCATCATCCTGAATGACCGGAATGCCCAGGTTCCTGGCCGCATTGATGGTGTCGGCGTTGGGATTCAGTTCAATCACCGACAGGTGATGTCCCATCTCATGCAGTTTCATGGCCACCCGGAAACCGAGATGTCCTAGACCGATCAGTACGATGTGATGGTTGAGAGTGGAGGCAACAGCCATTTCCCATTCCTTGTTGCGGGTTCTGCGGTTGAAAAGCAGACTCCCGAAATCCGCCAGTCCCTGAGCCAGCACGATGATCCCGACGATGGGCATGAAAAAGTGAAACATTTGGAGTATTGGATGTCTTGGAAACTCATGATTGGGAGGCTGCAGGAAGGTGGCAGTGAGGACAATGTATATCGATTCAGCCAGGCTGCCGATGGGTTCATCGAGGATTTGAGCGAGGAAATCATAGAGCATTCCTCCGCCGATGACTGCCATCGAAAACCATAAGAGCGGCGATCGGAATTCCCGGAGCAGGATGAATGTGTCTCGAATTCCCGCCTGGATGTTTCGCAGCCGTTGATCCATCCCTAGTCGAATGGAAACTCGATCAGGCGGCATGGAGGGGCAGTCTGACGCTCATTCTGCGAACGTCGTCCCCATCGCGGGTGGTGACTTTCACTACGAGCACGCTGATATCATCTGCCGGACGGTCATCGTCCAGGCGGATGGCATGCGCCAGAAGGGCGTCGGCAAGCTGCTGAGGAGGCGGGTCCAGGTCTTCGATCAGCGAACGGATCGTTCCGCCCACATCCATGGGTAGTCCGCGTCGTTTGCCGGCGTGCATCAATCCATCTGTGAAGATGACGATCGTCAGCCCGCTTTCGATCCCCAGTTCGGTGATGACTGGTCGGACGTTGCGCGAGCTTCCGATCGGGATACTTTCCTCGGCGTGGAGGTCGACCTGCTCTCCACGACAAATATAGGTAAAAGATGGATTGTTGCGGGATAGAACAATGGTGTTGCTGTGAAGGTCAATCGAAGCGATGTTCAAGGTGGAGATGACCTTGCCGCCTTTTTCGGTGAAGAGCGCATCGGAAGCCGCGCGCGCCGCGGCTCCATCGCGAACCCCTTCTGCCAGCAGGCTGATCACCTTACGGACCACCATCATGGAAACAGCCTTCGCGCCGCGTCCGGAAGATTGGCCGTCCGCCAGCACGACGGACAGGCCGCCACCAGGCCGCTCGACGACTTCGAGGGTATCGCCGCTCTCGGAGACTGCATATTTGTTTATCTTGGCGACAGCGATTTGTACTTCCACGACCTCATTTTACTATGGCTTATTTCAACCTGACAGACAGTCCCTTTTCGAGGATGTCTGCAAGCTTGAATTGGTACAGCCAGATCCGATATCTATCTTCACTTGACGTGCTTGCCCCCGACAGCTATAATCTCCCCGCTTGATGGTTACCTACAGACGGGCTTCTGCCCGTCTGATGTATGTAAAAGGAGAACGATCCATGACCCCACATCCCAAGCGCAAACATTCGAAGGGCCGGCGCGACCGCCGACGATCTCAGGATGCGCTGGTAGCGCGCAATCTCGTCGCCTGCTCCAATTGCGGCGCAATGCGCCTCCCGCATACCGTGTGTTCGAGCTGCGGTTTCTACGATGGCCGTGAAGTCATTCAGATCAAGAAGGAAAAGAAGGCCAGCGAATGATCCACGACGGGTCGTGACGATCACGACCCGTTTGTGTTTTACCAGCCCGATGGAGGCGAATTGAATCTGGATTCTCACACGACCGCGTTTGTGTTTCCCGGCCAGGGTTCGCAAGTCCTGGGAATGGGGAGGGATCTGGCGGAGCGTTACCCGGTTGCGAAACAAACCTTTGAGGAAGCGGATTCGATCCTCGGGGTGCGGCTTTCGAAAATCATGTGGGAAGGGCCGGATGCGGATATAAAGGATACCCTGAATACCCAACCCGCCTTGTTCATCCACTCGCTGGCGGTGTTTCGTACCTTCTCACAGATCGAACCGGAATTCAAAGCGGCGGTTATGGCTGGGCATTCCCTCGGAGAACTGTCGGCGCTGGCGGCTGCCGGAGCTTTTTCATTCGAGGCCGGTTTGCGGCTTGTCCGCAGACGCGGCGAATTGATGAAGCGCGCCGGTGAACAGGCGCCCGGCGGTATGGCGGCAATCCTCGGTCTGGATATCCCGACTCTGGAAGGTGTTTGTACAGAAGCAAGCTTCGGGGAGGAGCTCGTCCGGGTAGCTAATGATAATTGTCCAGCCCAGGTGGTAATCTCGGGAGCAAAATCGGCTGTAGACCGTGCCATGGCGGGAGCCAAAGCGGCGGGAGCGAAACGCGCCGTACCCCTGGAGGTTTCCATTGCTGCGCACTCACCTCTGATGGCGTCCATACAGGCTGAATGGGATGAAGCAATACGCGAGGTTCCGTTTTCACCCTTGCAAGCCACAGTCATCGGCAATGTGGAGGCAAACCCACTGCTCGACGAGAACGCGGCGCGGGCGGATGTATCGGCTCAGATGCAATCTCGCGTTCGATGGACCGAGTCGGTCCGATTCATGGCGAATATGGGAATCGTAGATTTTGTGGAGATCGGTACCGGTACGGTTCTCGGAGGCTTGATCAAGAGGATCGTGGTGGAGGGCCGATCCCATTCCTTGGGAACGCCTGAAGATTTTGATGCCGTATTGTAGCTGAAGACGTTCCACGGCCGTGTAGTATAATGAACCCATGATCGTTCTGCCTGATCAACGAATGATCAGCCGCGGTATGCGCGGTCATGAAAGCATATCTGGTCAGTGCAATTTCCTGGCCAGTTTTTTATTTCCGGAGACGACATGCGCTTAAGCAAACTGGCGAGCGATATCGCCGAATCCCCTACCCTGGCACTGAACGAGGAGGCACGCCAATTGCGAGAACGCGGCGAGGCCGTGATCAATCTTGGGATTGGCGAACCGAAGAACAAGGCCCCGATCGGAGCCATTCTCGCCTCGGCGGCCAAACTCACCAGCGGGGAGGTGAAATACACGCCGCCGGATGGCCTGCCGTCCATGAAGAAAGCGGTCATTCGCTATACGGAGGAAAATTACAACCGCCTGGTGGCTCCTGAAAATGTGATCATCACCAATGGGGCGAAGCAGTCCCTGCATAATATTCTTTATTCAATTCTAAATCCTCAGGACGAAGTGATCGTCATCGCTCCGTACTGGGTGTCCTACACCGAGATGGTCCGCATGTGCATGGGCATACCGGTGATCGTAACCCCGGAAGATGGATCGTTCGTCCCTAGGTTCGAGGATATCGAGCGGGCTGTCACCTCATCCACCCGCGCCATCGTGTTGAACAGCCCGAACAATCCCTCCGGAGCCATTTATCCCCCTGAAATAATCGGAAAAGTGGTCGATCTGTGCGAGAAAAGAAGCATGTATCTGGTTTGTGATGATATTTACCACAAACTGATATTTGATGGGAATGTCGCACCGCCTGCGTATTCGTTCACCAAATATGAAGTGGATCATTCCCACGTGGTCGTCGTCAATGGGGTGGCGAAATTGTACGGCATGACCGGTTTTCGAATTGGCTGGGTGGTCGGTCCGCGAGACCTGGTCGCCGTGATGACCAATGTGCTTGCCCAAACCACTTCGTGCGTGTCACCGATCGCGCAGGCCGCAGCGGAAGGAGCCTTGAACGGAGTTCAATCGGTGGTGGAAGCGCTGCGCCTGCAAATCCAGAACCATCGCGATATCCTGGTCCGGGAAATGAAATCCTTTACCGGCGCCCGCCTGGTTCCGCCGCAGGGGACGTTTTATGCGTTGCCGGATCTGCGCGCCTTCAATGGCAATTCTGTGGAATTGTCGAAATTCCTTTTGAAGAAAGCCCTGGTGGTCACCGTGCCGGGCAGGGAGTTTGGAATGGAAGGTCACATTCGTCTGTCCTTTTCCGGGTCTGTCAAAGATATCACGGATGGAATCGCCCGGATAAAATGGGCGCTCGATCCCACTTCGCCCAATGAAATCTACATCGGCGATCGTAGGATGATCCGGGATTGGATGTAGGACTGGGGCGATGAACAATTTGCTGAACATCAAGACTCCCGCCGAATCGGTCGCGCATGCCCGCAAGGCAGACCACAATTTATCCAGCCACGGCATTTCCAATTTGCGACTGGCGTACTGGAACCTGCCTGCTGAAGCTCTGATCGAAGAGGCGGTTTTCCGTAACGAGGGCGCAGTGGTGAATGGAGGCGCCTTCGTATCCAAAAACACCGGGAAGCATACCGCCCGCAGCGCGAACGACAAGTTCATCGTGAGGCATCCTGATTCAGAAGGACAGGTGTGGTGGGGGATTTACAACCGCCCTTATGCAGCGGAGAAATTCGAGATTTTATACGATCGTTTGATGGGATTTCTCCAGGGCAGGGACGTCTTTGTGCAGGATGTCTTTGTGGGCGCGGAGGAGGCTTTCCGCCTGCCGATCCGCTTTGTGACGGAACTGGCCTGGCACAGCCACTTCATTCGAAACATGTTCATTCGGCCGGATTCGCTGGAGGCATACAGGCATTTCGTCCCCGAATTCACCGTCGTTGGGGTTCCCTCCTTCATGGCTGCACCCACAGTGGACAGCACAAATTCCGAAACATTTATCATCCTGTCCTTCGAGAAAAAACTGGCCATCCTTGGCAATTCCGCTTATGCAGGGGAATTGAAAAAGACCGCCTTCACGATCATGAACTACTTGATGCCTCTGGAGGGCGTGCTGCCCATGCACTGCTCTGCGAACGCGAATCCGCAGGATCCAGACGATGTGGCGCTGTTCTTCGGTCTTAGTGGAACGGGGAAAACCACTCTTTCGGCGGATCCTACACGCCGATTGATTGGAGATGATGAGCATGGCTGGAGCGATCGTGGCGTCTTTAATTTCGAAGGGGGATGTTATGCCAAGGTCATCGGTCTATCCGCCTCTGCCGAACCCGAAATCTATGCTACCACCGGGCGGTTTGGGACGATCCTGGAAAATGTAGCCTTTGATCCGATTACGCGCCAGATCGACCTGGATGACGATACGCTGACCGAAAATACGCGTGCCTCCTATCCGCTTGAATTCATCGAGAATTCCGTCCCGGATTTGCAGGCTGGGCATCCGAAGCATATCATCCTGCTCACGTGCGATGCCTCCGGCGTCATGCCTCCCATCGCACGCCTGACACCGGATCAGGCTTTGTACCAGTTCATTTCCGGATACACCTCCAAGATCGCGGGCACGGAGGTCGGTTTGGGCCGCGAACCGGAAATCACCTTCAGTACCTGCTTTGGAGGACCGTTCATGGTTCATCACCCTTCCCGGTATGCGGGATTATTGAAGAATAAAGTGGAACGATATGGCGTTCAATGCTGGCTGGTCAATACCGGCTGGGTTGGCGGACCTTACGGCGTGGGCAAACGGATTTCGATCAAACACACACGGGCATTGCTCGCGGCTGCGCTTTCAGGAATGCTGGCGGATATGCCGTATAAGCAGGACCCAGTGTTCGGATTCGAGGTTCCCACCGCTTGTCCGGGGGTCCCGGCGGAGGTGCTCGACCCGGCAAGTACCTGGTCGGATCGCAAGGAATACGACAAAAGATACAGGGATCTCGCCATGCGATTCATACAAAATTTTGCCAGGTTCGCAGACGAGACGCCGCCACAAGTGGCGGCAGCAGGGCCGAAATCCTAGTTACCTTGGTTTAATTGAAAATGCAAAGTCAACAACCTCGAATTGTATGGGTGGATTTCATCCGCAGTTTGAGCGTTTTTCTTGTCGTGATGATCCATACCGCCGGCCCTGTGAGCTACGAATGGGGGGAAATTTCCGTGAAGGATTGGATGACGGGAAACGCCTTCAGTTCTTTTTCACGTTTCTCCGTGTCCCTGCTGTTCATGGTCAGCGGCTATTTGTTGCTCAACAAGCGGGAGGACCTGGCTGGTTTCTTCCGCAATCGATTCCTCAAGGTATTTTTGCCCTTCCTAGGCTGGTCCGTGGTGTACCTGGTTTGGGAACATGGGTATCGGGATTTTACGTTCATAAATGCCCTAAAGGCAATAGCATATGCTATATTGACAACCCCGGCCGCCTACCACATGTGGTTCCTGTATGAGCTGCTATACATCTACCTGTTCACACCGGTCCTGCGCGTGTTCGTCCAGGCGGCAGACAAGGCGCACCTGTGGTATTTCGCGGGTATCTGGTTTCTCATGGGACCGGTGCTGATCATGATCGAGCGCATGGTCGGTTTGGAATTGATCGTCAACCTCGGGTTCATCACCCAGTATGTGGGGTTCTTCGTCCTGGGTTATATCCTGGGAAATATCCCCCTTCGGCGTGGTTTCATTGCATTATGCCTGATCGCATACGTATTGAGCGGACTCTTCACCATGTATGCAACGTATACACTGACGTCGATCAAAGGCTCCAGCGACCAGTATTATTACTGGTATGATCGTATCAATATTGTGATTATGTCCGTCTCAGCCTTTATCTTACTTAAATGGTGGGGGGAGAGACTATCCAACCTGAAGGTAATCCAGGCTTATGAGTACCTCGCTCGAACCAGCTTTGGCATTTATCTTGTTCATGTGCTGGTCTTGATCTACGTCAAACGGGCTGGATTGACCGTATTCTCCGGGCCGTTGGTTCTGACGGTGCCCGGGATGTCCTTGCTGGTGTGGGGGATTTCACTGGCTTTCGTTGTGATCCTTCAACAGATTCCTCTGATCCGCCGTTTAGTGCCAAACTAAAATGACCCCGCTCAGCGAGCGGGGTCATTTTGATCCTATTCATAGACCGGGGTTTGTATCGGCGTCGCGAACTTCCGACTTCGGCCGGGCCGTCGTTCCTGTTCGTAGATTCGCTGCTTCATCCGCCTGGCATCGATTTTACGCTGCACATATGGCGAAAAATACCCCGCATAGCGTTTTTGAATGTCCGGTTTTTGCCAGTCGTTGCCGGTAATCCTCTTTCGGCAGGCGGACGTGCCGCAGTAGCATTCGAATTCGTCATATGGAAGCGTATCGCACATGGCGTAATCGAAACAAACCTCTTCGCCGGACTTTATCTTTCGCATTGCAACCAGTCCAATCTGACCCGAGAGACCTGCGTTCGGATTGCATGAGTGATTGACATAATCTCCTTCGCCGATGAGTTGAGGGACCAGAAAATGGAGGTCCTCCACTTGCAGGGAGAGACTGCGGACTCGATCGGGAAGGCGGTTAAAGGCATCGTAATCATATACGGCGCCCCCGAAAACGGCAATGAGCTCACCTTTTTCGATGGATTCAAGGGCATACACTGCGTTTCCACTGCCATCGGCCTTCGGGCGGCCTTCCAACTTAGAAGACAGATAGGAACTTGGCTGTTTGGACATTCATATAACTTCCTTTCGTAGGGATTAAAGATTAACAGCGCCTCCCCCGGTGGACGAGCCGGGAAAAACGCCATTGATGACCGCAATCATACATGAAATATTCTGGATGTAAAGGTTTTTGTCGGACCAATTTCTCCTGTTTGAAAAGACCTCCTTCAATTGGAGCGCATGAACCTCCCTGGAAGTCCCCCTACGGGGACCAGTGTGCGCCCCAATCCGGCTCCGGGTGATTGGTCAACTGCTGTGGATTGGAACCATCCGCACGCATGATGTACAAATCCGCCTGATCGGCATTGCGCGTTGAATTGAAGACGATATACCTTCCATCCGGAGAATATCTTGCCCCGGCATTGTTGCCGCCGTCTGTCATCCGCATAAATTCACCGCTGGTTGAATCGAGTCGATATATATCGTTGTCATTGATAGGTCCAGCGTAGATCAGCAGATACCTTCCGTCCGGTGACCAATCCAAACTCCCGCCGATCCCTCGTAAACCTTGCGTCAGCCGCCGATGACCCGTGCCATCGGGATCCATGGTGAAGATTTCATATTCCTGAGAAATACCTGCGGACATGGCGTATGCGATCTTATCGCCGGCGGGGGACCAGGCTACCGCAACAATCGAATCCGGACCCTGATAGAGCATGCGCTGATTCGATCCATCTGAATCCATCGTCCAAATGGAAGTAGGCAGGTTGTCCGGTCGATTGGCGAACACGATGCGGCGGCCATCCGGTGAATAATCCGGCGAGACCACGTTGCCTACCCGGTCGGTCAACTGAACAAGTTGTTTTTGGTCAAAAACGAGCAGGTACAAGTCAAAGCTGCCGTTGCGATTGGAAGAAAATAGCAGACCCTTTCCATCGGGCGTAAAGACCGGATAGTAGCTGCTTGCATCCATATCTGTGAGTTGCGTGTATCCAGTTCCGTCGCGGTTGACAATGCATAATTGGTTGAATTCATTGCGTGTGCAGGTAAAGGCGATCTGCCCACCATGTTCGGCGGTTGGCGTCGGGGGAATAACTTTGGTGGGGGAGGGAATTGCGCCTGCCTCGAATTTGGTGGACGTGGCCGGGATGGTCGTGGATTCGTGATCGGATCTTGGAATCCAAAACAGAGCGATAATTCCAACCGCAAGAATCAAGGCAATTACAACCTTCCAAGGAAATTTCACCCCCCCGCGCTCACGCGGAGAAGGCAGGAGGGTGGCCAGACGATCCTCCAGCGGTGCCACGTCTGAGGCGATCAAGCTTGTTTTTGGTAACGAAGGGGATTTCCAGTTGGAAAGCGCTTTGGCGGTGATTGGCGCGCTGGTGGGCGAGATGTTACTCGGAATATCCTTCACGGGAATGCGCGCAGCCAGGGAGAGGCTGGTGAGCAATTCAGTGCCATTCTTCAACCTTTCCTCAGGATCCTTCCGCAATGCCCATAGCAGCATCCTGGAAAAGTGATCCGGGATTTCGTCACTTAAAGTTGAGGGAGTTGCGGGATTTTTTTCAAGGTGGACGCGCCGAATCGCTTCCTCCGATTTGGGCGGTGATTTGCCATTGATCCAGGCGCCGGTTGTCATTTGGTAGATCAGAGCAGCCAGGGCGTACATATCGCTGGCAGGTTGACATGCCATGCCGCGGATTTGTTCCGGCGACAGGTAAAGTCCGGGATATTTATCGAGAATTCTATGAGCGGTGGCTCCCAACGACCGCGCCGCACCGATGCCTCCCAATTGTATGGATCCCTGCCTATTAATGCGAATGAGCTCCGGGCACAGATTTAGATGGAGCAGTTCCTTCTCATGCAAAGCCTCAAGCGCACTGCACAAAGCTTTTAAGTAAATCAGGCCTTCCTCCACTTTTACGGATCCCTCCCGGAGGACATCCCGAAGGGATGGACCATCCACCCATTCCTCCAGGAGAAAAGCGTGCTCGTGGGTTTGGAAAACGCCAAGATATGGAATTAAATGGAGATGCTTCAAGCTCCTCAAAGTGGATGCGCTTTTTTCCAGTTCCTGAATCGGCTCGATCTTATGTGAAACGAATTCGGGAAGGAGGAAAACGGATAGGAATTTGTTTCGGTAAAGATCGATGGCACGGTATTGCGCACCGAGCGGAGTCGAGGCGACATGCTCCTCCACCCTGAACTGGTTGAGGAGAACCAACCCTTCCACAAAGACAGCCATGAGGGAATTTTACTGCTTTCTTTACGGTATTGGGTCGAAACGAGGTAGGAAACCGTAACCAATGTTTAGATGTTCATGCAGCACTCTGTAATTCACTTCAGGTATTGGTCGAAGAATCGAATGGTGCGATCCATGGCGGTCGAAAAATTTTCGGATATGTTATGGTTATCCCCCTCATAGATGTACAGATCCACCGATTGGCCGGCGTTTCTGGCTTGTTCCGCAAGGCGGATCGAGAATTCCACCGGCACATCTTCATCCTCCATGCCGTGATGCAGTTGCAGAGGTCCGGAAAGATCGGCAAGGTAGGAGGTCGCGGAAACCGAGTTCCAGAAGGTCGGATTCGTCTCGGGAGGTCCGTAGGCTTCCAGCCATTGTGTCCGCCAGCCGATGCCGCGTGAACTGGGTGAGGGCGTGAAGAAGGCGCTGCGGCGCCAGTTATACAGCATCTCGGTATAGGAGGCCACAACCCCGGCCCAGATCACACCGGCGCGTATGTCATCCGTGATGACCATCGCCCGAAGTGTGAGATAGCCTCCCATGGAATGTCCCCACATGCCCACACGTTGCGGATCGACACTCGGATGACGTTGTAAAGATGCCAGCGCATTCAGCACATCGTTCATGTACCCTGGATTTCCGTACGCGCCTCTGGCCTCACCCTCCGAGGCATCATGTCCCCGGTAATCGATTCGAAAAACGACATATCCGGCCTTGGCCAGTTCATCCACGTAGGCGATATATCGTTCGGTGGTTCGGTACACATCCGGCGGAATGTATCCATGGGGGAAGACGATCGCCGGCCATCCCTTGTCCGGCTCGGGAGCGTCGGGCATGGTCAGCAAGGCATAGATCTTCAAACCTTCCGAGAGATAGTAGGCATAATAACGGCGATAATTCGATCCACGTGTCAGTTCCTTTACGATCACGATGTCGCTTCCCGGGTTCTTCCCTTCGCGCAAGGCGGGGATGCTCATGGGGTGTGGGATCGGCGTGGGAAGCGGCGTTTGTGAGGGAGGTTGGGTGACGGTTGAGGAGGGAAGTGTCTGTGCTGGTAAGGTGTGGGTGGGAAAGGCCGACGGAGTCTCGATGTATTGGGATTCTCCAGTGCATGCTGCGATCATCCAAGCCATTAATTGGAGCCCCACAAAAAATTTCTTCATAGGTATGTATTTACTGCTTCTTGCATAAATCTCTAAACGGGATTAAGTCGAAACAAGGCAGGAAATCGTAATTCAGTTTAGAAATTATCGCAGCACTCTGAAGAACACAAAAGGAGGCGTGATATTACCGCCTCCTTGAGGGAAAAACCTGTCCGGACGGCTATTTCGCCTCGGCCGCCTCCAGTTCGCGCAGTTTCTCGGTCGTTCGGAAATACTTTAAGAAACGCATGGAATTGATATCCTTTCCGAGCAGCAGGTCGGTTGAACGGACCACCGATCCCAATTTCACCGGATCGGTGATCGAGCAGGTCGCTCCCATTTGCATAGCCAGGGTGAGAAAAGCGCTGTTCACCGAATGACGGTCCGGCAAACCGAAAGAAACGTTGCTGGCGCCGAGGTTGATATTTACACCGTATTCCCTTCTTACCAATTCGATTGTTTTCAATGTGACCAGCGCGGCTCCGCTGTCGTGGCCGACGGTCATCACCAGCGGATCGATGATGATGTCCTCGGCGGGAATTCCCATTTTGGCCGCACGTTCGATGATGGCACCGGCCGCCTTCAGGCGCTCCTCGGCAGTTTTGGGAATTCCCTCTTCTCCGATGGTCAAGCCGATCACCACCGCGCCGCGGTCCTTGACGATGGGCAATACGCTGGCGAGTTGCTTTTCCTCACCGTTGACCGAGTTCACCAGCGGTTTTCCGGGCGCAGCCTTTAATCCCGCCTCGAGGATTCCGGGATCGTTCGAATCGATGCATAATGGAACATCGACTACAGACCGTACTGCCTCGACCACCCTGGGCATCATACGGATCTCCTCCACCTGCGGGTGGCCGACGTTTATGTCCAGGACTTCGGCACCCCAATCCACCTGCCGTCTTGCGAGTTTTTTGACAAACTCCATATCCTGATCGACGAGCGCCTGCCCGAGTTTCTTGAACCCGGTCGGATTCAATTTCTCGCCGATGATCACGAATGGTTTGTCGATGGATATAACCACTTCCTTCTTGTCGGTTTTCAGGATTGTGTTCATATTGCCCTCCGGAAAAATGGAATTAAGGATCGTTCAGAAATCGAAGCGCGGTTTCGACCATCACGGCCGTGCCGATCGGCAGAGCCCGTTCATCCAGGTCGAATTTCGGATGATGCAATTCATAGACCTCACGGCCTTCGATCCGCGTGCCGAGGGTGTACATTGCCCCGGGCGCGTGTTTGAGAAATTCCGGGAAATCCTCCGCGCCCAGTGTCTTATGCATTTCGAGCACATTTTCACTCCCCAACATTTCGTCACCAACCTGACGAATGACCGCGGCAACCTGTTTGTCATTGATCAGGGGCAGACCGCCAAACAAGAAATCCAGTTTGTAGTTGCCACCCAGGGTGCGGGTGATTTCGAAGGCGCGTCTCAATTCCTCCCGAATTTGAGCCTGTACTTCGAGGGAGGTAAAGCGGATGGTCCCCTTCAGGAGGACTTGATCCGGAATGACATTTTCCGCATCTCCACCGTGCACCGCGCCGATGCTGACCGCCGCGGGTTCATACGGATGCAATCTGCGCGAAACGATGTTGTTTATCCCCATGATCACATGCGCAAGCAGTTCGAATGGATCCACCGTGGTGTGCGGATAGGCGCCATGACCACCCTTGCCGATGATCGTGGCATACCATGAATCGACACCGCCACCGTTCGGACCTTCGGTGATGGCGATGGTTCCCACCGGGCGAGTTGGATCCACGTGTTGGGCAATGACGTAATTGACATCCTGCATGGCGCCTTCCTGTTCCATTCGCATGGCGCCGCTCATGCCTTCATTGTCGGCTGTCTCTTCGCAAGGTTGGAATAGAAATCGCACCCGGCCTTTCAATTTTTCCCTGGCAAGCAATCGCGCCGCGCCCAGTGCCATGGCTGTGTGAGAGTCGTGCCCGCAGGCGTGCATTTTCCCATCCACCTGGGATCTGTATTCCGTATCGTTTTGCTCGAGGATGGGGAGCGCGTCCATGTCCGCGCGAATGGCGACCATCCGGCCGCCTTCTCCGATGTCGGCAACGACGCCGGTTTTGCCGATCCCGCGCCGAACCCGATATCCCATTTTTTCCAGTTCCTCCGCGACGATGGCTGCCGTGCGATGAACATTAAATCCCGTCTCCGGATGCATGTGAAAATCGCGCCGCCCACAGATCAATTCCTCGGCTATCGCATGGGCTTGTTTGAGCATGAGGTTCGACTCCGACGTTTTATCCTTTTCTTGCGTGTTCCATCTCCGCGGCTGCCATGATCCGGTCCAGTTCCGTATCCTGCTGAGGCTCCAAGGGCGGCACGACATGCTCCTTCAGGATTTGCCCGGCCTGCTCGGCGGCGCGTTCGACAATTCCTTTGCGTTCGTTTTTTTCCCAGGCCTCCCAGGTGTTGCGCTCGGCAAGCGTTGTGAGATGCAATTCCGTCCGAAGATGTTTCATGGTATGTTTTTGACCCAGGAAATTGCGCGTCCCGTCCATGGCTTTAAGAATGCCTTCAAACGCCAGCGTTTCCTCATTCACATCAAACCCCTGTCTTAAGCGTAGGATATGCCCGGCCAATTCATTGTCGAGCACCATTTGCGCATACGACCCCATCACTCCGGCCTCCATCTCACCGATGCCGGAGAGTTCATCCGCCCCTGCCAGGGCGGGCAGTACCGCATTCAGCCCGCGTTCAAATCCATTTTGCGCATCCAGCGTATGGGCATTCGTGGAAAATCCATATACGTTCACAGAATATCCGTACGAATGTCCGAGTTGAACTGTTGCTGCAGAGCACAAACCGAGTTCAAGTCCACCCCATATCAATCCAGTGCGCGGTTCAAGCATACCCAATCTGCCGCAATAAATGATGGGCAGGCCGGGGTTTATGATTTGTGCAAGGACCAGGACCGCCAGGGTTTCGGCATTTTGTTGAGCCAGACTGCCGGCGATCGTCATAGGGGAGGTTGCCCCGGCGGTAGGGCAGGGGAGAGTGGAAAAAGCTACGCCGGCCTTCGCCATCTCCACCACCGCCTCTGCTTCGTGATCCGGGATGGTCAGAGGGGAAACCGGCGAAAGGGAGAGGATCAATTCCGAGGCGGGAGTACCGATCACCGCTGCCATCTCCAGGGCGTATTTCACCTCGTAGCCGTACTGAATCCCCGGTCCTTGCAGGGGTTTCGTTGTGCCGGGAATCATATGGCGGTACATGAACAGCGACATCAATTCGCCGGGCACATCCTGGGGGGTGAAGAAGGGGGTAACGGTGTGGCAGTATTCTAGCGCGTCAAGCAGGCGGGCGGCATCCTTAACGTCAGATTCGCGCGCTGCGCGGCGGGAATTCGTGCGTGGATCGTAAACATCGCGTGCCCCGCCGAGGTTGTGAAAGAACAATCCGCCATCGCCGAGAGTGAAGGAATCCCCATTCCGCCCTTTGATGGTTGCCCGTTTTCCGGATCTGGCGATGGACTCTTCCACCAAAGAGGGGGGGAAATATACCCGCTTCCCGTTGACCTTGCACCCTGCTTCCTGTAAGATCCTGAGACTTTCTTTGTGCGTCCACACGAATCCGATTTCGCTGAGGATCCGCAGGGTGGTCTCGTGGATGGATTGGATCTCATCCTTCGAAATGACATTTAATGGGCGCATGACTCTATTGAAATTTTTGTATCAAGCAGGTTCGCCAGGAAATCCATTCGTCCTCGTTCCGCTTCGACTCGCACATCCAGATCAAGGAATCCATGGCCTTGCCCCTTGTAGGCGTGCAATTCAACCGGCTTTTCAAGTTTCTTCAGTTTATCATAGGCTTCGATAGTATCGGAGGCCGGGCAGCGCGGATCGTTTTCCCCGCAGATCAACTGGACCGGTGCTATGATCCGATCCAGGAAGAAGGCGGGTGAATGGGTGAACCATAATTCGCGATTCTCCCGTGGATCGCCCATGTTTTCGATGTTCCAATGCTGAAGATCTTCGCGCGATTCCTCATGGGATTTAAACCAATTGAGAAAGGGGACGACAGCCGAGCCGCCTGCCCATAGATCCGGATAGGTCGTCATGCAGGACATCGTCAGGAATCCCCCGTGGCTCTCTCCTGTCACGGTTATGCGCTCCTTGTCTGCGAGATGGTTTTCCACCAGGAACTGCGCTCCGGCCGCACAATCGTTCGTGTCGAGGCCCCCCATATCAAATCGGCTGGCATTCTGCCATTGCATCCCATAACCGGTTGAGCCGCGATAATTCGGCGCCAGGACGGTCCAGCCGCGGGAAGCCATGTGGCTAAGGAGGGGGTTCCAGGAGAAATTGTGGTGCCAGTTGGGACCTCCGTGGATATGAATCACACCGGGGGTGCGATTCGAGGCGTTCGCGGGCTGAAATAGAAGAGCCGGAATTTGGGTTCCATCCTTGTCCTTGTACGTCACCTGCCTCGGATGGGTGAAATCGGCCGGGTCGATGTCCGATGGGAGGGAATTCATCAATGGTTTACTGTTTCCAGCGTCAATATTCAATAGGTACAAATCCGGTGGATGATCCGGTGCTTCATAGATCAGGACGAGTCCTTCAAGGGTAAATTGTGTAAAGTGATAACAGCCTTCACCAATTTGAAAATTCCTGATCTCCCCCTTTCCCTTGCGGACCTGCACCGAAGAATCGACACCCTTGGAATGCACCCAGGCCAGGGTATCTCCATCGCCCGACCAGGCGGGATGGATTTTATCCCCCGGATCACTGGTAATCCAGGAAACGGTGCGGGATTCAATTTCATATAAGCCAATTTTCAACCAGTCGCCGTTTTGCCCGGAAAAGGCGAGCATTTTTGAATCCGGCGACCATGCCGGTTGTGCCGAATTCAGAAATCCCCCTTGATGAGTCAATTGAAGGGAATTACCTTTTACTGGATCCAGGATGAAAATGGATCGATCGCTGGCGGTCCATTCGGCTTCGACCGCTATCCATTTTCCATCCGGTGACCAGGTCACATCCCAAATAGGGCGGTTGAGATCCAGGAGAAGTCTTTTTTCGCGCGTTTCGATCGAGAACAAATACAAAGCAAAGTGACGGGCTTCGTTCGAAAGGACGGCAAGTGTTTTACCTTTTGGGGACCAGGAGAAATTTGGCTGATGCGCATAGCCAATATTGGGCGTCAGGTCTTCTGTGGATTTCAAATGCCTGTCATAAAGGCAAATATGATAGGACTCACTTCCGTCCGGATCGAGGGCAAAAGCGATCGACTTTCCATCAGGGGAGTAGCGCGGGGAAAATTTAGCGCCCGTACCTTGCGAAATGCGCCGAGGCGGACCATCCCCTTTCGTAGGTTGTTCATAGATTTCCCAGGTTCCGGGTCCATTCCAGGCATAAGCAATTTGAGATCCATCCGGTGCGATGTCGAATCGCAAGCTCGTATCCACCGTCGGAATTCGCAGGAGTCTTTCCAATTCAAGCATCTGGCAGCGGGTTTTTTTCGTCGAGCAAGGGAAGTGTTTCCAGGCCGGATTCTTTCGCCAGCCCCAGGACGTAATCATGCAAATCCCGTTCCTTGTCCGGGTCGATTTCCGGTCGTTTATAGGAGGCCAGAATTTCCTTCACACGGATTTTAGCCCGGGTAAATGTATCCATGGAACCGGCCTCCCTCCAGCCGCGCATCGAATCGCGATCGATGACCACGCTGGGCATGTGTTGTTCCATCTGAAAGAGCTGCAGGGTGATCTTTTGTTTGAGGAAATCCCCCCCCTTGAAATTCACCCCTTCATAGAAACCCGTGGCAAGGGTGTCGGTATGGATCTTCATACCTTCCACCATGCGCCTGGCCATGGCGATGCTTTCGGCGTCGATCACAAGTTTTTCCGGACTTTGGCAGATGAGGAAATCCAGCATGCCCGCGCCGGAGATCATGTTGATGCCGCTGAGAGCACCGACGAGGGCGCCCATCGCGCTTTCCATGCCAGCCTGCATATCCACAAGTTTTGAATCGGTCGCGCCAAGGTAGGCATGGGTGGGAAGCCCGAGCGATTTGCCTACCTGGGCGTAGGAGGAGTCGATCATGGCGGTCTCGACCGCGCCCATCGGCGTACCGCCTTTGCGCATGTCGAAGATGGCCGGCGCGCCGCCCCAGACAATAGGAGAACCGGGCTGGGCCAGCTGATGAATGGTTATGCCGGAAAGACATTCTGCCGCATGTTGAGTTACTGCTCCAAGCAATGTGACCGGCGCGGCGGCTCCCGCAAGCGGCATGGATACGATCTCGGCAGGGACGCCTGCGCGCGCCAATGCGATCAAGTTCCCTGCTCCAAAATTCGACCAGATCAACGGAGGGGAGGGGCAGACATCGAATATCGCCCGCGGTTTTTCCTTCAGGTTTTCCCTGCCTCCCGCGAAGATGGACAACATATCAATCATCTGGTGGACTGTTTCGTTGGTGAAGGCGCCTGTCACGATGGGCTTTCTGGAAAACAGCATGACCAGGTATAAACGGTACAAATCGTGCAGATCCTTTGGAACGTCATGACACACAACCGATGTGGATTGCGCGTCGTACTGCGGCAGGGTTTCCGCCACTTTCAGGATTCGAATGAGATCCGGTGTCTCCGCCGTCTTGTGCTCTAGGGTTTCCGGAATGAGCACGGAGATTCCAGAGGAACCCGGGTCAAAATGGATGGCATCCCCTCCATAGACCACGCGTGCGTTACCTTCGTAGTCAAATAGTTGAAACTGGCGCGGAACGCTTTCCAGGGCGGTGTGGACCAATTGCCCAGGGATGCGCGCGACCATGGTCTCTTGATCAACCTGCGCTCCTGCGCTTTCCAACAATTCCCGTGCCTCCGGATTTTGTACCTTGATGCCGGGTTTGAGCAGTAGCTGATAAGCCTCATCCAGGATGCGCGCGATCAGCTCGTCTGTGAGGAGGGATAATTTAGGTTGCATCTGTCACCTGTAATAGGAAACTCTTCATCGGGGATTCTTTGCAGGAAGAGACCCAGTGATCATGAAAGGATTTGGGGAATTGTTTGCTAGGCATTTTCCACCGAGGCAATGATCCGGTTCATTTCCCGGTCAACCTTCTCATCCAATGGGTCCGGCTGGTGCTCATTGAGGATCCTTCTGGCTTTGGCAAGCGCCCAATCCCTGGCGTCGTCCTTGTTACGCTCCCATTCACCGTACGGACGCCGATCCAAAAATTGAGGGAGAAACAGGTCATGCATGTGCCGGCGAGTATGTTTTTGGGCAAGGAAATGCCCGCCGGGCCCAACAGAGGCGATGGTCTCGAGCGCCAGGGTTTCCTCATTCACTTCGATGCCGCGCATCATCTTTTCGATGATGGAGAAGATTTCACAATCGAGCATCATTTCAGCGTAAGACCAGATGCGGCTTCCGTGAAGGAATCCACAACCCAGCAGCATATCTGACATCACCAGGCTGGCCATGAAGGTCGAAAGACTTCCCTCGAGACCGGCCTGCCAGTTTGGTTCCTTCGCTCCGGTGGCAAACGAGCCCATGGAAAGGGGGATGTTGTAGAAATCCGAAAGGTTGTTGGTCGCTGCCCCAAAGAGGAAATCCTCCGGCCCGCCGCCGGTATACGCCCCAGTCCGCAGGTCTGATGCAGTCTGGGCCGCGGCGTAGAAGACCGGTGCTCCCGGGTGAGCAAGCTGAAGCAGGGCGGTAGCCGAGATTACCTCTGCATTGCCCACTGCGAGGTTCCCCGCCATGGTCGCAGGTCCGGTGGTGAGGCAGGCCGCCATGGTCATGAAGCCTGTTGGAATTCCTGCTTCCGCTGCCAGCAATGCGGCATCGATCGAGCCCCCATCGTGGGCCAGGGGAGGAGCTGTGCATTGCATCAGGGAAAGCACCGGCCGCTTGCGAAGCGCCTCCCTTCCACCTGAAAGAATGGCCGCCATTTCGATCGCCGCGCCTGCTTCCTTCGCGTTATAAATGGATTCGGTTTGAACGTGCTTGGTCGAATTTTCCCAAACTGCTTTGACTTCGTGCAGGCCGCGCGCTTGCGTGGGCGCATCCTGGGCGGAAACGGGAACCCAATGAAATGCCACTTCCTCGGTGGCATCCGCCACACGCGCAATGTCCCGAACATCCTGAAGGCAGGAGGTTCGTTTCTCCTTGGTGTTGATATCGATCACCTCGACGCCGCAGCCGTCTGTGCCTAGATGAACATGATTTCCGTCAAGCTTCAGGTCTTGCGCCGGATCTCTGGCTGCGAGGGGATACCTCGCGGGTGCCTTGCGAAGTGCCTCCTCGATGATCGAGGGCTTGACCCACACGATCTTCGATTCGCGGCTGACCTGGGCTCCGTTTTCTTCCCATATATCCAGCGCACGCTCGGAGGGAAATTTGATTCCCACGCGTTCGATGATCTGCAGTGTGGCGTCGTGAATTTTCCGGACCTCCTCCCGTGAGAGGATGTCGAGCTTCAGCTTGGGGTCGCGGATGGTTTTGATATTTTTATTAGACATAAAGCCCTCCCGAGGCGGATGTCTGTCTACCCTCTCCCGGTTGGAGATTGTTATGCATCGGCCTTGCCGACAAGCTGTTTGGCGATCTTCACCGCGCCGATGGCATCTTCGGAATAACCATCCGCCTTGATCTTTTGGAACCAGTCCTTTGTGATCGGCGCGCCGCCTACCATGACCTTGATGCGCGGCCGCAGTCCTTCCTTATCCAGTTCCTCGATCACCTCCCGCTGGCGGACCATGGTGGTGGTCAACAATGCGCTCATGCCGATGATATGTGCATCCACTTCGAGCGCCTTGCCGATTATTTTTTCCGCCGGCTGATCCACGCCGAGATCGTACACTTCAAATCCGGAGGCGCTTAACATCGTTCCCACCAGCGTTTTACCGATCTCGTGAATATCGCCCTCCACGGTGGCGAGCACAACGCGACCCATTACTTCGCGCGATTCCCCGAGCTTCATCAATTCCGGTTCAAGTGTGGCAACCGCGGCTTTCATGGCCTCTCCAGCCATCACCAGTTCGGGAAGAAAGGCTTCCCCTTTGCCAAACTGGTCTCCAATGTAATTAACGCCGACCACAAATCCCTTGGTGATCGTATCCAGCGGATGCATCTGAAGCTCGATTGACTTCTTTGCCAGTTCAACGGATTTATCGGAATCCCCTTCGATGATGCTCTGTGCCATCTCCTTGTACAATTCCTCGGACATGTTTGAATGCCTCCTTATCTGATGTTCTGATCGATGAATATGAGAAACGGTTCCTCTTTTTCCCTTAATAGATCTGCGGGAATGTTCAGATGCTGCTCGAGCCATTTTCCTGAATCCATGACATGTTTGAGGGAACTTTGAATGGCTGCCCTTCCGTCCCGCGCCCTTAAGGCCTCTACGATTTCCTCATGCTCGCGATGATTCGCGCTCATGCTCTCGACCAGCAATTCGGGATTGCGGAACAAGGCTTCGTAGAGGAGCCAATCTGGAAAAGCATTGGCCACGATTGCATACAATCGGATCAATAAACTATTGCCGGAAGCTTCGGCTACGGCGCTGTGGAAGGTGCGGCTCATTTGGCGGACAGCGGCCAGGTCTTCAAGGGGGGCAAGTTTCCTCATCCGGGAAACCATTTCTGCCAGCGCTTCAAGTTGATTCGGAGTGATTCTGCAAGCCGCCTCCCGGGCAATTTCCGCTTCCAACAGAAGCCTGAGTCCGTAGGCTTCGGCGATATCCCCTGCCGACATTTCGCGGACGCGAACGCCTCGATACGCAACCCGCTCCGCCAGTCCGGCAGCCACAAGCAGGTCCAGCGCCTCTCGGACTGGCGTCATGCTTACTCCCATTTGTCCTGCGATCACATCCTGCCGCAGCCAGTCTCCCGGCGAAAATTTCCCCGCGATGATTTCCCGATGCAGGGCTTCAAAAATTTCTTCCTTGAGTGGTTTGTGGATGATCGCTCGGTCTGATATCATCGTCATGATTATATATTATATATAATCCCATGAAATCTTGGAAGGTCAAAATTTATTATGCCGACAACACTACCCTCATGAACTATTCGTTTTATAATTCCCAAGAAGAAAAATTGGAGAATTTGTGTCATGAATAGGCTCTCAGAAGAAAGCAGGGTGCGATGGGTGGACTTCATTCGCGCATTAAGTGCCTTCCTGGTTGTCCTGGCTCATATTCAATACAAAGGAGCCGGACCTGCCTGGGCAGGTTGGTTTTATTACTCACTCAGCCGCGTTGCTGTTCCGCTCTTTTTCATGGTCCCCGGTTATTTGCTTCTTTCCAAAACCGAGTCTGTTTCAGCTTTCTTCCAGCGAAGACTGGTTAGGGTTTTCGTCCCTTTCCTCCTTTGGTCGGTGATCTACCTTGTGTGGAAACAAGAGGGATTTGGGAACCCATTCATGGAATTAATGAAATCCTATCTTGTACGAATATTGCGTGGTCCGCGCGAAAACCATTTATGGTTTTTCTATGAATTGTTCGGTTTGTATTTGTTCACCCCCATCTTGCGGATTTACACATCCCGCGCAAGCCGAAGTGACCTGATGTACTTCTGTGGTTTATGGTTCCTGATGATACCTGTCGGGAACCTGATCCAGGAATTTACTCCAATTAAGATTGGATTTTCCTATCAATTTCTCGGCGGTTATATTGGATATTTTATCTATGGCTATTTCGCCGGGGGGATGGAATTCACCCGGAGACAGAAATCCTTCGCCATTGCGATCTTTGTTTTGTGCTGGGGTTTGACGATGCTGGGTATGTATTTTCGTTCCATCCACAATCTTAAATCACAGTATTTTGAAGATTATCAAAGTATCAATGTGGTAATGATGGCCGCCTCATTGTTTGTTTGTTTTTCCAAGGCGCCTATCAGCGATCAGATCAAGCGCGTGGTTCTCCCCCTGAGCCGCGCAAGTTTTGGCATTTATTTGGTCCACGTAATTGTGGTCGCTGAGGTGTTCTCTAATCCGCAATTAGGCGCAGTATCCTCAAGCGGCTCTGCCATTTATATGATTCCGTTCATGGGAGTACTGGGTTTTGTATTGTCCTTTCTTCTTATTCAAATACTGCGCGCCATTCCAATCCTAAGAATTCTTGCACCCTGAATTCCCAGGCCAGTAAATCATAACGCCCAGTAGAGCATCAATCCCAAAATTGAGATGATTAAACCAAAATGCAGGAATAAATTGCTGGAGGCCAGCAGTGTGCCCGGCACTATAAATTGCGTGACGAGATTGCACAAGATGAGAACGATCCCGACAAGGGGGATCAACCCCTTGCGATGAGCCAGAAATTCCGAGAGATAATCCAAGAACTTGGAGATCATAGGTCCTCCATCCGCTCCTCTTCAATGAGTTCATCAGATACTTTCCATGATCCATCGCGAATCCAGGGGGAGAATTGGGCGAGCAACCGGCCCGGGAGGCGGCCTTGGATCCTCACTCCCCCCCGTTCATGCTCCACAAGTTCGAAAAAGGGAAATCAACGCACCTTGCTGGTACGGAAGCTTCACCCGCACTGGCGAATAGGATTCGTACAATTCCTCGCGAACCAAATGCAGGACTTCCTGCATGCCGATACCGGTCAATGCCGAGATGGCTACCGCCTTCGGATATTGCCGGATCGTCTCCTGAGCGGATTCGGGATTCCGCAGCAGGTCGGTTTTGTTCAAGGCTGTGACCATCGGGATGTGCGAAGCATTGATCTCCTGCAGGGTTTCCTGAACCGCCTGAAATTGATTGAGCGCGTTTGGGTGTGAAATATCCACGATGTGGAGCAGCAGGTCTGCTTGTGCTATTTCCTCCAGGGTTGCGTGAAAAGCCACCACCAACGTCGTGGGCAATTTCTGGATGAACCCCACCGTGTCTGTGAATAATGCCAGCTCGTTTCCCGGAAGCTCCACCCTGCGCGTTGTGGGGTCGAGTGTGGCAAACAACTGGTCTGCCACATACACATCCGATCTGGACAAGCTGTTCAGGAGGGTGGATTTACCCGCGTTCGTGTACCCGACCAGGGCTACAATGGGGATGCGCGATCGCTTGCGTTGAGAACGATACCGACTGCGATGCGCCTCCACTTTTTCCAATTCCCGCTTGAGATGCGCAATCCGTTTGCGAATTCCGCGTCGATCCACCTCCAATTGTGTTTCGCCTGGTCCTCGTAAACCCACGCCGCCGGTGGAACCCGCCCTGCCGCCTCCGCCTCCGGCCTGCCGTTCCAGATGGGACCAGGCCCGAGTCAAACGCGGCAAATTGTATTCATATTGCGCCAGTTCAACCTGAAGCATCCCTTCACGGGTGTGAGCATGCTGGGCAAAAATATCCAGGATCAATGCCGTTCGATCCAGCACCCGTACATGTGACCCCAACAATTTCTCCAATTCCCGTTGGTGACGCGGCGATAGTTCGTCGTCGAAGATGATCACATCGGCAAGGGTCTCCTCGGCGACAGCTTTCAATTCCTCCACTTTGCCGGGTCCAATGAATGTCTCCACATTTGGACGGGTGAGTTTTTGGGTTATTTCACCGACGACCTCCACGCCGGCGGTATCCGCCAGCAAAGCCAGCTCAACCAGGGAGTCCTCCAGGGAGAGCAGTTGTTTCTGGCCGTGGATTTGGACGGCTGCAAGCAGCGCGCGCTCGCGGGGTGGCCGGGTCGGTTGAGGTATTCTTTTTGTCATGGTCGCTATGGTATTCCAGGCGCTCTAAGTGTACAGCCACTGTGCGATTCTTGCCACTTTTATCGTGATCTTTCGAGAATCCAGTGCATCAGTGTATCTCCCACTATCTGCAGGCTTTCTGGCGAGACCTTGTCCGAGGTATCCTCAGTCGTGTGCCAGAATTCATAATCGAAATCGATGATGTCAACGGCGGGTATACCTGCTTGAATGAAAGGGAGGTGGTCGTCCACTATGGTATGCCGCTCCTCCTGGATGAAATACTCTGAGTAGCCCAGTTCATCGGCGACGGTCCATATTTCAGAACGGATCCTCGCATCGGAGTACCCTTCAAAATAAATATTCAAATCGGAATCTCCCACCATATCCACGATCACCACAGCCTGTGGACTTACCGATATCTCCTCGACAAAGGCTTGCGAACCAAGGATCCAATCCCATTCCGGTATTCTGCCATTGTCCTCGGCATCAAAAAACACAAGCCACGTGGGAGTGGTGTCGATTGGCATTACCCGTGCAAGCTCCAACAATACGGCGACTCCCGAAGCTCCGTCGTTTGCTCCAGGGACTGGTTCGGAGGCCTTCAAGGGATCCGGATCGCGATCTGCGAATTGGCGCGTATCGTAGTGAGCCCCAAGGATGATCTTTGGCGGCAGCTCACTCCTTTGTGCGACCAAGTTATAGATCGGATGACCCAACCGTTCCGTGGAATGAACCAAAACGATCCAACCCGCATCTTCCAGCTCTTTTTGAATCCAGGCACGAGTCTTATCATGTCCGATAGAGCCTGGAATGCGGGGGCCGAAACCTACCTGCGTGAGGATATCCTCAAATGCTCGGTCGCCATGAAAGAGGAGGACATCAGGGGTTGCCGGATCCTTTTCCGATCGATGAAGATTTTGTGTACCGAGCTTCTCGCGGGACCATGTACCTGTTGGATACCTTTGAGTGGTTGCGAATGGCGACTGTTCCAAATTTCCATAGTCGAATGCCGCGAGATAATACCCGCCGACCAGCATGGTCAGCAGCAGCAGACCTATCAGGTATATTCCTATCGCACGCCTAGACATTCAATTGATCGAAAAGATCCTGCAAGGCAGCCCTGGACCGGGCTGCGAACAATTTCCCTCGGTCGTGTCTTGAGATTCTTCCATTCATTTCCAAGGGGGGAAGTAGTCCGAGGTTGGCTTTCATGGGTTGAAAATCCCTCAAACTTGAGTGGGTGACGTAATGACAAAGCGAACCCAGCATGGTTTCCCTGGGAAGGACGAGAATCGGTTCCTTCTGCATCCACCTCGAAAGATTGATCCCAGCCAGCAACCCAGTGGCGATATTGCCCATGTACCCCTCAACGCCGGTGATCTGACCGGCAAAGAATAGATCCCCCCTGTCTCTGAATTGCAGACTTGGATGCAAGAGATTGGGAGAGGCGATAAACGTATTGCGGTGCATCTGGCCAAATCTTTGAAATTCAGCCTGCTCCAGGCCAGGGATCATTCGGAATACTCTTTTCTGATCGGAGATTTTCAGATTGGTTTGGAAACCGACCATGTTGAACAGGCTGCCGGCCAGGTTATCCTGACGCAGCTGGACAACTGCAAAAGGTCGTCTACCCGTATGTGGGTCTACAAGCCCAACAGGACGCATGGGACCGAAGGCGAGCGAATCCCGGCCTCGTTCGCTGATGATCTCGACCGGCAGGCAGCCTTCGAAGAATTTTCCCGCCCGGACTCCGGAGCGGATCATTTCTTCAAATGGCCGGAGTTCGATTCGCTCCGCAGTTTTCAGCGCGGAAACGAATTCATCGTATTCATCCCTGGATAGGGGGCAATTAATGTAATCGCCCTCCTGCTCTGAGTCCTCGGAGTATCGAGACGCCCGAAATGCGATATTCATATTAATGGATTCTGCATGTACGATCGGCGCTATGGCATCGAAGAAGTAAAGCTGATCCATTCCGCTCAAGGATGCAATGGAATTCGCCAGGTTGGGGGAGGTCAATGGCCCGCTTGCAATGATTACAGGTGTTTCAGGGATCGCATTAACTTCAGTGCGTATAATCTCAATGTTTGGATGAGACTCGATTCGTTCCGTCACGCGTCTGGAGAATTGGTGGCGATCCACCGCCAGTGCCGAACCGGCAGGAACAGCGCTGACTTCTGCACATTCAAGGAGAAGCGAACCCATGCATCGCATCTCTTCCTTCAGAATTCCCGAAGCTCGATCGGGCAAATGGGATCCGAGGGAGTTTGAACAGACCAATTCAGCCAGGTTCCCGGTCAGGTGAGCGCCAGTTTGTCTCGACGGACGCCCCTCATACAGGTGCACCCTAACCCCACGATTGGCCGCCTGCCAGGCTGCCTCGCAACCTGCCAGTCCGCCTCCGATAACAGAAATTTCCATACCGTTTCAGGCAATTTTACTCAAAAATGACCATTCGACCAATTTGGCTGTGCTGTATAATTTATTTCACAGTCCATGTATACCGAATCAAGCCTTGAAACCCAACA
>Ga0194127_10001908_pt1 | contig 29445 bp, 20 predicted proteins | sample TA2KigC100mmetaG_FD_148624 | JGI IMG/M metagenome (GOLD analysis project Ga0194127, IMG submission 148624) | Freshwater microbial communities from Lake Tanganyika, Tanzania - TA2015036 Kigoma Deep Cast 100m | ecosystem: Environmental > Aquatic > Freshwater > Lake | place: Tanzania: Lake...
GTCCGCGCGACAGCGTTCCCTGCTAATGAACGTTATTATCCGTCACTGGTGCCGCTGAAGGAGGAAGATAAACGGTATTGCTGGTCGATTCTGGCCCGGCGGGCGGACACGAATACGAACCAAGTACAGACGACGGTATTGGTCTGCCGGATGCAGGGAGGAAGTGCGAAGTATTATGATATGGATGCGCCGCCCAATAACAGGGATAACTTATGGCCGGTGCCGGTGAAAGTGACGGTTAAATATACTGCGTTTGGCAAGACGATTACGGTCGAGCCTAATACACAGTTTAATGCCGGGACGGAAACATTGACGGCCTGCCGGTTCTTTACGGAGGGCTGTATGATTGTTGAGGATAAAACCGGTTATCTTTACAAGGTGATGGAAACGCAGGATGTATCGCCGAAAGACGGATTTCGGGAAACACTGGTTTTAAATAAAGATTTTCCCAACAATGGGGTTACCGGGGCCGGTTTTCCATCCTCCGGCACTGCGTATATCTGGGTTGTGCCCCCGGCCGTTGGCAGCGGCCGCAACCCCTGCATCCGCGTGTGGCAGGCGAATTTAACGTTTTAATGACGATTGAAAAATAAATAAACATTCTGTCATTCCCGCGAAGGCGGGAATCCAGTCTAAATCGTTCTGGATTCCGGCTCAAGGCCGGAATGACAAGGATATGCAGAATATGAAAAAGGCATTTACCATAATTGAACTTCTGGTGGCAATGGGACTGCTTTCGATGCTGATTGCCATTTCAGGGCTGGTTTTTTCCACCGCCGTCAAGGCGCATCGCGTCGCCGACGCGACAGGAGAAATTGCAACCAAGCTGCAGGCTATTACCCAGCAGCTTGACGCGGATTTTGGCAAAGGGCATTTACAAAAAGACGGCGAGGTACTTTTTGTTTCGATGGTGGAGCCGGAATATGCTGTCAAAGATGGACAATTTGTGGACATTAACACAACGGTAAATGGGGTAATTACGAGCCCAAATAAGGACGGGAATGTGCCAGATGCGGTAGATGAAGACGGCAATGGAATCCCAGACCGATATCTGCCTTTTGACCGAATCATGTTTTTTACTACAGGTGATTTTCAGAGTTACAACGCCCAGCAGACCAATGTGGACAAAAATAACGACGGTGTTCTGGATACCAAAATAATATATTCCAACATGGCGCGAGTCTGCTACAGCTTTGGCAAAAATGCCCAGGGGACACAGGCGGCGCGTGAACCATCTCCGTCCAAACGCATATTCTGCCGAACACAGCATCTCATTACGGCGGATACGGATTTGCCGGCGTTCCCGGTAGTTTCTTCGTGGAGTCAATCCGTGGCGGATACGTTCAATACATATAATTTCAAATATGAATACCAGACCATGATGAAAGAAAACTGGTTTGCGATGACGGATGCTGCGAGTCCCGACTGGCAGGCCAAAATCGATATGTTGTTTTATATTGTTTTCGATACACCCATTAACATTACCCTGAACAGCGTCTCATACAGTCCCTCTTCATGGTGCCATGATGGCGACAGCCAGTTGAAGGTGGATTTGAGCGCCCCCGACGCGACCGTACATCAGTTGTTTATGCAGGGTGTCGGGCAATTCCACGTGCAAATTTGGCAGTGGGATCCGGCTATAGGTCGATATCGCTGGTGGCCGGAAATCGACCCTGACGGAGATGGAATTTATAATGAAGGAGCGACTTTTAATGATGGCCGTACGGATTATAATTTAGATGGTAACGCAATTGACATTAGTACTATTCTGGGGAAATGGTATCCTGCTTTTGGTGCAGTATTTGATAATGTCATCGGCCCGGCGCTGAAATTCACCTTTACGCTGTATGATTCCAACGGGGTGTTCAAGGACGGCAAAACGTTCACGTATATTGTCAATCTGCAATGAAAATAGAAAATGGAAAATTGTAAATAATCGTGGAGGCGGAAAATGAATAAAGCTGTGCATCCTGCTGTTCAGAGCCGCCAAGGCTCCGCCCTGCTGCTGGTCGTGGTGGTGACGATGCTGCTGTCGGTCATCGGCATCGTATTCATTATGACCGCCCGTCTTCGGGGCATCGCCGCCTCCGGCGTGACCGACAGCCGCGACCTCAACGCCGCCGTCCAAAGCGTCGTCAGCCGGGTGGATACCGTGCTGGTGCAGGATTTGTTCGGGAAGAGCTTGAACAAAAGTATCATCGATGGCACAGACCCCAACAACGAACCGTATGACAGCCCGGCTGCGGACACGTGGCTGGCCAGTCTTGAGCCGGACGCGACGACATTTAAGTGGCCGTATATTACTGATTTGTCGGGCGGCACGGTGACTCTGACGTGGGATAGGGTTTCGGCGATTGTCGCCGCGTATCAGGATAAGGGCGTGGTTGCCGAAGGGAAGGCTGCCGACGCCGACGGTGATGGCGTCGCCGACAGTATGTGGATGAAACTGCCGAACCTGACGACCAGCGGCGGCAAACCTGTTTATGCCGCGGTGCGCATTATTGACAACTGCGCAATGCTGAATCTCAACACCGCCTTTGGATTTTATCAAGATATGTCCACCCCAGGGAGTTGGTATACTAAACCCTGGTATATCTGGTATAATGCGGCAGCCCCGGCCACGAATACGCCTTATTCGAAAAACACTAATTACTGCAAAGATATCGGGCGTTATTTGAGCGAGGTTAATTACGGGCCGTTTTTGCGTGGGAGTGATATCAATCGTGTCGAGAGAATCCAACTGGCACGGGATGTCACCGCACGCGATAATGGTATATATAGCGCGGATATACAAAATTATCCGCGTGATTATCATAATTTATTTATTATGAATCAAGACTCGAATTTCACACCGTTTAATATCGCGGATGAACTGGAAATCCGAAATCGGTATTTGCTGACCAGTTATGCCATTTCGCGTTTTGAAAAATCGGACGAGGATGAAACAAATGACGCCGCGTTATATCCGCCGTACTTTACAGGGCTGAATCCTTCCGGTCGGTCGTATGTTGGAATTGGTTATCAGACATTTGACTGGGGTCGCGGCGAATTTATCGGCGGCTGGAATGTCCCGCTTCGGTCGAAACGCATTCCCTGTATCACGGATACCGGCACTGATAACGATTTGGCGATGTGGCGAATCCGTCTCAACCCGGCCAATTTCGACCAGTGGGATGACAAAGGGGTTTTAAAAACAACAACCACCTATAATTATTATTACGACCGCCGGCATCTGTGTACGTTTTACAGTTTTGACCGCAACATCCGCAGAGCCAAGACGGCGTTTTATACTTGGCTGGACAGCCAGTCGGGGGTAATTCGTGATGTTTTTGTGCCGAAAAACAGAATGGCGGTTACGACCAACTTCGCGGTGATATCGGGTACGTCATATAACTATAACAACATCGAAAGCCGGCGGAGAATCCTGCACCTGCTTTATGCGTTCCGCGAGTATTATTTGCCGAGCGATTATAGTACTTTGTCGGCGGCACAGCAGCAAATCGAAATGCGTAAAGCCGCAATCAAATCCGCTCAGATTATGGCCAATATGATTGATTATACGGATGATGATACCGCAGCGGCCACTGGACCTTTTGCAAATTCCACGTATGGTTCACAGGTCAATGCTAATCCGACCTATATTACCCGCGTGATTGTTCGGCAGATGATTTTGGAAGCCAGCGGCAATACGATTGACATCGGCGCGACTGCTCCCGGTACGCTCAGCCCGTATGAATTCGGCCTGGGACTTAACGATACCACGACGCCTCCATTCGAGACCGTTTATGGCTACGAGCGCCAGCCGTTTATCTCGGAAGTCTATACCCGATATGTTGCTGCCAGCGGCGGAGCAGTTGCCTTTGCTCTCGAACTAATTAACCCGTATCCCACCGCCCTAAATCTTCAGGGATGGAAGATTCAAATTGGAACGCAAAATTGTCCTCTGGACAGCAGCTATGCAAGCATTCCATCCGGCAGATTAGTCATCTATAATACGGGGATGGCCCCACCGACGTCAGGAACAGTTAAACCATACCCCAGCTTCGGCCTGGGAACACCGATGCAATTGCCGGGCAATGTGCTTCGCCTGCAACGACCCGACCCGGCCAACGCCGTACAGTTTCTCACTGTCGATAGAATCACAGATGGTGCAACAGATGGGATTACTAATGGTCAAAGAGAGCATCTTGTTACCGACGGAATACGAGTTACCAAACGCCAAGATCCCAACTGGGGATTTACCAATCTTCGTGCCTATGTGAATGACACAGAGCAAACTCTTGGGATAGATAATAATGTCACTGTCGCCGGAGGCTATGCCTTGCCGGTGGCCAATAATGGTCTGCCCATCGGCAGGCTTGCGGATTTGGAGAGTGTGGCGTTTATCGGCAATCAAAACAGCGGCACTGACCCCAATACAATTACCAAATTGGTCTCCGAGGTTTCCAATGAAGCGGGTGTTCGCTTCGATATAACCACAGCCTCCAACTTGCTCGGCTATATCTGTACGCTTAACCGTGACGAAGGCAATCTGCCGGGACGCATCAATATCAATACCGCCCCCAAATACGTCATCGCCGCGGCAATTCCGCCAAATTTAGTGATGTCCTCCACGACTGATCCGAATGTCCTTTATATAGCTGGACAAATTGTCGCCAACCGACCCTATACGAATCTGGCGGATTTGCTGAAAATTCCTGCGATTAAAAGATATGCGAACACTTCCGCTCCTGATGTGGGCGAAAATACACGGGGCGACTTTGAAGAACGCGACTGGATTTTGTCGCGCCTGTCCAATATCTTTACCGTACGCAGCGATACGTTCACGGCTTATATTCTCGTGCGTCTCGGAACCGACGGCCCGCAGCGGCGAATGCTCGCCATCTTCGACCGCAGCAATGTCTGGTCGCCTACGGATAAGCCCAAACTTGTGGCACTGCATCCCGTGCCGGACCCGCGGTAGATAAAAGTAAAAAATTAAAAGGAAAAAGTAAAAAATGAGGACAACCCTTCGGGTTGGCTGTGCTGTATAACCTGCCTGCGACAATCGCAAGCAGGGCACCCCAAGCAAACATCAAAAAAAGAAGGATTTGACGAAATCCATCCCATCCCCTATAATTTCTCCGTTATAAAATCATCATAAAAAGCGGAGACCGAATGGATTTATTGGCGACTATTGTCGAATTGTCACATCAATTCGGCACATCGAATTACGTCAGAGGCGGCGGCGGAAATACCTCCGCCAAAGACGCTCACACTCTCTGGGTCAAACCTTCCGGAACCGTGCTTGCCCGGCTCAGGGCCGAAGATTTTGTCGCAATCGACCGAAGCAAACTGGCGCCCTTGTATTCGACGCCGACACCCGCCGAGCCGCAGGCCCGCGAGGCTCTTGTCAAAGAGATGATGGCCGCCGCGGTCAGCCCCGCAAGCTCCGGCCGGCCTTCCGTTGAAGCCCCGCTGCATGATTCACTCGACGCGCATTTTGTCGTCCATACGCACCCGGCCTTAGTCAACGGTCTGACCTGCGCGAAAAACGGCAAGGCAGCCGCCGAAAAATTATTCCCCGCCGCCCTGTGGATTGACTATACCGATCCCGGCTATACGCTCTGTATAAAAGTCCGGCGGGAAATACAAAGCTATCAGGCCCAGAACGGCAAGCAGCCTGAAATGATTCTCCTTGAAAATCACGGCATCTTCGTCGCCGCCAGTTGCGCCATCCGGATCAGTAAATTATATGAAGAGGTCTTTACCATTCTCAGGATGGAATACAAAGCCGCCGGTGTATCAGTTGATTTTGCTGAGCCGAAACCGCTGGGCGATGATAAACTCAGTCAGGCCAAAGAACTTTTCAGCACGGCCTTCTCGCCGCAGCATTCGGCGTTTGTCGCGGGCGCCGAGAAATTTACCGCTGCCGTTGGCCCGATTTCGCCCGACCACATCGTCTATTCCAAATCGTATCCCTTCATCGGTGTGCCGACAAAAGAGACCGTCGCGGCCTTTGTGCGGCAGCGCGGCTATGAACCGGCTGTTGTGATTACCGACGATGCCGTATATGGACTTGGCTCAAGTCAGAAATCCGCACAGCTTGCGCTGGAGCTGGCGATTGACGGGGCGATGGTGATGCGCTATGCTAATGCTTTCGGCGGAATTCAGTTTATGACGGACGGAGCCAGGGCATTTATCGAAAACTGGGAAGTCGAATCGTATCGAAAGAAACAAGTCGGATAAGAAGAAAAATTCAAAGGTAAAAATTAAAAGTAAAAAGTTAGGGCAACCCTTCGGGTTGAGCAATTTTATAACAAAAATGAGTTCAAGGAGTAATTGAAAATGAAGAAACAGAATATTGAACAAGCGTATCGGCGGGCCAAAGAACAGTATGCTCAAATCGGCGTCAATGTGGATAAAGCGATGGCTCAACTGGCGAAAATTCCGATTTCACTCCATTGCTGGCAGGGCGACGACGTCGGCGGTTATGAAAAAGTCGGCGCCGAACTGTCCGGCGGCGGCATTCAGGCCACCGGCAACTATCCCGGCAAGGCCCGCACCATCGAGGAACTTCGGGCGGATGTCGAAAAAGCCCTGAGTCTTATTCCCGGCCGGCATCGCCTCAACCTGCATGCCTGCTATATTGACAACGGCGGCAAATTTATCGACCGCAATGAAATGCAACCCAGACATTTCAGAAGCTGGATTGACTGGGCCAAAGCCAACAAGCTGGGGATGGATTTCAACCCGACCTATTTTTCGCACCCCAAGGCTACCGACGGTTTCACGCTCAGCCACCCGGACAAAGGCATCCGTAATTTCTGGATTGAACACGGTATCGCCTGCCGAAAAATTGGCGCCGCAATGGGAAAAGCGCTGGGCAGCACAACCGTCACCAACGTCTGGATTCCCGACGGTTATAAAGATATCCCCGTGGATCGCACCGGCCCGCGTGAACGCCTGGCCGATTCGCTCGACAAAATCTTCGCCGACAAAATCAACCCCAAATATCACCTCGACGCCGTCGAATCCAAACTGTTCGGCATCGGCGCCGAAAGCTACACTGTCGGCTCGCACGAATTCTATATGGGCTATGCCACCAGCCGGCAGAAATTACTGTGCTTAGACGCCGGACATTATCACCCAACGGAAATGATTTCCGAAAAAATCTCATCGGTGCTGATGTTCTGCCCCGGCCTGCTGCTGCACGTCAGCCGGCCTGTCCGGTGGGACAGCGACCACGTTGTCATCCTTAACGATGAACTGTTCGCCATCGCGCAGGAGCTGGTCCGCAGCGGCAAACTCGACAAAATCCACATCGGGCTGGATTTCTTCGACGCCAGCATTAATCGCATCGCCGCCTGGGTCATCGGCACACGCAATATGATTAAAGCCCTGCTGTTCGCGTTCCTTGAGCCGACGGCGATACTCAAGAAAGCGGAACTGAAACTCGACTTCACCGCGCGGCTGGCGCTGATGGAAGAGCTTAAGACACTGCCGTTTGCCGCCGTGTGGGATTATTATTGTATGCAGAAAAATGTGCCGGTTGGCGCCGCGTGGTTTCATGAAGTCCGGCAGTACGAAAAGAATGTCCTGTCGAAACGCTAAAAACGCTAATGATGTAAGGAGACATTTATGATTAGTTCTATGCTTGCGGAAATGACGGCCAATCCCGCCCTCGGTATCATTATATTTACGCTGGGTGGTCTGGCCGGTGCGGTGTTCTATCTGCCGTTCAAAAAAGTCAAAAACTGGGCGTGGGAAAGCTACTGGCTGGTCTATGCCCTGTTTGCGCTGCTGATTGTACCCGGCGTACTGGCGCTGGCCACATCTCCCAACGCGATGGCCGTATTAAAAAGTACTCCTGCCCACGTTCTGGGGTATATCTGTTTGTGCGGAGCTGCCTGGGGTGTCGGCGGTCTGACGTGGGGACTGATGATTCGTTACCTGGGCGTCGGGCTGGGGCTGGCATTAGGATGCGGTCTGTGTTCCGCGGCCGGAACGCTGATTCCCAGGGTTATCAATAAAGAGATTGGCACCCTGTTTGAGCCGGGCGCCGGGATCACTTCTTTTATTGGCGTGCTGGTCTCCATCGCCGGGATCGTGTTTGTCGGTCTGGCCGGAATGAGCAAAGAAAACGAACTGCCCGAGGAAGAAAAGAAAAAGGCCGTGGCCGAATTTAATTTCAAACGCGGCATTCTGGTTGTCCTGTTTTCCGGCCTGATGAGCGCATCGCTGAATTTTGGTCTTCAGGGCGGCCCGGATATTGAGTTAAAGGCACAATACGGTTCTGAATCCATGGTTATCAAAGGCCTCGAACAGACGGCACCTGCTGCGATGGCAGCGGTTTCAAATGGATTCTATGATGAAGATAAGGGCTTTTGGGTTCTTCCCAAAACCGGCGCCGGGGAAAGAGTAACAAGCAAAACATGGCGAGGCATTCCCGTTCTGGTTGTTGCGCTGTTGGGCGGTTTTGCGGTTAATTTCTTGTGGTGTCTGTTTTTGAATTTCAAAAACAAAACAACCGGCGATTATACCAAAAAGGACGCCACTGTGGCGGGCAATTTTCTGTTTGCCGCTATCGCCGGGGCCATCTGGTGTTCGCAGTTTATTTGCTTTAAGACAGGCGAACCGGCCATGGGACCGACCGCCTATGTCGGCTGGTCGGTGCTTATGGCCAGCGCCATCCTCTTTAGTTCGCTATTGGGTGTAATGCTCGGCGAGTGGAAGGGCACCAGCGGCAAGACGCGTGGCCTGCTGGTACTCGGATTACTTCTGCTGGTTGCATCCAGCGTTGTGGCCGGGTATAGCGGCTATCTGAGCCAGCCGAAAACCGACACGCCGGCGGTGCAGCAAACGTCTGCTCAATAATTTTATGCGTCAGTCGGGCCTGCGATGCGACTCATCGCAGGCTTTTTCTGTAAATGACTTATTCATTCCTATTGACGGGAACCGAAGATGGCGGATGAAGCAAAAGGAACAGCCGACGGCGTTACCAATGAATATGAACGTCAACCCGTGCCGCGGCATGCCCTGCTTGGTTTCAAAAATTTTGTCGGTATGTTTGCCGGTGAACACACCGCGGGTACGGAACTGATGATCGGTCCGCTGTTTGTCGCCGCCGGCGTCAGTGCGTTTGATTTTCTGATGGGCCTGCTGGTCGGCAATCTGCTGGCGGTGCTGAGCTGGACGTTTTTTTGTGCTCCCATTGCCACCCGCGCCCGCCTGACCATGTATTATCAACTCGAAAAAATCTGCGGACGGTGGCTGGTGACAATTTATAACCTGGCCAACGGCGTGATGTTTACTATTCTGGCCGGTGCGATGATTACCGTCGCCGCCACCGCGTTCGGGGTCTGGTTTAAATTCCGCATGCCCGGCCTGAGCGACTTATACCCCAACAGTGCAGGCTGGATCGTGGCCGTTCTGGCGGTGGGTGTTTTTGTCGCAATTGTCGCTGCGGCAGGCTATCGGACCGTGGCAAAAATCGCCAATCTTGCCGCGCCGTGGATGGTACTGGTCTTTCTGGCCTTTGGGTTTATTACGTTTCGCCAGTTCCTGGATGCGACACAAACACCGGTACACTCACTTGGTGATGTTTGGATGATGTGCAAGACGACTATCTGGAAGGGCGGCGAGCCGCTGGCCGGGCAGACAAAATTCACGTTCTGGCATGTGATGTTTTTCGCGTGGTTCTGCAATATGGCATGGCACATCGGGATGAGTGATCTTTCGATCTTTCGTTATGCGAAGAAGTCCTGGTACGGCATCGCTTCCGGCGCCGGGATGTACCTGGGACATTTTCTGGCATGGATATGTGCGTCGCTGTTATTTGCGTATCAACTGCATACGACACCGGAAAATACGGCTGTTCTTCCGGGACCGATGACCTATCGCGTGGCAGGTATTACGGGATTAATTTGTGTGATTCTGGCCAGCTGGACGACGGCCAATCCGACGCTGTATCGCGCGGGTCTGGCGTTTCAGGCGATTATTCCAAAATCATCGCGTTTTTGGGTGACGTTTGGATTAGGGATCATTGCGGCGGTGACAGGAATGTTCCCGGCGGTTGTGATGAGACTGCTGGATTTCGTCGCGATGTGGGGAATGATTCTGATGCCGATGGGCGCTGTGATTTTTGTCGATTTCTGGCTGATACAGAAGTTCGGCCTCAAGAGCAATTATGCGGAGGTGTCGGGCAAAGTATTCAACTGGGCGGCCGGGCTGGCGTGGTTTATCACGATGGGTGTCTGCGGGTGGCTGGTCTATACCGGCCGGGTGCAGATCTATTTTGTCAGTCTGCCGGGGTGGTTTGTCACCGCGATTTTATATGTCATTTTCAGTGCCGTTTATCAATCCCGTGTTCATGAAACATCAACGCTTCGCGCCGCCGCCAAAACCATCGGCTGGCTGTCGCTGGCGGCATTAATCGGGACGGCAATCCTGTATCTGGAAGGAAGGATGGATATTGATGCGGTCAAAAAATGGATGCTGATTTTGACTGCCGTTTGGTTTGTCGCTGCTGCGTTATGGATGTGGGACCGCGAAAAGTAATAAAACTTGCGAAAAATAGAAAGGGGACGCCGGTGATACCCGCGTCCCCTTTTTTTATGGGATAGAAATTGCTTACAATGCTTCGGTGTCACGGCGAATCAATTCTTTGGCCGAACAATCCCGTTTGACGGAATATCCCTTCAGCGGCAGGATATGTTCGTGCACCGCGTCCAGCATGTCCGACGGGAATGGGAAGAACGCATCCTCAATTTCGTCCGGCGGCGTAATCCAGTTCTTGGCGCCGACCACGACCGGCGGAGCGTCCAGTTCGTCAAATGCAAGCTGCGTAATTTTCGACGCCATCGTATGCAGATAACTGCCGCGCTCGCAGGCGTCGGAGGTCAGCAGAATCTTGCGTGTCTTCTTCACCGATTCCAGCACCATCGTATAATCGAACGGCACGATACTGCGAGCGTCAATGACTTCGCAGTTGATGCCGTATTTTTCTTCCAGTTCCTTGGCGGCCTTCATCGCGCGATAGAGCGTCGCCCCGATGGTCAGAATCGTCAAATCCTTGCCCGTTTTGCGAATTGCAGGCTCGCCAAAAGGCACTTCATAATAGCCCGTCGGTATGCCGCCGGCGACGAATTCCTCCGCGATGCCGTACAGCCGCTGGCTTTCGAAGAAAACCACCGGGTCGGTGCCGGTCAATGCCGAATACATCAGCCCCTTGGCGTCATAAGGTGTGGCCGGGAATACCGCCTTGAGGCCCGGAATGTGAGCACAGATACTCGACCAGTCCTGGCTGTGCTGAGCGCCGTACTTGCTGCCGACCGAAACACGAAGCACCACCGGCATTTTCAAAAGTCCGCCGCTCATCGATTGCCATTTGCAAAGCTGATTAAATAATTCGTCGCCCGCCCGGCCCATAAAATCACAATACATCAGTTCCACCAGCGCCCGCCCGCCTTCCAGCGCGTAGCCGCAGGCCGAACCCACAATCGCACCTTCCGAAATCGGCGAATTAAACAGCCGATGATACGGCAGCGCCTCCGTCAGGCCGCGATAGACCGCGAACGCTCCGCCCCAGTCGCGGTTTTCTTCGCCGTATGCCACCAGCGTCGGGTCTTTATAAAACTGGTCAATGACCGCCTCAAAAATCGCGTCGCGGAAAACGACACATTTACTGTCTTTGAGCCGCTGTCCATTGGCGTCAAATGCCGACCGGCTTTTCTCAACAAGACTCTTGACTCGCGGATTATCCGCGATGGACATCAGCGTTTCCGGCTTGCGGCCCGGCTCCATCGATTCTATCTTCTGATTGGAAAACATCGTCCGGTCCAGCAGACCATTCGCTTTCTTTAAATCCGCCCGCGGCGAAATCGTCAAATCCACCGCTTTTTTGCAGGCCTTGAGAACGACACCTTCAATGGTCTTGTGAATATTTTCAATGTCTTCTTTCGTGCAGACTTTCGCTTTAATCAGCTCATCCGCAAATCCGGTGATGGGGTCGTGCGCCTGCCACGCCTCGACTTCACTTTTCTCGCGGTAGCTGCCCTGGTCGGACGGCGAATGGCCGCTGTAGCGATACGTGATGGTATCCAGCAATACAGGGCCGTCGCCTTTGGCGAGGATTTCTTTCTTGCGTAAAATTGCGTCTGCCACCGCCAGCGGATTATAGCCGTCGATGCGCTCGGCGTGCATCTGTTCGGGATTGACGCCCGCGCCCAGCCGGGCCAGAACTTCATAACCCATTGTTTCGCCGCAAGTCTGTCCACCCATCCCGTAAAAATTATTCACAAAGTTGAGAATCAGCGGCAAGCCTCCTCGATACGGTTCGGCCCATAATTTTTTATACTGGTCCATCGTTGCTAAGCAAATACCTTCCCACACCGGACCGCAGGCGCTGGACGCATCGCCGATATTGCCGATGACGATACCGTTTTTGCGGTTGATTTTTTTATACAGCGCCGCACCGACGGAAATATCGCCCGAGCCGCCGACAATCGCGTTATTGGGATAAATCCCGAACGGCGGGAAAAACGCGTGCATCGAGCCGCCCATCCCCTTATTGAATCCCGCCTCGCGCCCGAAAATTTCCGCAAGTGTTCCGTAAATCAGAAAATCCACGGCCAAATCCTTGACTGAGCCGGAGGCGTCCTTTTCAACAATTCGCAGACATTGCCCGTCGAAATAATTTTTCATAATGCTCATCAGCCTCTGGTCATCGAGTTTTTGAATCGCTGAAAGTCCCTTGGCCAGAATCTCGCCGTGACTGCGATGGGAGCCGTAGATGTGGTCGGCGATATCGAGATGGTAAGCCTGCCCGACCGCCGCAGCCTCCTGCCCGAGGGACAAATGTGCCGGCCCGGCGTGCATATATTCCACGCCCAGCCAGGCGCCGCGAAGCTTGATTTCATTCAGCATCGTCTCAAACGTGCGAATTACAACCATATCCCGCTGTATCCGCTTCAAATCCACCGGCGTATAACGTGATAATTCCTGCTTGACGCTCTTTTGGTATTGATTGACCGGTATCGACTGAAATTCTATCTTGCCGCTCTTACGCATCTGCTGCGGATCAACCATCTGACTCTTTGGCATTGTAAACTCCTGTTATTTTCTAAAAGATTGTTATTATTCCGGCAGGCTGGATTCCTGCGGATAAATCAACTCAATTTCTCGTTCGGCAAAAAAGCCGCACCACGCCTCGGCCGGACGTTTATCGGTGATAACTTTGGAAATGGCTGCCCAGTCCGCAATTTTATACAATCCCGGATTATCGAACTTGCTGCTGTCGGCCAATAAAATGGATTGCCGTGCATTGCCGACGGCCTGCCCGAAAATATGAGCGCTTTCAATATCAATGGCGGTCAGTCCGAAATCCATCCCTACTCCGTCGGTGCCGACAAACGCGAGGTATCCCCGCAATCGGTCCATCGACGCCCCGGCCATCGGGCCGACCGTGTCCATCCGCTCGGGGCGGTACTGGCCGCCCAGTATCAGCACATTCAATCCCGGCGCGTGCAATTCCTGCGCGGTACGAATGGAATTGACAATGACCGACAGTCCACGCTTGCCTCGCAGAAAAGCTGTCATCGCAAAACACGTCGTTCCCGAATCAAGAAAAAGCTGCTCGCCGTCACAAACTAATTGAGCCGCAAGCCGCGCGATAGTTTGTTTAGCCTCGACATTTTGGGTTAATTTGGATAGAAATGAATGGTCTGAACCGCGGATGACCGATGCGCCGCCGTGATTGAGCTGTAAAAGTCCTTCTGTCGCCAGTCCGTGCAAGTCCCGGCGGACGGTCGCCTCGGAAACGCTCAATTCGTCGGCAAGCTGCCGAACCCCGACGAATCCGTCGCGATAGGCGCTGGTCAGTATCACTTCTCGTCTTTGTTTTGTAGAATTAGTCATAAGCGGATAAATTAAGAAAAAGCTCTATCTTTAAGGATTAAAACAAAAAAATGAATTGAAAGCAACAAAAAAGTAAAATATTTTGCTTGAATTTTGATTGAATATGATTTATTCTTGACTATGTAAAACTAATTTAACATTTTCAGGATTCAATATGTACATAATAAGATTGCCTCAAAAAGCCCGCGTCCCTGCCGAAGGAGTCATCTCCGAATGGCTCGTTTCAAATGGGAAAACGGTCGAAAAAGGGGGCGTTATCGCCCGCGTGGAAGTTTTCGGCCAGACGCTCGAACTTGAAAGCCCTGTCTCGGCCGAATTACTGGAAATCATCACCCCGGCCGGGATTGCCGTTTCAGGCCGACAGCCACTTGCGATTCTTGGCAAAAAAGGCGATGATGTTCAGTCGGTTTTGAAAGGGCTTTCTCCTCAAACACCGGCCGTGCAGCCTGTCTTGGATGTTCAGCCGACACCCAAACAAACCCAAACTAAAACCGCCGTTGAGACAAAAAAAGAGGTCAAAATGGAATCCAAAGCCCCAGCAGGTAACGTTATTCCGGTTTTAATGCCCCAGGCGGGTCAGACAATGGAAGAAGGAACACTGCTTTCATGGAAAGTCAAACAGGGCGATACGATTACCGTCGGCCAGGTGATTTTCGAGATTGAAACCGATAAGGCCACAATGGAAGTCGAAGCGGCCAACGCGGGCCGGCTTGCCCGCATCGTTGTTAATGAAGGCCAGTCCGTGCCGGTCAAAATACCTGTGGCGTATCTGGCTGATAACGATGCGGATGTCGATGCGTATATTGCCTCGCAGGGCGGCCAGTCGGAACCTTCACAGAAAACAATGCAGTCAACGCAAACTCAGACTGTTGTTTCGCAATCGCCCGCAACACAAAAAACTCCCGCGGCCGTCAGCGATACGGGCCGAGTCAAGGCTTCACCCGCCGCACGTAAAGCGGCTAAAGAAAAAGGTATCCATATAGCTTCCGTCGGCGGGGGTTCAGGCCCCGGCGGACGAATCCTTTCCACCGATATCGCCTCTGTGAATATTTCCGCCGCCTCCGGCGAAATGCTGCGCCATCCGCTCAGCAAAATGCGCAAGGCCATCGCGCAGAATCTTGCCTATTCCAAACAGAACATCCCGCATTTTTATATCAAGGCGGTCGTTGAAGCTCAGACACTCTTTAATTTATATAAGCAGCTCAAGCAGCAATATCCGTGCAGCGTGAATGATTTCGTCACGCTGGCCTGCGCTAAAGCCATCCGCCAGTTTGCCGCCTTCCGCAGCCAGTATGCCAACGGCGAGATTGTCGAAAATCCCTCAGTCAATATCGGTGTCGCAGTCGGCACGGATAACGGCCTGACCGTTCCCGTTCTGCCGAATGTGGACCGGATGAACCTGCAGCAGCTTTCTGCCCGCACCAAACAAATGGCCGAAAAGGCCCGCGGCGGCAAGGTCGAAAGCGTCGGCCAGGGTATATTCACCATCACCAATATGGGCATGTTCGGCGTGGAAGAATTTTACGCCATTATCAATCCGCCGGAATCGGCGATTCTGGCCGTCGGCGCCATTCACGAAGATATCAAAGTGGAAAACGGTTCCATCCGGCCGACGCGGCTGATGACCCTGTGCCTCTCTGTTGACCATCGCGTCATCGACGGTGTCGCCGCGGCGCAATTTATGGCGGCCCTCAAACAAATGCTCGAAAAACCCGAATCACTCGTTGGGTAATATAAGGATTTATTATGACTGAACATTATCAAATCGCGGTACTCGGCGCAGGGCCCGGCGGTTATGTCGCCGCCCTCAAGGCCGGGCAATTGGGTGCAAAAACCGCCATCGTCGAAAAACATTATCTCGGCGGAACATGTCTAAACTACGGCTGCATTCCCTCCAAAGCTTTGCTGGCCTCCGCCGAACTCATGCACAAAATCCGTCGGGCCGATTCGTTCGGCGTCAAATTCTCAGGACAGCTTTCCTTCGACTGGCCCGCGATTCAGCAGCGCAAAGATAAAGTTGTGGCTAAACTTCGCGGCGGCGTCAAAAGTCTCTTCGCCGCGCGCAAAGTGGCGCTCTATGCCGGACAGGCGGCCTTCGCGGGCGCGGGCAAAATTCAAATCACCGCTCCCGACGGCAATAAGAGTCTGATTACCGCTGACAAAATCATCATCGCCACCGGCTCCGTCCCATCACGCATCCCCGGCTGGCCGACCGATGCCAACCTCGTCTGCACATCGGATGAAGCCCTGCACTGGAAACAACTGCCGAAAAAATTGCTCATTGTCGGCGGCGGTGTCATCGGCTGCGAATTTGCCTGTATGATGCACGAATACGGCGTCGAAACCACCATCGTCGAAATGATGGATACACTCCTGCCTGAAATGGAACGACAGCTTGGCCTGACTATGGCGGACGTATTCGCCAAACGCGGCATCAAAATTTTTACCGCCGTTAAAGTCGAAGAAATGAAAACCGTCGACGGCGGATTAAAGGCCGTTCTCTCCGGCGGCAATACAATCGAAGTCGATAAGGTGCTTATCGCCACAGGTCGGCGGCCCGCCACGCAGGATTTGGGACTGGAAAGCATCGGTCTTCAGACCGACCGCGGATTTATTCGCGTTAATGACCGAATGCAGACGGCCGTGAACAATGTCTATTGCATCGGTGACGCCAACGGCCGGTGTCTCCTGGCCCATGCCGCCAGCGCGCACGGTATTGCAGCCGTCGAAGACGCCCTCGGCCACGGCAAAGATTTCACCCTGCCCATCCCCGGCGCCGTCTATACTTTCCCTGAAATCGGTTCCGTCGGCCTGACGACAAAACAGGCCACCCAGAAAAATATCCCAGTCAAAGTCGGGCAATTCCCCATCGGCTATTTGGGTAAAGCTATGGCCGTCGGCGAAGAAGAGGGTTTCGTCAAAGTCATCCGCCACCGCGAAAATGAAACGCTGCTGGGCGTGCATATACTCGGCCATAATGCCACCGAAATTATCGAATCCGCCACAGCAATGCTGGGCCTGAAGGCCTCCGCCCGCGATTTGGCGGAAATGGTTTTTGCCCATCCGACCATTGGCGAAGCGGTCAAAGAAGCGGCCGAGGACAGTTTCGATCAGGCGATGCATCTGCCGCCGCGAACCGTGGCTAAACTTGCCGCCGACGCCGAAGAAGTATAGTTTTAAAAGGGAAATATGAATCTATCCGCGATATGCAATGCGATTGCTTCTGTCGGGACTGCCGAACAGATAGAGAAACTGGCCGGGGAGAATTTCGCCCTGCGGCGTCAACCCGCGGTCAACAGCCATATTCATCTGCCGCCCAATTTCTCCGCCTTCGATACCGTCGCGCAGGCAATACAGCTTGCGTCCGAACAAAACGTTCAGATTGTCGGCCTGAGCAATTATTACGATTATGCCGTCTATGAAGATTTTGGCCGGCTGGCCCGGCAAAAAGGCATCTTTCCGCTTTTCGGCCTCGAAATTATCGCGATGCAGGAAAATCTGCGGCAGCAGGGCGTTCGCATCAACGACCCCGCCAACCCCGGCAAAACCTATATCTGCGGCAAAGGCATCACAAAATTTAATCCGATGACGCCCCGCGCGAAAAAACTGATTCAAACCATCCGCGACAACGATAATAAGCGGATGACGGAAATGACGGACAAATTGGCCGCTGCGTTTAAAGTACACGGCATTAACACCGGCCTCGACGACAAAGCCATTATCGCCCGCGTAGCAAAACGTCACGGCTGCGATCCAAAAACCGTCTATCTTCAGGAACGCCATCTGGCTCAGGCGTTTCAGGAAGTTTTTTTTGATATGGTTGATGCATCCCGTCGAATCGAAAAACTCGAACAGGTTCTGGGTACGAAACTGAAAAACGCCCCTGACGACGCCGTCGGCATCCAGGGCCAGATTCGCTCCTGCCTGATGAAAGCGGGCAAAAGCTGTTTCGCTCCTGAAGCGTATTTAACATTAAATCAGGCCAAAGAATTGATTTTCGAACTGGGCGGCATCGTCTGCTACCCCATTTTGGCCGATGGCGCCAACCCGGCGTGCGAATTCGAAACGCCCATCGACAAACTCATTGGAACGCTAAAATCCGAAAATATCTCAATGGTGGAGTTGATCCCCATCCGCAACAAGCCTGAAGCTTTGCGAAGTTATGCCATCACAATTCGCAAGGCCGGGCTTGCCGTCGTCGCCGGGACGGAGCATAATACACTGGATGTGATTCCAATTGAGCCGACGTGTCTGGCCGGCGTGCCGATACCGGACGACCTGAAGGAAATTTTTGTGGAAGGCGCATATCTCGCCGCCGCCCATCAATATCTGACATTAAATGGCAAATGCGGTTTCGTGGATAACCGCGGTAAACCCAATCCGCGGTATCAAGATGCCGACAGCCGTATCGTCGCCTTTTGTAAAATCGGCAAAGCCGTCGTCGCAAAGTACTTCAAAACCTCTGCTGCATCATAAAGGATTTCTAATCGTATGGAAAAGCAGGAACAGATAAACATCATTGCTCCGGCAATTCGGGCAATCATTGCAAATGGTGGTTCAGTGCCGACCGTGGCGTATTCACAGACGCTGTGCGGCAAAAAAGCTGGCTGTGCGGAAGTTGCCATCGCCGACAAAGATGATTTTCAGGCAATTCTGAAAAAGCTGATCGAAGCAATTCAGTCCAAAGCGTCTTCTGTGAAATGTGTCTGTGTCCCCGGCCTTGGAAGTTTCGCCATTCAAAAAACCGACGGTCTTCACGGTAAAGCCGCCGGCAAAATCGCCGTTGTCACCGGCGCCGCCCAGGGCTTTGGCCTCGAAATCGCGCAGGACTTGATTGCGCAGGGCGCGTATGTTGCGCTGGCCGACGTTAATGAAGCCGGCGCCAAAGCCGCAGCACAGAAACTCTGTACACAGCACGGCCCCAACAAGGCTTTCGCCGTCGCAATCAATGTCACCAGCCCGGACTCCGTTCGAAACGCTCTCGGCGAAGTTGTCAAAACATGGGGCGGTATCGACGTATTCATTTCCAACGCTGGTGTTTTAAAAGCCGAAAGCGTCAAAACACAGCCGGAAAAGGATTTCGATTTCGTCACCGCCGTCAACTATAAAGGTTATTTCGTCTGTGTGCAGGCCGCCGCGTCGATTATGGCCGTCCCGCACAAAATCAATCCCGCCTGCACCTCCGACATCATACAGATTAATTCCAAGTCTGGCCTGGCTGGCTCCAATCGAAACGGCGCCTATGCCGGAAGCAAATTCGGCGGCATCGGTCTGACGCAGTCCTTTGCGATGGAACTCATCGAGGACGGCATCAAAGTCAATTCCATCTGCCCCGGCAATTTCTTCGACGGCCCGCTCTGGTCCGACCCCAATAACGGCCTTTTCGTGCAATATCTTCGCACCGGCAAAGTCCCCGGCGCAAAAACCATCGAAGACGTCAAAAAATTCTACGAAGAAAAAGTCCCGATGAAACGCGGCTGCCGAACCGCGGATGTGATGAAGGCCGTATATTATTTGATGGAACAGCAGTATGAAACCGGCCAGGCCGTCCCCGTCACCGGCGGCCAGGTGATGCTGCATTAAAACAAAGGAACAATGCTATGGCAATACCCGCTGAACAATCCGCGATTCAGCTTGTCGGTCCCGGCAAATTAATTCTCAATCGAAATAAAAAAGTTCATCCCGTCGGCCCATATCAGATTCTGGCCCGCGTCGAAGCGGTCGGCCTGTGCTTTTCGGACTTGAAACTCCTCAAGCAATTCGATCATCACGCCCGCAAAAGTGAAGTCTTAAGCGGCATCGACAAAACCATTCTGCCTGAAATTTCCAGCTATTGCCCCGGGGATTTGCCGACGGTTCCGGGCCACGAAGCCGTGTGCAGAATCGTCGCCGTTGGCGATAAAGTCAAACGTCATCAAAAAGGTCAGCGCGTCCTTGTGCAGACCGATTATCGCTGGCTCAAAACCGCCGCCTCCAACGCCGCCTTCGGATATAATTTTGAGGGTGCTCTCCAGCAGTACGTTCTGATGGACGAACGTGTAATCATCGAGCCGGGCACAAACGAAAGTTTTCTTATTCCCGTTCCCGACCATCTCAGCGCCTCGGCGGTCGCTCTCGTGGAGCCGTGGGCCTGTGTCGAATGTTCCTATGCCGCCGAAGAACGCCGAACGCTGCTGGCCGGCGGAAGACTGCTGGTTGTTGCCGATGCCGACCATAAATTGACGGGTCTTGCGGATTGTCTCGCTTTGGCCGCCCCAAAAACCATTACCGCCGTCTGCCCCGAAGATACGCAGGCTCAACAAATTCGGACCTCATCGCAGGGTATTTATCATAAAAATATAAATCGGCTTCCCGATGGCGCCGTCTTTGACGACATTATTTATTTCGGCGCTGACAAAAACACGCTGGACGTTCTCAATGACAAACTGGCCGTAGCGGGCATAATGAACGTCGTTCTCGGCGGCAAAAAAATCGGTAAACCCGTCAACGTCGGTGTGGGTCGCGTCCATTACGGCGGCACTCGCTGGATCGGAACGCTTGGCCATGATGCATCGGAAAGCTATCTATTAATTCCAGCCACCGGCGAAATCCGCGACAGCGAAAAAGTCGTCGTCATCGGCGCCGCCGGCCCTATGGGACAAATGCATGTCATCCGTCTGGTCTGTGAAGACAAAAAGAATGTCTCCGTCACCGGCACAGATTTCGATGATGCCCGGCTGGCCTCGCTCGAAAAAAAAGCCCGCCCCTTCGCCCAAAAAAATCAGATACAACTGCGTTTGCTCAATCCGCAAAAACAGCCCGACAGCGGCAAATACAGTTATTTCGCGATTATGGCTCCCATCGGCGCCCTTGTTGCCGCCGCCGTGCGAAATAGTGTGCCCGGCACATTGATTAACATCTTCGCCGGTATTCCCGCCGACGTAAAACAGGAACTGGATATGGACGCCTATATCACCAACCGCTGTTTCATGTTCGGCACCAGCGGCTCACGCCTGTCCGATATGAAACGTGTCCTGCAGAAAGTAATCGCCGGCAGATTGAATACGGATGTCTCCGTCGATGCCGTCAGCGGTATGGCCGGCGCCACCGATGGACTTATCGCCGTGGAAAATCGCACCCTCTCCGGCAAAATCATTGTCTATCCGGCGATGGTGGATATGCCGATGATAACTCTGACGGAATTGGCTGCCTCACATTCGTCTGTCGCCGGCAAACTCAACAATCAAATGTGGGCTAAGCAGGCGGAAGAAGAATTGCTCAGGCGGACACACGCATAAAAGGTGAAGCGATGAACTCCTCGGTTTGAATTTCCGTTTCCCAGCAGGGGATTGACTCCGAATGGTCTATGCAAAAAAAGTGCGGAGGCCAGAGATAACAGAGGAAAAATACCTCTGTTTCGGGGTCGGTGGCCCCCGCATAATTTCTTCTTATAAGATGCTTTGATTGCTCAACTTAAAGAACTGATGCTGCACAAGACAATATCGGTGATGCTTCGAATGATATAAGTATTTATACGGATAATTGCAAGGCTAATCTGCAAAAATCTGAAAAAGGTTTTTTTAGTTTTTCGGCGGACCTCGACCCGCTTCAATCGCACGATAAAAATGACTTATTGTAATCGGTGTATTCATTCTCGGCCCCCAAGGCTTTTATCTTCTTTTATCTAACGCCCATTATAACATTCTCAAAGTATAATTTCAATAGCGTATTAAGATAAAATTAAAAAAAGATTAAGAATTCATCACATTCATTGTTTTTGGTAATAAATTGGCGATTATATAAGACGTATTAGTTAAAATTGTGGTTTAGCAGCACATTTTTTTCTTGTCAAGAGAAAGGTTGTTTTCTCTCTTTTGGCCCGGCATAATAGCAGGGCTGTTTTTAGAGACTTTTGTGACAAAAGATAACCCTAAAATACAAAATCAAAAGCGGCTTCAAATCCTGCTCAGCGGCCAGGTTCAGGGGGTGGGATGCCGCCCCCACATTTATCAGCTTGCATCGGCCCGACAATTGACCGGCTTTGTCTGCAATGACAAACAAGGCGTAACAGTCGAGGTGCAGGGAGAAGCTGGCGCGTTAGATCGTTTCATCGAGGATTTACAGACAGGTTCGCACAAGCCGCCCATGCTGAAAATTGATAATATACTCAGTCGGCAAATCCCGCTTGTCGAAAATGAAGCTGCGTTTCATATCCAGACAAGCCGTCGCAACGGCCATGTAATTTCGCGGGCGTGTCCCGACATTGCAACCTGCCCCGATTGCCTGGCGGAAATGAACAGGCCATCTGATTTGCGTTATCGCTATCCGTTCATCAACTGTACCCAGTGCGGGCCGCGATACTCCATCGTCAAAACAATTCCCTACGACCGGCCCAATACAACAATGGCCGCATTTGTAATGTGCTCCCACTGTAAAAAACAATATGAAACGGTTATTGATCGGCGATTTCACGCCCAACCCCTCGCATGCCCGGCCTGCGGACCCAAAATTTCCCTGCTGGATAATCAGGGCCGTGTCATAGAAACGCACAGCGATAATGTCATTCAGCAAACGGCGAACTTGCTGCGGCAGGGCAAAATCCTTGCGATAAAAGGCATTGGTGGTTTCCATCTGGCAGTCGATGCCAAAAATGACGATGCGGTGCTTCAACTCCGCAAACGCAAACGCCGCGAAGCCAAGCCGTTCGCAATGATGGCCGCGAGTATCGAAAGAATCAAACAATTCGCCTGTGTCGATTCGACAGCCGAAGAACTTCTGACCAACCCTGCGGCACCGATTGTCCTGCTGGCCAAAAAAACACCCAATGCCATTGCGTCCCCCGTCGCGGAAGGAACCGACTGCTTTGGTTTTATGCTGCCGTACGCGCCGCTGCATCATTTATTGTTTGCTGAAGAAGAAATTGAAGTCCTGGTGATGACCAGCGCGAATTTATCCGATGAGCCGCTGATTTGCGACAATGAAATTGCCCTGGCACAATTAAAAGACGTGGCGGATTTCTTCGTCGTTCACGACCGGCCCGTTTATCGTCAGGTGGATGATTCAGTCGTACATTTTATCAACAACAAGCCCGCCTTCCTTCGCCGCTCTCGAGGTTATGTGCCTGTGCCGATTTCGCGCGCCGAATCGGTCGCATTAGAAATTTTCGCCGCCGGTGCGGATATGAAAAACACCTTCTGCTTCGCCAAAGATAATCAGTACATTCTCAGCGAATACATCGGCGACCTCGAAAAGCCGACTGTCTATCGGCATTATATTCGTTCCATTGATCATCTGGCCGGGCTGTTTGAAGCACAGCCGCGTTGTGTCGTTCACGACCTGCACCCCGGCTATTTTTCAACACAGTATGCCAAAGAATACGCCCGGCGAATCGGCGCCGAAAATATCCTTGTCGTCCAGCATCACTGGGCACACGCCGCCGCCGTGATGGCCGAGCACAATCTGGCCGGTCCCGTTATCGGCCTTATCGCCGATGGTACCGGCTACGGCACGGACGGCGCAATCTGGGGATGCGAATGCCTGATATGTTCCTTCACGGAATTTCAGCGGGCAGGGCACCTCGAATATTATCCGCTTGCCGGCGGTGACCTTGCTTCAATAGAACCCATTCGCCCTCTCTTGGGATTATGCCGGACTGCCGGTGTTGAAATCAGCGACGAAATCCTTGCCCGCATTGAACCTGACGGTCAAAAGATTCATCTTCTCCGCCAGCAGATTGAAAAACAATTTTTGACTGTCTCCACATCAAGCCTCGGTCGGCTTTTTGATGCTGCCGCCGCGTTGGCCGGTCTCGGGAATCTTAATCATTTCGAGGCCCAGCTCCCGATGGCCCTCGAATCCATCGTCCATCCAAATGAAAACGAAGAATATCCCGTTGAAATACAAGAAAATACAAAAGAAACATTTATCGTGTCGATTCGTACCATTTTAGAAGGCCTGCTCAAAGATGTGCAGGCTGGGGCCGGCGCGGATATTATCGCGGCACGCTTTCATAATACCGTCTGCCGGGTGTTGCTCGAATTTGCGGTGCTGGCCCGTCAAAAATCAGGTCTTTCGGACGTCGTTCTCAGCGGCGGCGTCTTCTGCAATCGCTATTTGACAAATCGTCTTATTGAACGGTTGCGGCAAAAGAATTTTCGTGTATTCTGGAATCAGCTTACGCCCGCCGGCGATGGCTGTATCGCCCTGGGCCAGGCCGCGATAGCAAGTTGGAGCAAAATCGAATAAGAAGCCCGGAGTTAGCGGCGGGATAAAGAAATGATTTTTGAAAAATGAAATCAAGATATTAGAAGTTATTGAAAGAGTAAATTTATTATGTGTCTCGCAGTACCAGCCAGAATTGTGGAAATGACCGGCGACCAGGCCGTGGCCGACGCGATGGGTAACCGCTGGGCTATCCGCACAACCCTGACGCCGGAAGTCAAACTCGGCGATATCGTCCTGGTCCATGCCGGCTACGCCATCGCCAAAATCGACGAAGAAGAAGCGAAAAAAACATGGGAACTGTTCGAGCAAATCGCCGAGATGGAAGCCGAACGCGGCAAAGCACAGGGAGGCGACCATGCGACTTAATAAAATCCAGCAGGCCCGCGAACAAATCGAAAAATCCTGCGCGAAAATCGGCAGGCTGGTTCAGGTTATGGAAGTCTGCGGCACGCATACCGTAGCCCTGTTTCGCCACGGCATACGCTCGCTTCTGCCGAAAAATCTCAAGCTTCTCTCCGGCCCCGGGTGTCCCGTCTGCGTCACCGATCAGGGTTATATTGACACCGTCATTGATTTGGCCGGCCGCCCCGATTGCATCATCGCCACCTACGGCGATATGATTCGCGTTCCCGGCAAAAATACCTCGCTCGAACGGCTCAGCCTGCCCAATGTTCGCATCGTTCTCAGCAGTGATGATGCCGTCACGCTGGCCAAAAATCACCCCGATAAAACCGTTGTCTTTGTTGCCGTCGGTTTTGAAACAACAACTCCCGCCACCGCCGTTGCCATCGAACAGGCCGATAAATTCGGATTGAATAATTTCACCGTTCTTTGCGGCCACAAACTCGTACTGCCTGCGATGCGGGCTTTGCTGTCCGGCCGGAACGACAAAATCGACGCCTTCTTATGCCCCGGCCACGTCAGCATCATTCTCGGAAGCAGGGCATACGAACCCATCGTCAAAGAATTCAAACGTCCCTGCGTTGTTGGGGGATTCGAAGCCGAACAAATTCTCTCCGGCCTGGCGAAAATCTGCGAGCAGATTGAACAAAACAAACCTGCCGTGGATTCCGTCTATGGTCTTGCCGTCCGTCCCGAAGGAAATAAAACATCGCAGCAATGGATGGAGAAATACTTTGAACCTTGTGATGGCCCGTGGCGAGGTCTGGGCTGTATTCCGCAAGGCTCGCTGCGTATCAAAGACACTTATGCAAAATTCGACGCGCAAAAACGTTTCAGCATCGCACAAATGCCCGCTGAAGAGCCTTGCGGATGCCTGTGCGGACAGGTCTTGTGCGGCCTGATTGAGCCGAGTCAATGCGGCCTCTTCGGCAAAAAATGCACTCCCGACCACCCCGTCGGCCCCTGTATGGTTAGCACCGAAGGCGCCTGCGCCGCATGGTACAAATACGGAAAGTAAAAAGACTAAAATCGAATACAAAAAACAATGACTGAAGAAAATGAAAGAATCTTACTGGCTCACGGCGGCGGCGGCCGCCTGATGGCCGAACTCATCGCTAAAACTATCGCACCGACAATCTATGGCGACAAGCCGCAAAATCTTACCGACGCCGCCAGTGTGGATATCGACGGCAAAGAAATCCTTTTTACCACAGACAGCTTTGTCGTCCAGCCGCTGTTCTTTCCCGCCGGCGATATCGGCAAACTCGCTGTCTGCGGCACTGTCAATGACCTTGCCGTCTGCGGTGCAAAACCGCAGACCCTGAGCCTTGCCCTCATCATCGAAGAAGGATTCGCCGTCGCCGCCCTCGAAAAAATTCTGCACAGTATCGGCACAACCGCCAGACAGGCTGGCGTTGCCATTGTTACCGGCGATACCAAAGTCGTCGAAAAAGGCGCCGCTGACGGAATCTTCATCAACACCACAGGCATCGGCCCCCGGCGGCGAAACACCCGTCTCGGTTTCGATTGTATCGAACCCGGCGATGTCATTCTCATCAACGGCACACTTGGCGACCACGGTATGACCATTATGTCAAAACGCCAGGAACTCGCCATCCAAAGCCCGCTGCAAAGTGACTGCGCCTGCCTGCACGAAATCATCGGGTTGCTGCTCGATGCGCTCGGACCGAAAGTCAAATTTATGCGCGACCCCACCCGCGGAGGTCTTGCGGCAACGTTAAATGAAATCACCCAGTCTTGCGGCTGCGGCATAGAAATCGAAGAAAAAAAAATCCCCGTTGACCCCGCCGTCAAAGCCGCCGCCGATATTCTCGGCTTCGACATCCTCAACATCGCCAACGAAGGCAAATTCGTTGCCGTTGTCGCCGCCGATGCCGAAAAACAAGCCCTCGATGTTCTCCGCTCTCATCCGCTGGGCCGCAAAGCCGCGCGTATCGGTGTCGTCGGTCCAAAACAGCCGCACAGCCTCGTCGAATTAATCACCCGAATCGGCGGTCGGCGCATCATTGGGATGCCCTACGGCCGTGAGCTGCCGAGGATTTGCTGATGCACGAAACCGCCGTCGCACAAAATATTCTTGACACTATTCTCGAACAGGCGAACAAAGTCTCCGCCCGGCCCGTCCGCGCCATCATCTCCTGCGGCCAGTTCAACGCCCTCAATGATGAAGTGATGCAATTTGCTTTCGAGGCCGCCGCTGAAAACACGCCGTGTCAGGGGATGCGTCTGGAGATTAAGCATATTCCGCTTCGGGCCAAATGCCGAAAGTGCAAAGAAGTCTTTGTTTTTGATGTGTATTCGTTCGCCTGCCCCAAATGCAAAGCGGAAGAGTCCGATTTCGAACCGGACGCCCCGCTGCTGCTCGAAGAAATCGAATTTAAAAATGGCGAGGATTCCTGACCCCAGCCGCGGGTTCTCAATCGGCTGCTATCGCGGCGGCGCATTCTCTTTCATTTTTTTGTTTTGGCATGACGGGTGTTTTCTGGTATGGTTTTATAAATAATCGTCACGGCGGGTGATGTAATAATTGAACTTATATTTTCTGATGCGTATGTCAAAACCCAGTCCATTTGAGCCGGTTCACCTCCAGTTGGGGGCGAAAATGAAAAGTTATCACGGCTGGCGCCTGCCGGCCCACTACGAGTCCGTCGATGCCGAACAGCAGGCCCTTGAAGAGCATTGCGCCGCCTTCGACTTATGCGGGTTCGGCCGGGTCAGCGTAAAAGGCCCCGATGCCGGCAAAGTCTTGCAGGCGATGGGCGCAACCGACATCCCTCCGCAGGCCAGCCAGCGATGGAACTGGACGAAAACCGGCAAACAGACCTGCCGCGTCGCCGCGATGCGCAATGAATATATTCTGTTTTCATTGCCCGGGCATGAGGTTTTGGACAAGGTTCACAAAGCCGCCGCACACGAAAAATTGGATGTACAGATTACAGACCTGTCGGAAAAGACCGCCTTCCTCGGCCTATACGGCCCCAAAGCCTTCGATTCAATGAGCAAACTCCTGCCGTTCGAAATTGACGAACTAACGCCCGGGGCGGCGATTCCGATGTCGTTTTTTATGATGAATTTCATCCTGCTGCGGGGCAGTTGGCTCGGTATGGACGGGCTGGAATTAATATGTCCGGTTTCCGCCGCCGGGCTGGTCGGAGCCTCTATCGCCAAATACCGGCAAAAATACAGCATCACCCCCGCGGGGATGGATTGCCTGCTGGCTGCGATGGAAAAGGCCCCTGTTCCTGACGGTCTGGGGTGATTTTTGACCGGGCGGGGACAAATTTACTCTTTTGCTGGAAATTGCCGCTAAGTTGTGGTATAAAACCACCGTTATTATTGTAAGTATCGGTAAGGTTTGCTATGTTTGCGATAATCAGTGATATCCATTCGAATATCGAGGCCCTGACGGCCGTGCTGGCTGACATCGAACAGCGGGGCATCAAGACCATTTATTGCCTTGGCGACATCGTCGGCTATGCCGGCAATCCGGGGGAGTGTCTCGACCTCGTTATTGAAAGAACCGAAAACTGCATCATGGGCAACCACGACTATGCCGTCCTCTATGAGCCGACCAATTTTAACTCCGGCGCCGAATCCGCCGCTTACTGGACGCGCAAAATGCTCGAACAGGAAACCGACCACGAAAAAATTGAGAAACGCTGGAAGTACCTGGGGCAGCAGAAAATGCGATGGACGGTGCAGACCAAACTTGGCGATGTCGATGCCCAGCTCGATTTTGTTCACGGCTCGCCGCGCCGGCCCATCAACGAATACATCTTCCCCGAAGACGTCTATACCACCGCGGGCAAAATGGACGCTCTTTTTGAACGCGTCAAACATATATGCTTTATCGGCCATACGCATCTGCCCGGCGTATTCCTGACCGATCCTGATTTTTATCCGCCGGACGAACTGGGCGGAAAATACCCCATCATCCCCGATGAGAAGGCCATCATCAATGTCGGTTCCGTCGGCCAGCCGCGCGACCGCGACAACCGCGCAAGCTACGTATTCATTCAGGACAATGAAGTGAATTTCGTCCGCATCGAATACGATTACAAAGCCGCCGCGCAGAAAATTTATTCCATCCCCGAACTTGACCGTTTCGAAGGCGAACGCCTCGCCGACGGCCGGTGAGCGGCCACACGTAATTGACGACCGAAAGAACCACGGCTTCTCGCCTGCGGCGGGAAAGCCGTGCCACCCGTAAAACATACCCACGCAAGCGTGGGCAGGGCACCCAGCGTCGAAAGTTATCCACAATTGGGTTCGTTTCGTTTTTTTGTCTAACTTTTTGGCCTCCATTTCTGCGTTTTTGATATTGATAATGCATATTTGGTCGTGAAAAAATTGGGTTCGTTCTGCGAAAATGTCTGAAAGACATTTTCGAAATCAAAAATCAAAGTGCAAAAATCAAAATTAAGGAGTCGGCAGGGCCGACGGCTGAAATAAGCGGATTCCTTACCCGCAAGGAGTTCGGAATGACGAACAAGATGCGGAGTTTTGCTGTGCGAGATCGCGGGTTGCAAGTGATTGGCGGCGATGATTTTAAGCAATTTTATTGTCATTGGTTTTTTCATATTTGGCTTTATATTGGGTTTTTAGGAGCAGTTTTTTGACCCCTGTTTGCAGTGGATGCGCGCGGCATCCGCGAGATGCCTTGCAAAGGCAAAAAGGTAAAAGTAAAAAGGCAAAATTAAGGACCCGCCTTCGTGCAAAACTTCCGTCTTCGTTAAAACTTCTGCCTTCGCACAAGGCTACGGCGAGACAAGCCGACAGGACGAGACGGCGGGGCCTGCGGCCGGGCTGAATTATAAAATTACTGTGACACGTCATACTCCTTCAAAAAAGGTCCAGATTTTTAGTTCTGAGTTTCTGGATTCCGGCCTTCGCCGGAATGACAGAACCACGAGGCGCAAAAAA
>Ga0194127_10001909_pt1 | contig 29429 bp, 18 predicted proteins | sample TA2KigC100mmetaG_FD_148624 | JGI IMG/M metagenome (GOLD analysis project Ga0194127, IMG submission 148624) | Freshwater microbial communities from Lake Tanganyika, Tanzania - TA2015036 Kigoma Deep Cast 100m | ecosystem: Environmental > Aquatic > Freshwater > Lake | place: Tanzania: Lake...
CCCTCGCTCACGGGCCCTGGATTGAGGAAGTCTGGGCCAACTATCTGTCGAACGCGATGAAGTACGGCGGCAGGCCGCCGCGGCTGGAGCTGGGGGCCGACACTGCGGACGGCAAAGCCCGGTTCTGGGTCAGGGACAACGGGCCCGGACTGACACCGGAACAGCAGGCGCGACTCTTCATGCCTTTCACCCGGCTGCACCACGCGCGGGCTACCGGCTCGGGACTGGGGCTTTCCATCGTGCGCCGCATCATGGAAAAGCTCGGCGGCGAGGCCTGGGTTGAGAGCGAATCGGGCAGAAGCAGCAGATTCGGTTTCACGCTTCCGCATGTCCCCGCGTCTGACTAGCGGCCTCACGCTGCCCAAAAAACGTCGGCGTCGGTGACCGGATGATAGAGTCACGGACCGTGACTCCGATGACGCTCGTGTACGCGCTGGCGCTGGCCGCATACCTGTCGCTGGCCGTGCGGGTGCTCCGGCGCCGGCCGCGCACGCTGCTCCACTGGCTGTGTGCCGCCGTGCTCGTCGCGCTTGCTCTCTGGAGCGTCGAGGACATTGTCCACGGCATGCCGGACGCGCCAAGGGACCTGGTCTGGCTGTTCGGGTACGTCGGCTCGCTGGGCTGGGTCGGGTTTGCTAGCGTCTACCTCGCCTTCGCGATGGTGCTGACACGTCGGCTCAAGCTGCTGCGGTCCTGGCTGTTCTGGCCGGTGCTCGTCGTCCCGCCCGCGCTGATCATCTGCGCGCAGTTGGCCGGGAAGCTCACTGCCGACTACGACCGCAGCGTCTACGGTTGGAGGACGGTCTGGGCAAAAACCGCCTGGGTTCCGTCCTATTATGCGTACTACGGGCTGTATACGCTGGCAGCGCTCTTCCTGATATTCAAGTTGTGGCAGTCGGCCAAGACCTACCGTGGGGACAGGCCTGATTCTCAGCACCAGCCTCATCACTCTCGTGCTCGGCACGGTCACCGACGTCGTGCTGCCGCAGTTCACTTACCTCGGGATTCCCGACCTCGCCGGCGCGCTCTGTCTGATCTGGGCCGGCGGGCTCTACCTTGCGGTCACCCGCTACGGGCTGATGTCGGTTACTCCCCAGCGTGCCGCCCGCGAGATCATTGCCACGATGGCCGACGCCCTGCTGCTCCTGACACCGGAGGGTGAGATCGCGATCGCGAACCAGGGCGCCGCCGACCTCTTCGGCAGAGAGATACAGGGACTGCGCGGGCAGAAGGCCGAGCAGTTCTTCGTCCTGCCCGACCTGTTCCGGCAGACATTCATCCGGGTCGGTGATGGGGTTGCGTTGAGCGCGCTCGATCTCGAATGTCAAGGTCAAGGCGGCCGTATCGTCCCGGTCAGTGTATCGAGCCGGCTGATGCGGGACAAAGGCGGCGAAACCGTGGGCAGCGTCTGGGTTATCCGTGATGTCACCGCCCGGCACGAGGCCGAGCAGCGTCAGGCGCATTTGCTGCGGCAGGTCGAGGCCGCGAACCAGGATCTCGCCGATTTCGCGCACGTGGTGGCGCACGACCTCAAGAACCCGCTCTGCGCCGTGCTCGGTTTCGCCGGGCCGCTGACCGCCGCCGACGTCCGTTTGAGCGACAAGGACGTTTCCGAGTCGCTGCAGGCAATCGGCCAGAGCGCGAGGAAGATGAGCAGCATCATTGACGAACTCCTGCTGCTGGCCGAGGTGCGTGAGGCCGAAGTCGAGAAGCAGCCGGTCGAAATGGCCGCGATCGTGTCCGGCGCGCTGCAGCGCCTTTCGCACATGACGAAGGAGTATGCGCCGGAAATCGTGCTGCCCGAAACGTGGCCGGTAGCGCTCGGTCACGGGCCCTGGATTGAGGAAGTCTGGGCCAACTACCTGTCGAACGCGATGAAGTATGGCGGCAGGCCGCCACGGCTCGAACTCGGGGCCGCCGCGGCCGCAGGCGAGGTTCGTTTCTGGGTCAGGGACAACGGGCCCGGCCTGACGCCGGAACAGCAGTCGCGACTCTTCATGCCTTTCACCCGGCTGCACCAAGTCCGCACCACCGGGCAGGGATTGGGACTCTCCATAGTGCGGCGCATCATGGAGAAACTCGGCGGCGAGACATGGATCGAAAGCGAGCCCGGCAGTGGCAGCAGGTTCGGGTTCACTCTGCCGGCCAGTATGTGTGCCGGACGTTGCACCGGCAGGCCGACAAAACTACAGGTTGACATCGATGAACAGTGAGTTCCCGGAACTGCACACTTCTGACTTCGTTCTCTCCTTGTGCTATAATCCCGCATGCGATTCCTGATTGACGGTCTGGTACTTCTCGCCCTCGGTCTGAGCACGTATGCCGAGGCGAAGCGAGGCTTGTTCTTCGCCCTCTTCGATCTCATCCGAATCGTCATCGGGCTGGCACTGGGATTCGCCGCTTTCTCCCTGCTCCACCGGTTGGGGGGATGTCCGGCTCGTACCCGGCCGGCTTCGCCGCGTTCGGGGTCGCGGCCCTCATCGGCATCTTCGGCGTGCGTGCCCTGCTGCATGCGCTGCGGTTGGACCCGGCCTGGGGCCGGCTGCCTGCGGCGCGCTTCCTGGGAGGTCTCCTCGGCCTGCTGCTCGGCTGTCTCATCAGCGCGGTGTTCGTGCCGGTCATCGGCCGTTCCGGCTGGGGACGTGAGGCGGTCCCGCGCTCGTCCCTGGCCCGGCCGTTCCTCGATGCCGCGCCCACGCTCTACTACGTTGCCGATGCCGTCAACCTGGACTTCCCGATGCTCAACGCCCGGGCGGTCAGATTCGAGGATGAAGGCCGGGGCGCCGAGGCGACACTGGTTGATCGTATCAACTACTCCCGGCTCGACGGCTCGACCTGCATCGAATGCGGGTCCGCGGTTCACTTCGACGGCTACTTCCGTCGCGTCGGCGTATCGGTCTCGCCGAGATTCACCTGTCCGCAGTGCGGCCGGATGTCGGACGGGTGCCAGACTTTCGAGGGATTCCACGAGATGTACGGTCGCTGCCCGACTGACGTTTGCCGGGAGATAGGCCCGATCGACTGCGGGGTGTGGCCCAACGGCCGGCCGGTGATGCCGTATGGCGTGTTGGCCAGCACCAAGCTCGGCGTAGACGCGATAGCGGGCGCCACGGCCAGCTGCCGGGTTGTCCTCAAAGCAATTGAACTGAGCTTCAAGAACCGCATCTCCGACTGAGCCGCCGCTCTCCTCAACACGCGAAGCCATTTGACTAGCCGGGCGCAGGACCGAATACTGCACTTAGAACACAACTTGGGGCGGTACTCCGGTGGTGACGTGAGTGACGGTGAGCCCGGCAGTGCCTCGGCCAATCCTTGGGACTGACCGGTGAATCGCACCGCAGGTAGCCTCGGCTGCAAGACCCGGGGCAAACCGGGCAGCGAACTCCACCGTAACGAGGAGGCAAACCTCGGGGCTGACCCGACCGGCCAGCTCCCCGGCTAAAAGGGAAGTTCACCAGCCGGTTGGTCCGGACGTTGCCCGGGAGATTGTGTGCGGGACGCCGGCCGGGTTTACCCGGAGGATTGCGCTGGAAGCAACGAGGGAATTAACCTCGCGGGCAATCGGTGGGGCAATCCCCGGGGCAGTCCCCCGGGCGGGGGTATCATTTCCCGGCCCCAAGCCCAAAGCCATAGGCCGCAAACAGATACGCCAGAGAGCCGTCTCCGCAGGATGATAAGAACCTGTCTCATCCGCGCCCCCAGGTCAGTTCCCGCTCGCCGCACTGCGATAGCATGGCCACCGTCTTCCAATTCCCTGCAGAGCGCCGGCCCCTGCTGGATAGTCTAGAGAGGGATCTACTGCTCCAGCGGTGTTCAATTCAAGTCGGCGCTCCCGTTCACAATGGACATCGCGAGCCTGCTTCCACAAGGTCAATAGCGTGTCAGCTCGGCGACAGGCTGTCGCTTCACGGTGACTGATTCCACTCTGTCCATCTGCTAGGTCCCGCAATATCGGCCCTTGGCCGACTGGCATGCGGCATGCAATCCAGTGCGGTGTGGAACAGTGGCAGACGCGGACTCCGCAGGAAGCACCTCGGGAGTTTCCGTGCACCAGAAGGCAGAGGAGGTAGTGTGGGACTGACAGAAACTGGATCCGAGCGCTTCCGGGCAGTACCGTTCCCAATCCAAAGGCGGCTCGTCGTCGACGCCGGGCGGCATGCGCGACGGATGAGCCTCGTCCACGGGTTGCTGGAGTTCGACATCACGCTGGTTCGGAGGCGTCTGCAGGCGGAGCGGGAGCGCACCGGCGAGCGGCCGTCGCTGACTGCCTACATGGCGGCATGCCTTGGCCGGGCCGTGGCTGCCGACCGCTCGGTGCAGGCATACCGGGACTGGCGGAATCGGCTGGTCATCTTTGATGATGTCGATATTGCCCTGATGGTTGAGATGCGCACCGCTGCCGGTTCGTTCCCCGTGGTTCACGTTGTGCGAGCGGCCGACAAGCGGAGTCTCCACGCCAGATCGACGCGGAAATCCGCGAACTGCGCACCGGTCGGCAGGATCACATCGGGCTGGGGTACGGACGGGGCGCGAGGTTGTTCGCGCGACTGCCGCGGTTCGTGCGCGATCTCGTCTACCGCTACTACAAGGCCGAACCGTGTCGCTGGAAGCAACAGGGCGGCACCGTAGGTCTGACCGCCGTCGGGATGCTCGGGCAAGGTGGTGGCTGGGGCATTCACTGCTCCAACAGCAACCTGAGCGTCTGCACCGGTGGCATCACCGAGAGGCCGGTCTACATCGACAACGTCCTGACGAGACGCGAGTTCCTGTGCGTGACCGTGGCCTTCAATCACGACATCGTTGACGGCGGACCGGCGGCACGGTTCGTGACCCTTTTCAGGCGGCTGGTTGAGACCGCGGCGCTGCTGAGTCCTGAGGCGGAGGCTCCGATTCATGACCGGGCCGCCAGGCACGAGTTGGCGGTCACGGTCCAATCGGCCTGACGGGGCAGCGGCGGCGGACACGGCCGGTGCGGTTCGACGGCTTGACAGTGTCCAGCCGAGTTATATAATCCAGCGTGACTTGCCGCCGAATGCGAAGGGAGAGTAGATGAGAGAGAGAGACAGCAGGGGTCTCCGGCCGCTGGTGTACGTGGTCGATGACGAACCGCTGGTGGCCAGAGCGCTGTCCGCTATGCTGCGACAGGCCGGCTGTGAGGCGACCGTGTTCGACACGGGCCCGGCCGCGCTGGCGGCGCTGAACCAGGTCCGGCCGCAGCTGGTGATGCTGGACCTGGCCATGCCGGAGATGGATGGCATCGAGACGCTGCGCCGCATCCGCCTGGCCGCACCTGACCTGCCCGTGGTGATGGTGTCGGGCCATGGGACAATCCGCGCCGCGGTGGACGCACTTAGACTCGGCGCCTTCGACTTCCTGGAAAAAAACCGGTTGACCAGGAACGGATGGAAGCTGCGCTTGCCCGGGCGCTGGAATGCTCGCAGTTGCGGCGCCAGGTGAGCGTGCTGCGGGCGGAGCTCGGGGAGCGGTTCCGGATGGTCGGCAGCTCAGGGGCGCTGGACCAGGTGAAGGACCTCGTAGGCCGGGCCGCGCCGACCGCGGCTGGGGTGCTGATTACCGGCGAGACCGGCGTGGGCAAAGAGCTGGTGGCGCGGGCGATTCACCTGCAGAGCCCGCGGCAGGCTGAGCCGTTTGTGGCACTCAACTGCGCCGCGATTCCCAAGGAGTTGATTGAAAGCGAGTTGTTCGGGCACGAGCGGGGCGCGTTCACCGGCGCCGAGGCCGCGCGCAAAGGCAAGCTGCAGGAGGCCGACAAGGGCACGCTGTTCCTGGACGAGGTCGCCGACATGAGTCTCGCAGCGCAGGCCAAGTTGCTTCGTTTTCTCGAGCATCCTGAGGTCGAGAGGCTGGGCTCGAACGAAAAGCACCTGCTGGACGTGCGGGTACTTGCCGCCACCAACAAGAACCTCGCGGCGTCTATCAAGGACGGCTCTTTCCGCGAGGACCTTTTCCACCGCCTGAACGTTGTGAGTATCAAAGTCCCGGCGCTGCGCGAGCGCCCGGAAGACATTGAGCAGTTGACCGCGTTCTTCCTCGAACGGTTCTGCCGGCAGTACAACCGGGTGCTGGCTCTTGCCCCGGAATGCCCGGCCGTTCTGCGCGACTACCACTGGCCCGGAAACGTGCGCGAGCTGCGCAACCTGATGGAGCGGGTAGCCGTGCTGGCCAGGACTAACCCGGTCGAGCCGGACGAGCTGCTGGCGTTCATTGGTCTCGAGACTCAGGTGCGCCATGACGGAACACTGAAGGCTACCTTGGACCGGGCCGAGCGCGAGGCCGTAGAAGGGGCGCTGGCTGCCGAAGAAGGCGTTGTTAGCGCGGCAGCGCGGAGGCTCGGCGTGGAGCGCGCCAGCCTGTACCGGATCATGAAGCGGCACGGCATCGCTCACGAGACGGCCGACTGAGAAACCGGGCCGACGTGCCCGGCCGTCGCCTGCCTCCACCTGCGCCGATTGCGGCCCGGTCGACGGCGCGCTCTCTCGTGGCTTCCATATCGACTCAAGGGCTAGTCAATCCAGCTTGACGGCCTTGTGCGTGAGCTTGGCGCCCGTGCTCTTGATGCGGTAGAGGTGAGTGCCTTGTTCGACGCGGCGCGTCAACTGGGCGTGGACGGGACGTCCGCTCGGCGCGGGCCAGGGCGGCGGACCCGCATCCGGAGGAAGTAGACCACCAGCGCCGCGGCGAGGAAGGCGCCGCCGTAGAGCAGGCTGCCGAGCAAGGCCTGGCCGACGCCGTGGTGGGTGAACGCCGCGGTCATGCTCAACTGCGACGGGTAGAAGGCGGGCAGCCGGCGGATGATGACCTGGTTTTGCGCGCCCGCGTAGTAGACCGGGTTCTGGAGCCAGGCCGCGTCGATGTTGGCCAAGAGGGCGATGAAGAGCACTCCTTCGAGCTCGCGGCGGAAGATGGCGCCGATGAGGAGGCCGTAGCAGCCGTAGACGAACCCGGCCAGGGCAAAGCCGGCGATGACGAGGACGAGCCGTTCGGGCTCGAAGAAGAGCGGCAGGAGCTCGGCAACGAAGGCGCCGATGATGATGGTAACAATGAGGAGCACGGCGAGCTTGGCCGCGATGAGCTCAAGCGGGCGATAGCCGCAGAGGACGAGCCGACGGTTGGTCTCGACGTTCTTCTGGACAAGGCCGAGCGCGAGGAACGCGGTGAGCAGGCCGACCGCGGCGGTACCGATGAAGATGAGGTTGGTGCTGCGCTCGCTGACCTGAACGAACGGGTTGCCCGGGATGGAGGCGAGCTTGAACGCGATCTTGGTGGTCCTGGTGGTCAGGACGACCAGTGTGTCGAAGAGCGCCGGGATGATGAAGAGCATCAAGAGGGCGACGCGGTTGCGGGCGAGCTCCTGTCCGGTAAGCGCGAGCGCGGTACCGAAGCGGCGGGCAGAGGAGCCGCGCTTCATCTCGTGGCCTCCGGTTCGAGTCGACCGGCGACGATACGGTAGAGCGAGTCGAACCGGGCGCGGTCCTGGACGAAGTGCGACACCACGAGCACGGCCCGCTTTCTCTCCCGCAGTTCGGCGGTGAGTTCCCAGAAGTGGAGGTAGGTCTCCCAGTCGAAGCCGGAGTAGGGCTCGTCGAGGACGAGGATGTCGGGGTCATGTAGGTAGGCGATGGCGAGGTTCAGTTTCTGGCGGGTGCCGCCGCTCAAGTGGTTGACCATGGTGTCGGCGTAGCGCTCGAACTTGAGCTGGCCGAGCAAGACCTGCATGCGCTTTGGCCAGTCGGCGCGGCCGTAGGCAGCGGCGAAGTAGCGGAAGTTCTCGCGCACGGTGAGCGGTTTCGAAGACGAGCATCTCCTGCGGGCAATGGCCGACGCGGCCGGACATGACGACCGTGCCGGCGTCGGGCCTGAGGCGGCCGACAATGATGTTGAGGAGGGTGCTCTTGCCCGAGCCGTTCTCGCCGGTGACGCCGGCTATTTCGCCGGGAGCGAGGCTGAGGCTCGCGTCCAAAAGAACGCGGTTGCGTCCGAACGACTTGGCCACGTTCCGGGCGAAGAGGAGCGGCCGCGTCGCCGGGTCAGTCGAAGAGGGCATATTCGTCTCTAACAGCGGCACTTCGGTGCGGAGCGTGGTCCCTGAGTGTTCGATGCGGGCTACGGCGCGGCCGGTGAACTTGACCCCGCGCGGGTTGCGGGTGATGCGGCGCAGAAGCGGCCCGGAGATAAACTCGGACTCGACCGCGGCGCTTTCGTGGACGACATCGAGTTCCACGCCGAGGCCGGGCCCGGTTGCGTTCAGGCGATAGCGGGAGGGGCACGCGATGCCGAGTTCCGGCGAAGGCCGCCACTCGGACGGCTCGACCTTAACATCAGTCGCGACGATCACGCGCTCGCCGATCCGGAGGACAAGTCGCGGCCAGGCGCCGGCGGGACCGGATGCAACGGTGTAGGTCAGATCGCAGTAGGAATCATGGGCGCGGCCCCAGAAGAGCGTGCGGACAGGGACGGACGGCGGGAGTACGGTCGAGCGGAGATAGTCGTCGTAGCCCCGCACGTTCGAGGCGACAATCGTCCTGCCCCGGAGTTGACCTCCCTCACCCTGGACCATGGCGCCGAGCATTACCGGTTGCCAGAGCACAGTGCCGCGGCGCGCGGCAATCGCGAGGCCGGGGTCGGTCAGCGGCCGGGCCGTGTACTCAAGCCGGACTGAGGCGTCGGGCAGGTTGACGGCGACGGATGCGGCGGCCGGGCTGAACGTGAGCCGGCCGGCGGGGAAGTCGATGGTGGGAGTAGCGCCGCCGCTGACCTCTGCCGGCAGGCGGCCGGACCACTTCACCGGCTCATCGGTCCCGGCGCGGCGGAGGTGGAGCGCGAGTTCGGATGTGCGGGTGCCGAGGAATGCGACCTGGGCAAAGTAGCCGAAGAAGTAGTCGCCGGCTTCGGTCAGGAAGTCGAAGTACCACTTCTCCAACTGGTAGAGCATCAGAAGAACGAGGGGGCCCGGTCGGTCAGTTCGCTTCCCCGGTAAGGGCCGGGATGCGGGCCGAGACACCGGCTGTCGCGGCGCGCGTAGGTGCCGTAGAGTGCCATGTTGCCGGCGCGGCAGCCGCCGGCGCAGGCCGACTTGTACGCGCAGGGCTCGCACTCTTCAGGCGTGCTCTTGAACTCGACGAGGGCCGGGTTGGAGAAGCGACCGTGGTAGATGGTCCAGATGTCTTGCTCGGCAATGTTGCCGAGCGGGATGTCAACGATGAACGGGCAGGGCTGGACCGATCCGTCGACCTTCACGGTCAGGACGAAGTTGCCGCCGGAGCAGGCGTTGCCGGTCAGCTCGTAGAAGCGGCGGACGAAGCGGGCGTGGTCCGGGTTCTCTTCGAGCAGTGCCCAGTGCTTGACGTCGGCCCAGGTTCGGGCCGGCACCTGGAGCGGGTCGTCTTTCATCTGCGGTGTGTATTGGTAGAAGATGGCGTGGGCGTCGAGCGCGCCACGGGCAAAGCGGTCGATCTGGCGGCAGTGCGCGGCGTTCAGGCTGTGGACCGCGCTGAAGGTGTAGACCCGGATGCCGGCGGCGCGCAGGTTGCGGATGCCCGCGACGGTGCGCGCATGGGAGCCAGGGCTGCCGGTGAACTCGTCGTGGGTCGCCGGGTCGTGGGAGATGAGTGAAACGATGCCGGCGTCGAGCCCGGCCGCAGCGAGCTCGCGGCAGAGCGCAGGTTCGGCGGTCGTGCCGTTGGTATAGAGCGTCACGAACGGCGAGCGGGCCCGATGCTTGGCCGCGCGCACGATTTCCGCGATGCCGGGCATGAGCAGCGGCTCGCCGCCGAGCAGTTCGACCCTGACCCCGCACCCGCTGATGTCGTCGAGCAGGCGGTCTACCTGGTCGCGAGGCAGCTCCTTCTTCCCGGCCGGCACGTAGCACATGCGGCAGGAGAGGTTGCAGTAGTTGTTCAGTTCGACCTTGAGCGAGTAGAGGTAGGCGCCGACCAGTCGCCGGGCGGAGCGGGCGTAGAGCTGGGCAGCGGGCGGTGTCGTGGGCAGGCTGCCGAAGAGGTCGAGCCCCTTCGTTGCGCATGATCGCGACGATGAAGTCCTGCCACTTCAGCACGCTCTCGGAAGGGAAGGTGAGCTGATAGAGCCGGCCGGCTGCGGCGTCGTAGAGCTGGAGCTTGCGGTTACTTTCGGTCGTGACCGAGCGGACCGCTGCGAGGTCGATTATGCGCGCACCGTTCGTTCCCTGGATGCCGAGGGAGCGGCGGCCGAGGGTCAGCCAGCCGGTGAGCACGGACTTGAGTTCGGTGCCGGTCTCTTCCCAGAGCTCGGCTGAGTCGGCGGCAGCGATGAGTCCTTCAGGGCCGGCAAGGTCGGCGGCCCTAATGCGAATCCGGTCGTAGACCGCGGCCAGCGGCATATCAAATGCCGCGTCGGCTTCAGACCAGCCGATAGAGTACTCCGGGCTGATGGTGAAGGAGCGGCCGCAGTCAGGGCAGTTCAAACCGGCCGGCCCGGAGAGAGCGAGCGGACGGAAACTGCGGCAGGACGGGCAGCGGTATACAATCTTGGTGAGTCCTGAGTTCAGTCTCCGGCTCAGGCAGCGGCGGCCCGAGTCGTCGGGCTCGATGAGCGAGCGGAGATGTCGCTCGAGCGCCCCGGTGTCGGCTCCGGGGCGCACCTTCACCGGCGCGCCGATTGCGAGTTCGACACGCGCGCGGCGCAGGTTCGATCCCCAGCGCGGCCAGGCGAGGTAGTTGCCCGAGATCCGTACCGGCACGATCGGTACATCCGGAAAATGGACGAAGAGGTTGAGCACCTCGGGCTTCCACGCCTGGGTAAGGCCGCTCCACGACCGCTCGCCTTCGGGGAAGACGCCGACGACTCTGCTGCTCCTTTCAGGCGCGCGGCAATCGCGCGAGCGGCGCTCACATCGTTCAGGTAGCGTTTCTTCGGAATGCAGAGGAACCTGCGAAATAGCGCGCCGAGCCGGGGACTGCGGAACATCTCGTACGTGGTGATGAAGTGGACCGGGAACCCGGCGCCGGCGCCGATGAAGGAAGGGTCGAGGTAGTTCCGGTGGGCCGCGATGATGAAGAACGGCGGCGCAAGCGGCAGGTTCTCCTTCCCGCGAATGCGGAGGTCGAACAGCACCCAGCAGACCAGCCGAAAGAACGGGAGCAGGATGAACCCGAGGCGCGGGACGAGGAGCGGCGTGCGCCGGCAGTAGTTGCGCCAGGCGGTCCCGAAGCGGCGGTCGAGCGCGCGCTCTTCGAGGGCGATGTAGCCGGCCTCGGCCGCGACAAAGGCAGGCAGGACGATCAAGAGCAGGGACAGCGAGCGTACCAGCAGGCCGACGCCGACGAAGAAGAGGGTGAAGAAGAGGTAGATCGGGTGGCGCCAGACCGCGTAGAGCCCGGCCTGGATGAGCCGGTCGGGCGGGAGGGCCGAGACCGGCATCGCCCGGCCGAAGTGCCGGAACTGGACGATCGAGGTGCCGAGCATCAGACCCGAGCTGACGACGATGAGTCCGCCTACGACGGTCCAGAACCATGTGAAGGCGATGTGCCAGCCCAATCGTCGGTCGAGAAAGAGCGCGCTTGCCAAGAGCAGCGCGGGCAGCACGAGCCAGAAAAGGACGATGTAGACGGCGAGCAGCAGGCCCCGGCGGATGCTACATCTCCCCGAGGTGAGAGTAGACGGTCGTCCGGAGCGGTTCGTCGACAGCAGCACTGCCGGCGCCCGCGGCAACGGGCTGATACGGTCGGCCACGCACACCGGGGTCAGGCGGCCGTTGCGGATGGTGGCGTCCGGGCAGTGGTAGCACATCTGAACCGCGTTCCTTTCGGCATTGAACGTCGGCGGCTCCTGCAGAACGATGTAGTGGAGCCGGATGTCCCCGGCGCCGCGGCTGTCGCGCATCAGGGCGATGAAGCGGCCGACCCGGCCGGGATGGAGCAGCAGTTCGAGGAGAATCGAACCGTAGAAGGAGAACGAGACCCTTTCCGGCCGGGTGGTCATCCCGAACGCGTAGCGGCCGTTGATGACGCGGAACGCCCACCGGAGCAGCCGGTTGAGCTGGGGCGAGAGTCCGAACGTTTCGCCGGTGCGGGCGTTGATGTTGTAGAAGTAGATGAGCCAGCTCACGTCGTCATCGCTGAGGCTGGTCGGCAGGTAGGTGACCGGCTCTACCTTGAGGTCTTGTGCGATGGTGCGGTACTCGGTCAGCATCTCAGAGCCGAAGCCGTGGCCATGGGTGGGGCTGCGACCCGCGTCGCGCGGAAGCGTCACGAGCACACCGTCAAAGAAGCGGAAGCGCGACCAGCGGCGCATCACCTGAGAAATGGTGCCGCTCGACTCGGGGTAGACCGTGACCGCGAGAGCGGCCCAGAGCCGGCGCGACTCGGCCATGCCGAGCAGCCGCTCGCAGTCGGCATCGGGATCGGGGCGGACATGCGTTTGACCGCAGTCAACGTGGAACGCGATGCGGTCCAGCCCGGCGGTGACGAGCGCGTCCAAGTACTCGTCCCCGTCCGGTTCGAGCAGACGAAGCCCGTTGGTCAGCATTTCGCAGTAGAGGTTTTGCCTCCTGATGTAGCGGATGATCTGGGGCAGGTCGGGGTGGAGCGTGGGCTCGCCACCGAGGATGCTGATGGTCTCCAATCGGCGCTTGGACAGCCCGAGGTCGATCTCGGCGCGGATCTGGTCGAGCGTCTTGTCCGGGGCGCGGAAGCGATTGTAGCAGGCGCGGCAGCCGAGATTGCAGCGCAGCGTGGGCTCGAGCACGAGGTGCGGTATTTCGCCAAGCGGCAGCTTCATCGGCCTGATGCCGTTGCCGGGCCGCATCTGCCTGACGTTCACTCTGGCTTCCTCGCGCCCAGAGAGTAGTGATCCGGCCGGTGGGAGTCAAGCAATGGAGCGGGCCCAAGCGACCGACTCTTGCGCCTCCAGAGCATGACGGGTGTTCTGCAGCTTGAATGCCAGGCACAGTGAGACATACAAGTTGCGTCACCAATGAAGAGCGAGGTCCGGGACTTGTCTCTCAATGGTGACGTTGAGTCGCTGTTCGGACACATCCCGGCGGCGTCCGGGCGGCTGGAACCGGAAGGGCGGGACGCGAATGCGCCCCGCCCGTGAGATCCGTACAGCCCTAGTGTATCTTAGTGGCCTTGCGGGTGAGGACTGTGCCTTCGCTCTCCATTCGCCAGAAGTAGATGCCCGGAGCCACGCTCCGGCCCGAGTTGTCGCGTCCGTCCCAAGCCAGGGTATAGGTGCCAGGGGCGAGGGACTTGGGCCCGGAGAGGGTTCGGACGAGGGTGCCGGTGACGGAGCGGACGGTGACGTTCACTCGGGTCCGGCGCGGGAGGCTGAGCCTGATGGTAGCACATCCGCGCATCGGGTCAGGCCGTGGCCGTTCCAGCGCGAGCACCCTGGGCAGGACTTGCAGTTCGGCCACGCCGGTGTAGGTCTCGACGAAGACCGAGTCATGGATTGCGTCGTTCGTCGGGTCCATGTCGGTTGCGAGCGTCGTGGCGCACAGGGTTGGGAACGTTCCGGGTGCGAAGGCGGTCCAGGCTGCGAAGTCGAGCGTGTCTGTCTGCCCGGCAGTCAGCGTGACCGACACCGTGTCAGCGAAGCCGGCGCCGACCGCGAACCGTACGTTGAACATCTCCGCGGTGGTACCGAGATTCTCGACCACGGCCCGCGGCACAACAGTTGCGCCGGAGTCGACCGTGTCCCGCGGTGCCAGAAGTTGGGTGCAGGCGACGTCGCGCACGCGCACGGTCACCAGACCCGGCAATGTATCGTTGGCCCGGTTGTTGTCGCCGGAAAGCGCGGTGGAACAGCGGACCCCGTTGTCGCCGCGCGCCGTCGCCGTCCACGTCGCGAAGCTCACCGAAGCTGAGTCGCCCGCCGCGAGATTGGTAACGTTCTGGGTATCCGCGTAGGCGCCGATGCGGAAGACGACCGGGAAAGATGTCGCTCCTGTCCCGTAGTTTCTGACCCGCGCCTGCGGGTTGACCGCCGCGCCGGAATCAACGGTGTCGGTCGGCGCTACGATGGCAGTAACGCCGACGTTGAGCACTCGCACCGTCACTGCGCCGGACAGTGTGTCGTTGGTGTCGACCTGGTCGCCCGTAAGGTCGGTGGAGCAGCGCACGGACAACAGGCCGCGCGGTGAAGCCGTCCAGTTTGCGAAGTTCACTTCAATCGAATCGCCGGGCGCAAGGTCGGTGACGGTCTGGGTGTTGGTGTAGTTCGGAAAGAGGGATACCGGTGAGGGGTTCGAGCCGGCGCCGGTACGGTTCATCCTCGCGCTGATGGATTTGTTGCCGGTGGCCGGCTCGACCGGGATGGTAGCGGCAGACGTGCCGGCGCTCCGGCCACTCTTCAGGTTCGCACCAATGGACATGGTTATCGGGAACGTCGCGGCGGTGTTGCCGTGATTCCGTACCCGGGCCTTCGGGGTGATGCTCGCACCCGAGTCGACCGTGCCGGCCGGTGCGACGATGGCCGTCACGCCGACATTGGTCACCCGTACCGCCACCGAGCCGGAGAGCGTGTCATTGGCGCGGTGCTCGTCTCCGGCGAGCGCGGTGGAACAGCGAGTCGCATGGGTGCCGCGCTGCAGCGCGGTCCAGTTAGTGAATGAGACAAGGACCGAGTCACCGGCCGCAAGGTTCGATACAGTCTGGGTGTTGGAGTAGAACGAGCCAATACTGAAGTAGACCGGGAACGAGGCGGCGGACGATCCATAGTTCCTGACCCTGGCCTGGGGCGTGACAGTGGTGCCCGAATCGAGCGTCCCGGTCGGTGCGACAATCGCGGTAACGCCGACGTCCAAAGTGGGCGGAGGCACGACAGTGACAAGGCCAGATAGCGTATCGTTTGTCTGCACCTGGTCATTGGCCAGGCCGGTCGAGCAGCGTTTGACATGGGTGCCAAGCTGCAGCGCGCTCCAACCAAGGAAGGTCACCTGAGCCGAGTCGCCGGCCGCGAGGTTCGTGACGGTCTGGGAGTCGGAGTAGAACGAGCCGATGCGGAAAGTGACCGGGAAAGTGGCGGCAGCCGTGCCGTAGTTCCTCACCCGGGCCTTTGGCGCAACGACCGTGCCCGAATCGACGGTGTCGACGGGCGCGGTGATCGCGAAGACACCGACATTCGTGACACGTACAGCTACCGAGCCGGAGAGCGTGTCGTTGGCGTGATTCTGGTCATTGGTGAGGTCGGTGGAGCAGCGAGTGACGTGGGTGCCGCGCTGCGTCGCGGTCCAATTGGTGAACGAGACCAGCGCCGAGTCACCAGCCGCGAGGTTGGTGACCGTCTGCGTGTTGGTGTAGAAGGAGCCGATGCGGAAGGTGGTTGGGAATGTGGCGGCGCCGGTGCCGTAGTTCCTCACCTTGGCCTGCGGGGTTACGGTCGTGCCGGAATCGAGCGTACCGGTCGGGGCCACGATTGCGGTAACACCGACATTGAGCACGCGCACCGTCACCGAACCGGAGAGCGTGTCGTTAGCGGGATACTGGTCGCCAACCAGCGCCGTAGAACAGCGCGTTGCGTGCGTGCCGCGTTGCGTCGCGGTCCAGTTCGTGAATGAGACAAGGGCCGAGTCGCCGGCAGCCAGATTGGTGACGTTCTGGGTGTTGGAGTAGAAGGAGCCGACCCGGAACGTGACCGGGAACGTAGCGGCGCCGGTGCCGTAGTTCCGCGCTCTGGCTCTTGGTGTCACGACCGTGCCCGAGTCGATGGTGCCGGTCGGCGCGACCAACGCGGTCATGCCGACATTGATGACCCGCACGGTGACGGAGCCAGCCAGCGTGTCGTTCGTCTTGTCCTGGTCGCCGGTCAGCGCGGTGGAGCAACGGGTAGCGTGGGTGCCGCGTTGCGTCGCGATCCAGTTCGTGAACGACACCAGCAGGGAGTCGCCGGGCGCGAGGTTGGAGACATTCTGGGTATTGTTGTAGAAGGAACCGATCTTGAACGTGACCGGAAAGGTGACAGAACCGGTGCCGTAGTTCCTGACTCTGGCTCTCGGCGTCACGACCGTGCCCGAGTCAACCGTGCCGATAGGCGCGACAATCGTTGTGACGCCAACGTTGGTGACCCGCACTGTAACGGACCCCGGCAGCGTGTCGTTGGCTTTGTTCTGGTCGCCGGCGAGCGCGGTGGAGCAGCGAGTGGCGTGGGTGCCGCGTTGCGTCGCGGTCCAGTTGGTGAGCGATACCAGCACGGAGTCTCCGGGCGCCAGGTTACTGACATTCTGGGAGTTGTTGTAGAACGAACCGATCTTGAAGAAGGCCGGGAACGAAACCGCATCGGTGCCGTAGTTCCTGACTCTGGCCTGAGGCGCAACGGTCGTGCCGGAGTCGACCGTGCCGGTCGGGGCGACAATAGCTGTTACACCGACATCGGTTACTCGAACCTTCACCGTCCCGGACAGCGTATCGTTAGTGTGTACCTGGTCGCCCGCAAGTGCGGTGGAGCAGCGCGTGGTGTGCGTGCCGCGTTGCGTGGCGGTCCAGTTGCTGAACGAGACCACAGTCGAATCACCGGCCGCGAGGTTCGTCACGGTCTGGGAATTGGAGTAGAAGGAACCGATCTTGAAGAAGGCCGGGAACGAAGCCGGATCGGTGCCGTAGTTCCTGACTTTGGCCTGAGGCGCAATGGTCGTGCCGGAGTCCACGATGCCGGTGGGTGCGACGATGGCGGTTATCCCGACATTCGTCACCCGCACCTTCACGGAACCGGACAGCGTGTCGTTGCTGTGCACCTGGTCGCCGGCGAGGTCGGTGGAGCAGCGCGTGATGTGCGTGCCGCGTTGTAAAAGACGTGCTGGAGTCAACAGTGCCGATGGGCGCGACGATTGCGGCCACGCCGACATTGGTTACGCGCACCATCACGGTGCCGGCCAGGGTGTCGTTGGCGCGGTACTGGTCGCCGGAGAGGTCGGTCGAGCAGCGCACGGACAAGAGGCCGCGCGGCGCAGCAGCCCAGTTGGTGAAGCTGACCAGGAGTGAGTCACCGGCCGCAAGGCTGGTAACCGTCTGGGTGTTGGTGTAGCCGGTGCCGATGCGCATCGTGACCGGGAAGGTGGCGGCGGACGTGCCGTAATTCTTGACGCGGGCCTGGGGTGTTACCGTCGTACCGGAGTCGACGGTGCCCGTGGGCGCGAGGATTGCGGTCACCCCGACATTGGTGACTCGCACGGTCACGGAACCGGACAGCGCGTCGTTTGTGGGGACCTGGTCGCCGGTGAGGGCGGTGGAGCAGCGGGTGGCGTGGGTGCCACGCTGCGTGGCGGTCCAGTTTGTGAACGACACCGAGGCCGAGTCCCCGGCCGCAAGGCTCGTGACATTCTGGGTGTTGGAGTAGAACGAGCCGATGCGGAAGGTCACCGGGAATGTCGCCGCTGCCGTGCCGTAGTTCTTCACCCGGGCCTGCGGGGTGACGGTCGTACCGGAGTCGATTGTGCCCGTGGGTGCAACAATTGTGGCCACACCGACATCGGCTACCCGCACCATCACGGTGCCCGCCAGTGTGTCGTTAGTGTGGTACTGGTCGCCGGAGAGGTTGGTCGAGCAGCGCACAGACAGCAGGCCGCGCGGTGCCGCCGTCCAGTTGATGAAGTTGACCAGGAGCGAGTCGCCGGCAGCGAGGCTGGTGACCGTCTGGGTGTTGGTGTAGCCGGTGCCGATACGCAGCGTTACCGGGAAAGTGGCTGCTGCCGTGCCGCAGTTCTTCACCCGGGCCTTTGGGGTGACGACTGCACCCGAATCGACCGTGCCGGTGGGTGCGACAATCGCGGTTACGCCGACGTCAGTTACCCGCACCGTGACCGAGCCGGCGAGCGTGTCGTTGGTGTGGTTCTGATCGCCCGAGAGGTTGGTCGAGCAGCGCGTGACGTGGGTGCCCCGCTGCGTTGCGGTCCAGTTGGGGGGCCGAGTCACCGGCCGCCAGGTTGGTTACCGTCTGAGTATTGGAGTAGAAGGAGCCTATCCGGAAGGTGACAGGGAATGTTGCCGCTGCCGTGCCGTAGTTCCTGACCCTGGATTGCGGAGCAACGGTCGTGCCGGAATCGATTGTACCGGCGGGGACGACGATGGCGTTGACACCGACATCGAGCACCCGCACCGTCACCGTACCGGGCAGCGTGTCGTTACTGCGCAGTTGGTCACCGGCGAGGGCGGTGGAGCAGCGGGTAGCGTGGGTGCCGCGCTGCACTGCGGTCCAGTTGGTGAAGCTGACCTGAACTGAGTCGCCGGCGGCAAGACTCGTCACGGTCTGCGTGTTTGTGTAGAACGAGCCGATGCGGAAAGTTACCGGGAACGTGGCCGCTGCCGTACCGTAGTTCTTCACCCGGGCCTGCGGGGTGACCACGGTGCCCGAGTCGACGGTACCCGTGGGCGCGAGGATTGCGGCCACCCCGACATCGGTGACTCGCACGGTCACGGAACCGGAAAGCGCATCGTTGCCGGGGACCTGGTCGCCGGTGAGGGCGGTGGAACAGCGGGTGGTGTGCGTGCCGCGCTGCGTAGCGGTCCAGTTCGTGAATGACACCAGGGCCGAGTCACCAGCCGCGAGGTTGGTGACGGTCTGCGAGTTGGAGTAGAAAGAACCGATCTTGAAGTAGACGGGGAAAGTCGCGGTGGATGTACCTGAGTTCTTCACGCGAGCCTGCGGTGTCACGGTAGTGCCGGAGTCGATGGTGCCGGTGGGCGAGACAATCGCGGTCACGCCGACGTTGGTCACCTTGACCGTCACGGAACCCGATAGTGCGTCGTTGGCGAGGTTCTGGTCACTTGTCAGGGCGGTCGTGCAGCGAGTGGTGTGCGTTCCGCGCTGCGTCGCGGTCCAACTGGTGAATGACACCAGGGCCGAGTCCCCCGGCGCGAGGTTGATGACATTCTGGGAGTTGTTGTAGAAGGAGCCGATGCGGAAGGTCACCGGGAAAGTGGCGCTCACGTTGCCGAAGTTCTTGACCCTGGCCTGCGGGGTGATGGCTGCGCCGGAGTCCACCGTCCCGACAGGCGCGACAATCGCGGTAACGCCGACGTCCATCACCACAGGAATGCGCACTGTCACCAGTCCGGAGAGGGTATCATTGCCCGGCACCATGTCGCCGGAGAGACCGGTGGAGCAGCGTTTAACGTGCGTCCCGCGCTGCAGCACATTCCAGGAGGTGAAGGAGACCAGCGCCGAGTCGCCGGCCGCGAGGCCGGTAACGGTCTGAGTGTTGTTGTAGAACGAGCCGATGCGGAAAGTCACCGGGAATGTCGCCGCTGCCGTGCCGTAGTTCTTCACCCGGGCCTGCGGGGTTACGGTTGTGCCGGAGTCGACCGTGTCGGGCGGCACGACAATCGCCCTAACGCCTACGTTGACCACGCGCACCGTCACCGAGCCGGAGAGCGTGTCGTTGCCCGGGACCTGGTCGCCGGTGAGCGCGGTGGAGCAGCGGGTGGCGTGGGTGCCGCGCTGCACTGCGGTCCAGTTCGTGAAAGAGACCAGCGGGGCCGAATCGCCGGCAGCGAGATTGGTGACCGTCTGGGTGTTGGAGTAGAACGAGCCGATCCTGAAGAACACCGGGAACGTCGCTGCACCGGTGCCATGGTTCTTCACCCGAGCCTGTGGCGTGATGGCTGTCCCGGAGTCCACCGTGCCGATGGGCGCGACGATCGCCGTCACGCCGACGTTGGTCACCCGTACCGTGACGGAACCTGAGAGCGCATCGTTGCCGGGGACCTGGTCGCCCGAAAGGGCGGTGGTGCAACGGGTGGTATGGGTGCCGCGCTGCAATGCAGTCCAGTTGGTGAAAGAGACCAGCGCCGAGTCACCCGGCGCGAGGTTGGTGACTGTCTGTGTGTTGGTATAGAAGGAGCCGACCTTGAACGTCACAGGGAATGTAGCCGAACCGGTGCCGTAGTTCTTGACCCGCGCTCGCGGCGTGACGACCGTGCCCGAGTCAACCGTGCCGATAGGCGCGACAATCGCGGTGACACCGACATTGGTGACACGCACGGTGACGGAGCCAGGCAGTGTGTCGTTGGCCTTGTTCTGGTCGCCGGTGAGCGCGGTTGAGCAACGGGTAGCGTGGGTGCCGCGTTGCGTCGCGGTCCAGTTCGTGAACGACACCAGCAGGGAGTCGCCGGGCGCGAGGTTGGAGACATTCTGGGTGTTGTTGTAGAAGGAACCGATCTTGAACGTGACGGGGAACGACGCACCGGACGAGCCAAAGTTCTTGACCCGGGCTTTGGGAGCTATGACAGTTCCGGAGTCGATGGTCTCGGTGGGCGCGGTTGTCGGTGGGCGCGGTGATCTGGGTTACACCGACATCCGTACGGATGATTCGGGCCCGGGCATACACCCCGACATTGTAGTCCGGGATGCTGACCGGCGTGTCGCTCGATATGCCGGTCGCGTTCCACGCCAGGTGCGTGGCCGCAAAGTAGTTGATGGTGCCGGTCTTGGAATCGGAGACGTCGTCAATTGCCCGGACAAAGACTGTGTCGGTCGTGTTGTTGGTGATGTAAGGTTCGCCTTCGGTCATGTCGAAGACGATGTTGTTGTTCGGGAACGAGCGGTCGACTCTTGGGTAGCGCCAGGTACGGAAGTTCTTCTGCCAATTGGGGGACGAGGGACGGCCGACGCCCAGGCGGATGCCGATCTTGTCCCGGGCTGCATGGGTTATCTTCACGCGGCCGAGCATGGTTGGCGAGTAGCCGATGAGGTCATCGAGGTAGTACCCGACCTGATGGGAGAGTACTATGTGCCGGGCCGCCACGTACGACATCCAGCAGTACCCGGACTGGCCCCAGCCCGTGCCCCAGGAATTGATGATCTTGAAGGCGCCGGTCCCGTCGTTCGTGGTCATGGTGTCGTTGTAGCCGACGATGGTTATGGCGTGGCTGCCGCGGTCGCCGCCGTAGGTATCGGCCACGCAGTACTTGTAGCCATAGTTGTGAACGTTGTCGAAATTGGAGTAGACCTCGATGCCGATGACCGTTGTATAGCCACTGTCGAGCCGCCGTTTGGCCTGCTTGATTCCGTTGGTGTCGGTCATCCAGAACCAGTGGGCGGTGCCGCCGCGGAACGGTATGGCCCGGGAATAGGCCGATTCGGATGGCCAGGATGTGTAATCGTTCTGGTTGTAAGGGCAGTCGGCCATTTTCGCAGCCCTGCTCATTGATGAGAGAGAAGGCGGTGGACGTACTCGACCCCAGGTCGTCGCCGCCGTTTATCTGGTTGTAGATGAACTTCGGGCTGAACTGGTGGCTGGTCTGGCCCAGGTCCCACTGGTGTTCGATCCATTCGTAGTGGGTCTTCTGGTAGTAGCCGACCGCCCACGCGGTACACGAACCCTGGGATCCCTGGTTCCCGACCGGCGGCATCTGACCGGACAAGTCAACCGATACAGCGAGGCGGGGAGGCACGCTCGGAACGATCGTGTCCTGGACCATCCACGGAACCGTGCGCGGATCCTCGCGGATCAGGCCACACGGATGCAGCTCGGGGGAATCCGAGCCACGTTGCCCCACGGCCGAACTCTGCCGGTTGGAGTTCGGCAGGGTCTGGGCCAGGACAGGGCTGAAGAGAACCGCACCAAGCAGCATGAGCCAACGGGCGCAAACAGCGTTCTTCATGTGATTACCTCCCTACGGGGGAAACGATGACGGTTGTGGCTTGGACGGAGAGAATCACACCTCCAGCGTGGCGGCAACGCCCGCTGGCCAACAGAAGTCCGTGCCCACGGATACTTCAGCACCATATGATTCTACCATAACTTGTAAGAACGTCAAGTGATGCCGATAGGCTTGACACTGAAACACGAAGCGGACTGAGTCAGACGGGATTCGGCCGCCCGGCGCCAGGGCTGTCCCTCCTCCCTTTCATGTTGCAGCTACAGGCGGGGTGACGAGAGAAGCGAAGGGGCGGGACGACGTACGTCCCGCCCCGGAGTAGCAGCCTGGTTCAGTCTATCTTGATTGCCTTGCGCGTGAGGGAAGTGGCTTCGCCTTCGAGGCGCCAGAAGTAGATGCCGGGAGCGACGCGGCGACCGCGCTCGTCGCATCCGTCCCACGAGAACGGGTAGCTACCAGCGGCCAGGGATTGGTAGCCCACGAGCACCCGCTGCAAAGAGCCGGTGGCGGAGCGGATGGTGACGCTTGCCTGAGTCCGGCGGGCAAGGCTGAACCGGATCGTTGCGATCCCGCGCATCGGGTCAGGGACGGGGCGTCCGAGCGTGACGACTCCCGGCAGTAGTGCCTGTTCGGCGATGCCCGCGGACACCCCGACCGTGACCGAGTCTCGCCGGGTGTTGTTGGCTGGGTTCATGTCGGTCGCGAGCAGCGTGGAGCAGCTCACGGCAAAGGTGCCAAGCGAGAACGCGTTCCATGGCGCGAAGTCAAGCGTATCGCTTCTTCCCGCCCCCAGGGTAACCGAGACCGTATCCGCGTAGTCGGGCCCGATACCGAGGCGGGTGCTGAAAGTCTCGTTGGTCGTGCTGGCGTTGCGGACCACGGCGCGCGGCGTCATCGTCGCGCCCGAGTCGACCGTGTCCGGCGGCGCCAGGAGTTGGATACAGCCGACGTCCCGCACCCGCACGGTCACCGAGCCGGTCTTCTTGTCGTTGCCCGGGCAGTAGTCGCCGCTCAGGACGGTGGAGCAGCGGGTGGCGTTGACGCCCCGAGTGGTCGCGGTCCAGGCGTCGAAGGTCACGGTAGCCGAATCGCCCGCCGCAAGGTCCGTGACGTTCTGTGTGTCGGCGTACGCGCCGATGTGGAAGACGACCGGGAAGGTCGCTGCCGTAGTTCCGAAGTTCCTCACCCGGGCCGATGGGGCCGTCGCAAAACCCGAATCCACAGTGCCGGTGGGAGCGGAGAGCAAGTAGGCGCCGACGTCCTGCAGCTTGGGGGGGTCCTGGCCCGGGCATAGACCGCGGTGTTGTAGTCCGGGATGCTGACCGGCGTGTCCGAGGAGATGCCGGTAGCGTTCCACGCCAGGTGCTGCGCCGCGAAGTAGTTGACGGTGCCGCTCTTGGAGTCCGAGACATCGTCAATCGCCCGCACGAAAATCGAATCGGTCACGCCGCTGGTGATGAGCGGCTCGCCCTCGGTCATGTCGAAGACGATCTTGTTGCCGGGGAACGCGCGGTCGGTCACCGGGTAGCGCCACGTCCGGAAGTCCTTTGTCCAGAGTTGGGAAGAAGGCGTGCCAACGCCGAGGCGGATGCCGATCTTGTCCCGGGCCGAGTGCGTCAGGCGAACGCGGCGCGGAGTCCCCAACCCGTGCCCCAGGAGTTGACCAGTTTGAAGGCGCCCGGGCCGTCATTCGTGGTCACGGTGTCGTTGTAGCCGACGATGGTCACCACATGACCGCCGCGGTTGCTGCCGTACTTGTCGGCCACGCAGTAGGTGTAGTTGAAGTTCTGGATGTTGTCGAAGTTGGAGTAGACGCTGATGCCGATTACCGTGGTGTAGCCGCTGTCGAGGCGCTGCCGGGCCTTGTCCACTCCCACGGAATCGACCATCGAGAACCAGCGAGTGGTGCTGCCGCGGTACGGTATGGCACGGGCATAGGCCGATTCGGACGGCCACGATGTGTAGTCGTTCTGGTTATAGGGGCAGTCGGCCATCGTCCCGCAGCCTTGGTCGGCGAGCAGGGCATAGGCGGCGTTGGAACCCGAGCCCTGGTCCACGCCGCCATTGATCTGGTTGTAGATGAACGCCGGGCTGAACTGGTGGATGGTCTGGTTCAAGTTCCATCCGTGCTCGATCCACTCGGTGTGAGTCTTCTGGTAGTACCCGATGCCCCACGCGGTACACGAGCCTTGGGATCCCTGGTTCCCGACCGGCGGCATCTGGCCGGACAGATCGACCGAGACGGAAGTCCGGTCTCGAGCGGCCGGGACGAGCCTGTCCTCTATCATCCACGGTGCCGCGCGCGGGTCATCGCGGATCCACCCGCACGGGTGGAGCGTTTCAGCGCGAGCAACGGCCTGACCGAGCAGCATCAGGGTAAGCAGGATGAGACAGCGACGAAGGAGATTGAGCTTCATGTGAGTGCCTCCCGACAGAGGAAACCACGGCGGTCATCGTCCGAACGGAAAAACCCGACTTCTCCGGTCACGGGAACCGCAAAAAGCCGATGGCGGCGCGCTCTAACGGAAAACGTCACCAAGAGATGTTACCCGACAACAGGCTCACAGCAAGGCCCGCAGGAGTCACCGGCTCCGCGCGTCCATTCGGTCCGGCCGCTCAACAGAAGGGGCGGGACGATGCGCGTCCCGCCCCGGAGGACTGGTTGTCCTAGTCCAGCTTGATGGTCTTGCGCGTGAGGGTTGCGGCCTCGCTTTCGAGCCGCCAGAAGTAGACGCCCTGCGCGGTGCGGCGACCTGCCTCGTCGCGGCCATCCCAGGCCGCAGTGTGGATGCCGGGCCGGGCCAGGCCGGAGAAAAGGCTTGTGACCTTGCGCCCGGTACGATCGTAGACCGAGAGCGACAGGCTCATCTCCCGCGGCACGGCGTAGCGCAGCAGCGTCGCACGCCGGAACGGGTTGGGAGCGTTCGCGAGCAGGGCCAGCCGTTGCGGCAATGCGGCTGCGGACGCCGGTTCTCCCACCGCCATGTGGGGTGCGTCCGTCGTGAACTTGACGGCGTGGCCCGGCACCCAGGGCGAGGCGCCGCGCGTGTAGGCGTTGTCGTTGAGGCACGTGATACCGATGGTCTTGGTCGGATCCTGCATGCCCACGCAGCTGCTCGATGTCCGCACGGCGGTCTGGTATTGGAGCAGGAACTCGCAGTTGCCGTCCTCGGCCGCGAGCGTTGTATCGTATAGGATGATCTCGTACTTCTCGAACGCGGTCTGGTTGGACCAATAGGGGATGGAGTCGAGCTCGATCACGAACCGGTGGTGGGCGGTGTCGTGGTAGTACCAGATGCCGTGGCCGGCCGGCGGATAGCAGTCGTCCCAGTTGACGGCGATCGCGCCGACGGGCAGAGAGGCGCTGGGTAGGGACCTGTTCGAGCGGGTGTTGCTGGCGTGCTGCCCAGGCCGACCCAGCCGTTGGAGCAGATAGAGAGGGTGGTGACGTCCTGGCCGTAGAACCGGAACGGACCGAATCCGGGCGGCAGACTGATCTGGCAAGTAGTATCGTCGCCCAGCGACAACATCGTCCCGATGCCGGCGACCTCTACCCAGTTGTAGTCGGGCCGTTCTGAGTAGCCCGAGTCCACCTCGTCGTAGGCCCAGTAGAGAACCGGGGTCCGCGGCCCATCCGGAATCGGGTCGCGGGTGCGGATGAGACCCACGCCGATGATGAAGCCGAACCGCCGGGTGAGGCCACCGGTGCTGACGACCAGCGTGCAGGGTACCTGGGTCTCGCGCGGAATCGACGGGTCGGCGAAGAGACTGAAGCGGTCCGAGTTGTTCGTCCCGGTCGTGTCCTTCGCGATATCGCCGAACGATCCGGTTGAGTCGGTTACCTGCAGCCGGGGATCGGTGGAGCGCAGGGTCGCTGTAACGCCGTACGCGTTTCCCAGTCCGGTGTTGCACAGCGTCGCGACTACATCGCCGTTCTCGCCCGGGTCGATCATCCCGTTGCCGTTGCCGCCCGGCGGCGGGTCGTCGACCAGGTACGAGACGTAGACGAGCTTCGGCGCGCCGACGGGAAGCGTCAGTGATGATGTCCACGCCGTGTCGCGGGAGTCCTTCGCCAGGACCGAGAAGCGGAGCGCGTAGCCGTTGGTGCAGGACGGCGCGACGGTGAACCTGAACGAACTGGCGCCGGTCCAGGCCGAGTCGCCGGCCGCGATGTCGCCGACGTTCTTCAGGGTATCGAGCAGGGTGATGTTGGGGTCAGTCTTGCGCAGCCTGACGCTCACTCCCTGCGCTTCCTCGCTTCCCCAGTTCTTCAGCCACATCGGCAGGTTGACGGTCTCGCCGGGGTTGACGATGCCGTCGTCGTTGCCGCCGGCCGAGTCATCAATTGCGTGATGCAGGTACATCACGTAGGGGCCGTTCGGCGGCAGGGCCAGGCAGTGGCCGAGGTGCGGTGCGAGGTTGTGCCCGGTCACGGTCACGAAGACGGTGTCGGGCGCGTACGTCGTCAGGTTGAGGGTGACCTGGCCGGAGCCGTTGGTGTAGCCGCTGGCCCAGGCATTGGTGTCGCTCTTTGCCGACGCGCAGACCAGGGCTCCGGCGACCGGGTTGCCCCCGGACGTGACCGAAACCGGCAGCGCGCACGAGCCGACCGGTATCACCGCCGGATAGGTCACGCTCAGCGGCTTCGGTACGAGCGAGTAGATGTCGGTCGCGCCGTCGCCCATGCAGTTGTACATCTCGAAGTAGCGGCGGGTGGTCGAGCTGTTGCCGAGCTGCTGGTAGAGCTTCACCTTGGCCTTGTTGAGCCCGCCCATCACCCAGGTGTAGCTCGAGTCGAACATGTAGTCGAAGACCCGGCGCTCGAGCGTGTCGTCCTCGGTCCAGTAGGAATTGACGGTTGAGGCGATGGAGACGATGCCGCCCTTGCGGCCGAGCCTTATCCACGTCTCGGAGAAGCACTCCGGGTAGCTTGACGAGGTGAAATTGCCGGAGAGGCAGGCGAAGGTCTGGACGTACGGGATCATGTCGGTGTTGGCGAGCGCGCGCACGCGTCGTCGGAGTGGAACGTGATGCCGGGGTCGGACCAGCCCTCTTCCGAGCCGTGGCCGGAGTAGGTCACCCAGGCCCGGCCCTGGTTGAGCGCCGAGTCAACCGGCGTGCCGCTGCCGTAGTAGGTGAAGAGCGAGTCGCACTCCGTATCCTTGGGCCGGAGCTTCGCCATCACGTACTTGTGCGTGTTCTCGGCCACGCCGTGGAACGAGCCGTCGGCCGAGGCGACGAAGTAGGCCTTCTCGGCCCAGGCGGTACCGTTCGTCCAGTTGTTCCGTTCGTAGCGGATGACCTTGTCCACGAACGAATCGAGCTGGGCCGCGCTCGCGACCGAGGAGCGGCCGAGGTCGAGGTCGGGCCAATAGTCGCTGCCCTCGCAGAGCGAGTAGTTCAGGTCGGTCGGCGGGTTGCCTTCGCCGGAGCCGGTGAAGTAGCCGATCTTGTCGACGTCGCCGACCAGCAGCACGCAGCTCGGCGGGATCGACCAGTTGTCATAGGCGTTCTGGATGTATGCCTTGACTGTGTCCTTGTTGCCGCCGCCCACCTGGCTCAAGGTGCGCACGAAGACGTTGAAGCCCTTGCGCCGGCGCCACTCGGCCAGCGGCGCGACGTTCGTCTGCATCGCGTCCGGCACGATGATGAGATAGCCGACCGGCAGGGCGGGTCCGAGGTTAGTCCGAAACTGCTCCTCGTTGACGGCGATGCCTGCGAGCCGGCCCGCGAACGGCGGCGAAGAGTAGCGGCGGAGCATGGCGCGGGTTTCCTGCCAGTCGGCGTTGGTCCACTTCACGGTCACCTTCATCTCCGGGGCGTGCTCGACTACACCACGCGCCGGGTTGTAGCCGACCGGGCGGATCTCCACAACCGCCATCCGGCGGCCGCGAGAGATCGCAATGTCGACCAGCCGCGCTCCGATTTCCGGAGCCCATGCGTCGGTCGAATAGACACTGGCGTCGAGCGCGAAGTTCGGCGTTCGTGGTTGGCCTCCGAGGCCCCTGTCCGACAGTGCGGCGCTCGCAGTTTTCGGTATGGGCGCCTGACGCGGGAGGACGTGAAGGGAGAGCCTCTGCGTTCGGGTCGAGCCGACGTCGGCCGATACGGTCACGTCGCAGCCGTAGGGGATTTCCACCAGGCGGACGTACGCCGGTACTGCCGGACTGCCGACTTCGGCCGCGAGCCCGGCTGCGGGCAGGGCGAGCGTAGCATAGCTGCTACCCGACTCCAGCACCGTTCCGATCTGCAGCTCTGCCGGCGTCAGCGACAGCACGCCGCCGTCCTGTCGTCCGGACCAGGAAACCGCATCGCCTGCGAGCGCCATCGCAAACGCACCGGCCAAGACAAGGAAGGTTCTCATCCACCAGCCTCCTGAAACTGTATCGTTCTTGAGCTCAAACTGAAGGACCCGCGCCCATTGACGCACGTGAGATATGCTAGCCGAACCAGCCCGCGAGGTCAACGAGACCATCCAGCCCTGGACGCGATGTTGAGCCGGCGAGTTCCTGTCGTCCGCCCGGCGCCAGGCCCATCTGCGCCATCGGCGGTTCCAGTTTCGGTTTCCAGTTTCTGGTTTCTCCGACGCCGCCATTCGTGTTCATCTGCGTCCATCTGTGGTTTCGCTTCTGGGTACTGGTCTCTGGTCTTTCCGATCCCTGCTACTATCTGCGTGATCTGTGCAATCTGCGGATAGTCCTTCCTTCCGTTTCCTCATTCGAGCTTGTCGGCCTTCGTGGCGAAATCCCGTCCTGCGACGTCGCGCTGAAGACGCAGTTGCGTCTCGCGAAGCATGTGGCGAAGCACGGGTCGAAGCACCGGCAGATGCATCGTGGGCCGCGTCGCGCGTCGCGTCGGCGGTCGCGTCGGTAGCTGAATCCTGAGCTGCATCGGAAGTTGCTTACGGCGTTGCACCGCGCGTTGCTCGCGAAGTCGCTCAAGTCGTTGCTCCGGTTGTTGCTTGATTCGTTGCTCGCGTCGATTCTCGCGAACAAGTACCGGAGGTTGCATGACTTGAAGCATCGGGCGCTGCTTCGGCGGAGGCGGCCCCCCAGGCGGCCCGTGGGCCGACCACCCCACGGCAGAATTGTGGTCGGGAACGGTTCGACCACCACTAATAGTATGTGCGCTATCGGCACAAGGATGAGCAAGGCTCGTCTCAACCAATCTCTCTTCCACGGTCAACCGTCCTTCGTCAACAACGCCGCTAAGTCCTTCTCCTTCCGCCCCTTCCGCAATTCTGACTTCTAGCTTCTGACATCTGACATCTGACTTAGTCTGTCCTCGAACACTATTCCCTGGACGGTAGGGGGAGATCTCCCACCCGGAGCGGCCTCTTGTGCAGCCTTCGCTCCCGGTCTCGCAGCAGCAGTCGCAACAGCGCATGGAACGGCCGCCGCTCAACCCTTCGGAGCAGCATCCGGCGCGGCGCTCGCTCCGGCCGCTGCTCACCCAGTCGCTCCAGCGCCCACAACAGGGGTCAAGTCCGAATTCTCCTGTAGAATCCATCTCAGGCTGACAGCTTTTGACCGGTAGTCTGAAGGCTGGACTCCGTCTTCGGTTCGGCCATTCCCAGCGCCCGCCGGAGCGTATCCAACTGCTCGAGCTCGACCGCGCTGAAATTCACCCGCGCCCAATTCTCGCAGCCCCGGATCAGTGCGGCAAACACCAGCTTCAGGCAGGGCTTTTCGGCAAAGAACCGCGGTATCACCTTGGTTCGCCGCTTGCCTTCCTCGAAGGTCCGCTCCAGTAGATTCGTCGAGCGGACCAGTTGCCGGAGCCGCGCCGGCAACCGGATGTGGTTCAGCGACGCCTCCGCGTCCTGCGCAAGGCAGG
>Ga0194127_10001916_pt1 | contig 29342 bp, 24 predicted proteins | sample TA2KigC100mmetaG_FD_148624 | JGI IMG/M metagenome (GOLD analysis project Ga0194127, IMG submission 148624) | Freshwater microbial communities from Lake Tanganyika, Tanzania - TA2015036 Kigoma Deep Cast 100m | ecosystem: Environmental > Aquatic > Freshwater > Lake | place: Tanzania: Lake...
TGCAAATCCATTCCACAGTACAATTCCATACGGCACCTCCTGGGCTAAGATTGAGATTCTTTCCCTGAAGCATATCAGATTTGTTTCTGCTTCGCTTCAAGGAGGTGCCTTTTAATCATTATCAATGTTAAGGTTTATTGATTCACGATCTTTCAAAATGAGGAAAGACAATGAAAAAACATCGGAAGGCAGAGGTCAGGAGAAAGACGAAAGAAACAGACATTCTTTTAAAGATTGATCTGGATGGGTCCGGTAAGCATTCGATCAAGACGGGTATTCCCTTCTTCGATCACATGATCAGCCTGCTCAGCCATCACAGTCGGATAGACCTTACAATCAAGGCAAAAGGGGACATCGGCGTGGATGCACATCACACCGTGGAGGATGTGGGAATCTGTCTAGGCGATGGCATCCGACAGGCATTGGGAGAGGCAAAAGGGATTTGGCGATATGGCTTAGGCTTGATTCCAATGGATGAGACTCTTGCATCTGTCACTTTGGACCTTTCTATGAGGCCCTGCCTCGTCTATCATATGAAACTGAAACGCTCCAGGATCGGGAACTTCGATCTCGAACTGGTGGAGGAGTTTTTGAGAGCCCTTGCCAACCACGCAAGGATGACGCTTCACGTCAACCTCCTCTACGGCCGCAACAGCCACCATATGGTAGAGTCTGTTTTCAAAGGATTGGGAAGGGCACTGAGAGAGGCGGTTTCGCTCGACGAGCGAGCCATCGGAGTACCATCATCAAAAGGAGTCTTATAGAATAGTTCGGAGCAATGAGTTCGGAGTTCGGAGATATAAAGAACAAATGAATCGACTTAAATTATTTTTTAAGTCTCCGAACTCGAAACTCCGAACCCCGAACTATTTTAAAAGAGCGATGAAACCAAAGATTGTTATCATTGACTATGGGATGGGGAATCTCAGAAGCGTTCAGAAGGGGTTCGAGCGGGTCGGGTTTGACGCCAGCGTGAGCCGGAGCAAACGGGAGATTTCTGGAGCTTCGGCGATTGTTCTTCCGGGAGTGGGCGCCTTTAAGGACTGCATGGAGAATCTGGAGAGGTATGGTTTGATCGAATCGATCCTTCGTTCCGTTGAGAAAGGAAAGCCTTATCTTGGCATCTGCTTAGGACTTCAAATTTTATTTTCAGAGAGCGAGGAGTTCGGACATCGGAAAGGGCTTGACCTGATCAAAGGAAAGGTCGTTAGATTTCAGCCTGACCCTGGGCATAAGGTTCCTCACATGGGATGGAATGCGATTGAAAAGAAGGAGGAAGTCCCTTTACTGCAGGGGTTAAAGAGCGGAGACTTCTTCTACTTTGTTCACTCTTACTACGTCCGTCCAGATGGAGAGATGTGGAGTGCAACGATAACACAATACGGGATTCCTTTTGTATCGAGCATCTGGAAGGAGAATATTTTTGCAACACAGTTCCATCCGGAAAAGAGCCAGCAGAAAGGATTGTTGATTTTAGAAAATTTTGCAAAGTCGATTTAATCACTCCCCTACCTTTACCCTCTTCCCTAAAATGGGGGAGAGGGTAGGTCGCTTCGACTCGCAACCGAGGTGAGGGGCGGCCAAGGAGCTACCCATGAACGAAGTCACCGTCGGTGGAATACGGATCGGAAAAGGGCATCCTTTGGTGTTGATCGCAGGTCCCTGTGTGATTGAGAATGAAGAGATGATCTTTACGACAGCACAAAAACTTAAAGAGGTATGCGATCGCCTGAGCATCCCCCTTATCTTTAAGAGTTCCTATGATAAAGCGAACAGGACTTCCATCATCTCCTTCCGGGGACCCGGGATCGATCGGGGCCTGAAGATCTTAGGCGAGGTCAAAAAAAAGTTTTCTGTTCCGGTGATTTCCGATATTCATGCGCTGGATGAAATAAAACCGGCCTCTGAGATCCTGGATGCCCTGCAGATACCGGCCTTTTTATGCAGACAGACGGATTTGATACTCTCCGCATCCCGGACCGGAAAACCGGTCAATGTTAAGAAAGGCCAGTTTCTGGCGCCCTGGGATGTGAAGCCCCTCATAGAAAAGTTCGTCTCTGTAGGTAATCAGAATTTATTGTTGACAGAACGGGGAACTTCTTTCGGATACAATAACCTCATCGTGGATTTTAGAGGGTTTTCCATCATCCGGTCCTTCGGATATCCTCTGTTTTTTGATGTGACGCATAGTTTGCAACTACCCGGTGGGGAAGGGAGCATCTCGGGTGGACAGAGAGAATTCGCTCCCTCTTTAACCCGGGCAGCAGTGGCAGCAGGGGTTGATGGACTTTTCATAGAGGTCCATCCTGATCCAGTGAAAGCCCTTTCAGATGCTTCCACCATGATTCCACTCATTGAAATGGAGGGGCTGCTCCGACAGACCAAGACCCTTCATGATATGACCAGGAAATGGGAGATGGCATAGGATGAAGAGCATCCAAGAGAGAATTCAAATCATAAAAATGCTGCTTTTGGATGTGGATGGAGTGATGACGGATGGAGGAATTATCCTCGGCCCAGGGTCTATGGAGCTCAAAAGATTCCACGTCCGGGATGGGATGGGAGTCTCCCTGGCCAGAGCCGCCGGTTTATTGGTTGGAATCCTGACCAGCAGGGATTCCGAAGTGGTCCGAAGAAGAGCGAAAGAGCTCGGGATCGAAGAGGTCCAGCAGGGGGTCTCATATAAAGAGGGGGCCTATGAGGACATCCTGAAAAAATATGGCTTCCGGGATGAAGAGGTCGCTTATATCGGTGATGATATTCAGGACATTCCTGTCCTGAAGAGAGCCGGTTTATCATGTTGTGTGGCCGATGGCGCTGAGGAAGCAAAACAGGTTTCACACTATGTCACTCTAAAGAATGGGGGGACAGGGGCCGTGAGGGAAGTGGTGGATATGCTTCTCAAGGGTTTAGGCAAAAAAGAAGAGGCGGTTACCTCTCTGCTCACCCCTGAAAAGAAAGGCGCTAACAGATGAAGAAGATATTTAAAAATGGGGCCGTGTGGGCCTTTTCATTCTGGATCCTCTTCATGGGATTGACCTTCTTATGGGTGGCGGAAATGAGGGCAGAAGAGAAACCCAAATTGACCATTCTCCCCTTCTTCATTGAAAGGGAGTCGGTCTGCCCGGTTTGCAGGACAATGTTCCAGAAAGGAGATGTTTTCCCTAGTGCTCAGAATACGTTGACGCGGCTTCTCTACCAGAGGATGGAAGCAAAAGGGATTTTCAAAATCCTTCCTTTAGAAAAGGTGGAAGAGGCACACGCTCAGCGGGAAAAGAGAATCTTCGAAGAGAGGCCGAAAACATCCTCCATCGAACTGGGTCGGGAGCTTGGCAGTGATTTCATCTCCATCGGATTTGTTTTCCGTTTTGAAGAGAGGATCGGATCTTCTGTGGGTGTAGAACGCCCTGCCTCTATCGGGTTCGACATTCATCTGTTCCGGTTGAAGGACGGAGCAGAGGTGTGGAAAGGGAAAATGGATGAGACCCAGAGGCCGCTGAGTGAAAATCTCTTCAAGATTGGGTCCTTCTTCAGAAGAAAGGCGCACTGGCTGACCGCCGAGGAACTGGCGGGCGTAGGATTAGATGAGGCATTGAGAAGGCTTCCAGGCACCACGGAACTTGAAGGAAAATGACAATGCAAGTTGCGAAGTTTGCTCCTTCTTGCTAATGGCCCATGCCCGGAGGGCACCCTCGAACCATGATAATCCGTAACCCCCCTCTATTCCCCCCTTAGCCTAAGGGGGGATGAGGGGGGGTTAGAGATTTTTCATTTTGCAATTTTCAATGAGTTTTTCTATGATCATCATCCCAGCCATAGACCTTAAAGATGGGAAATGCGTAAGGCTATCCCAGGGCAGGATGGATCAGGAGACGATCTATTCCGGGAATCCCGTTGAGGTGGCAAAGCATTGGGAGTCGAAGGGGGCAGAGAGACTTCATGTGGTCGATCTCAATGGAGCGGTAACGGGAAAACCTTTTCATTCCTCCTTGATCAAAAGAATGATCCAATCCGTTTCGATCCCTGTCGAAGTAGGTGGGGGCATTAGAAATTGCGAAACAATCGAAGATTATCTCTCCTCAGGCGCAAGCTGGGTTATCCTCGGAACAATGGCCCTAAAAAATCGCAGCCTGCTCAAGGAGTCCTGTCAGCAATTTCCAGAAAAGGTGATCCTCGGCATTGACGCCAAAGAAGGAAAGGTGGCGGTGGAGGGATGGAAAGAAGTGGCCTCCTTCGAAGCCATCGAACTTGTGAAAGAGTTTGAAGGGTTTAGTCTTTCAGCTATTATCTTTACGGATATCGAGAGAGATGGAATGTCGACAGGATTGAACCGGCAGATGACAAGAGCCTTAGCTCGATCAACATCCATCCCGGTGATCGCCTCTGGAGGGGTCTCGCAAATCGAAGACATCAAAAAGCTAATGGAGCTGGAATCCGATGGCATCATCGGAGTGATTACAGGCCGAGCTCTCTATGCCGGAAGCCTCGATTTAGAAGAAGCAATACGCTTGACCAGAGGGAAATCCGAAATTCGAATATCGAATTTCGAAACAAATCCGAATCAAAAAAAATAATCAATTATAGTTTTGGTCATTTGAGATTATTTCGAAATTCGGATTTCGTGCTTCGAAATTATATACTCCCCAAAGGGAAAGACCAATATCAACTACTGAAGATTTATGGGAGGAATAGAATAAGGTGCTAGCTAAGCGGATCATTCCTTGTTTGGATGTAAAAGATGGGAGAGTGGTCAAGGGAACCCAGTTCGTAGATCTCAAAGATGCAGGAGATCCTGTTGAAAATGCAAAGGCCTATGATGAGCAGGGTGCTGATGAGATCGCCTTTTTAGACATCACTGCCTCCCATGAGAAGAGGGAGATCCTCATTGATATCGTTCGGAGGACAGCAGAGGAAATCTTCATCCCCCTTACCGTTGGAGGCGGCGTGAGGAGTCTTGAAGATATCCGGAAACTCCTGAAGGCAGGTGCGGATAAGGTTTCAATCAACACCGCCGCAGTAAAGGATTCCTCTTTTGTGAAGAGGGCATCTATGCGCTTCGGAAGCCAGTGCATTGTCATTGCCATCGATGCTAAGAGAAGGGGGCAGGGATGGGAGGTTTTCACCCACGGAGGAAGGATTCCGACAGGCATCGATGCAGTTCTCTGGGCAGAACAGATGGAGGAGCTTGGGGCAGGCGAAATTCTGCTGACCAGTATGGACAGGGACGGGACAAAGGATGGATATGATATTGAATTGACCCGCATCATTTCGGAGAGCATCAATATTCCAGTCATCGCTTCCGGAGGCGTAGGGACGCTCGCCCATCTTTACGAAGGGCTTGCCCTGGGAAAAGCGAGCGCCGTTCTTGCAGCCTCGATATTCCACTACCGGGAATATTCGGTTGCTCAGGTCAAATCGTACCTGAAAGAGAAGGGAGTCACAGTTCGACTGTAAATAAAGGGTTTTAGGGGCCCTGGGTTCGAGGGTTCAAGTGAGATCCGTTAAAAAATTATTTTCACTGGAACCCATCAACCCTCGAATCCTTGAACCCTTCATCAAAGATGACTCATTTCATCACCATACTGGCTACCGGACTTGGCGTAGGGTACTCTCCCGTCGCCCCTGGGACTCTGGGGACCCTTGTTGCCATCCCCATCTATTACTTCCTTTCAGAAATCCCTTTCCCCCTCTATGAGATCACTCTCGCCGGTTTTTTCTTTCTGGCCGTTTGGATTTCTGAAAAAGCAGAGACCGTCTTCGGGAAAAAAGATGATCAGAAGATCGTCATCGATGAGATGATGGGTTTATTCATCACCATGCTCTGGATCCCTAAAACACCTCTCTTCATAATGGCGGGATTCATCCTTTTCCGGATTTTCGATATTGTCAAACCTTTCCCCATCCGCCAACTGGAGAAAAGATTTAAGGGAGGATTTGGCGTGGTGCTGGATGATGTGGGGGCCGGCATCTACTCCAATATCATCCTTCAAATTATTTCATACTCTTTTACCCTCTCCCCCAGTGGGAGAGGGTTGGGGTGAGGGGGGATAAGGGGCTCATATGAAATTAGAAAAACTCATCGGAGATCGCCTGCGAGAAAAAGGCTGGACCCTCTCCATTGCCGAATCCTGCACCGGAGGGTTGATCTGCGATCGCATCACTGATATCTCGGGAAGCTCAGATTACTTCATGGGAGGAATGGTAAACTACAGCAATGAGTCAAAGGAAAAACATTTAGGCGTCCCGATGGCAGATATAAAAAGGTACGGTGCCGTAAGTCCGCAGGTTGCAAAAAAAATGGCTCAAGGGGTTCGAAAAACTTTCAATACCACATTCGGATTATCCACTACAGGCATTGCCGGCCCCACCGGAGGGAGCAAAGAAAAGCCTGTTGGTCTTGTTTATATTGGAGTGTCCAGTGGGGAAAAAACTTGGGTAATGAAGTTAAATTTAAAAGGGAGTCGCAGGGTGATAAAAGAAAAGGCCACGGAGAAAATCCTCCTTTTTATTTATGAGAATTTGATTTAAAAATATTGTACTTCCTCCTCAACACGATTCAGGTCAAAATCCAGAAGTTACATCCCTCAAGCGAATATTTTTCAGAAAAGATGAGCTTGTGAATCTTTTCTTCTTGAATTTTTGTTCTTTTGCCTCATAATATAGGAATTACATATTTTTCCCTCTGGGGATAAAAGGTGGGGGAGTACAAAGGAGGATGGGGAGATGAAACTCGAGAGGTTTGAAGGTTGTTGGACAGCCATGGTGACACCGCTTAATCGAAAGGGAGAGGTCGATTATGAGGGTTTGGAGAAGAATGTTCAGTTCCTGATAGAGAATGGATCCAATCTCGTCCCAACAGGAACCACCGGGGAATCTCCAACGCTTGATTGGAAAGAACATGACCGGGTGATTACGAAAACAGCCAGGCTTGCAAAGGGAAAGGTATTTGTCATCGCAGGGACCGGGTCGAACTCAACCAGTGAAGCGATGCGAGGATCGAAACATGCTGTGGAAGTGGGCGCCGATGGAGTATTGCTTGTAGACTGTTATTATAATGGGCCTTCCTCGCTGGAGCTTCGAACCCAGTATTATGAAATTGTTGCCAAGGCATTCCGTAAAGCCTTTGTCGTGCCTTATGTCATCCCGGGAAGAACGGGGACAAAGCTGGAAGTGGAGGATCTGGCCATTCTCCACCGAAAATATAAGAATGTCCGTTCTGTGAAAGAGGCCACCGCAGACCTTGGGCGGATGGCGAAGACGAGGACCCTCTGCGGCGAGGACTTTGATATCCTTTCCGGAGACGATGATAAGACCTTTGAGATGATGACCCATAGCGACATCCGGTCATCAGGTGTGATATCGGTGATGTCAAACATCGTGCCAGGCCCCATTGGCGAGATGGTGAAGGCGATTTCCAAGGGAGATATGGAGAGGGCAAACTATTTAAAAGATGTTTTAGATCCTCTCTTTAAAGTAGTGACGGTCAATACGATGGAATCCTATGAAGGATATGAAGTCCCCTGTAAATTCCGGAACCCTTCTGCCATCAAAACGATGATGAAGGGATTGGGGATGCCTTCTGGACCCTGCCGCCAGCCTCTCGGAAAGATGACACCCAAAGGAGTAGAGGTCGTTCGCAATGCCCTTAAAGCCGTTTATGAGAGGGATAAAGAGATTCTCAAACCCATCGAAGATTTTTACAAAGTGAACATCGAAGATCGGATTTACAATGACCGTCACTGGAGGTAATCAGGGGAATACGATAAAATGAATCCTGGACAGAATCCTGTGGGAAGAAGACGAAGATGAAAGAAGCTTTGAGATATTTAAATAATGCTAAAGAAATTCTGAGAAACATACCCATCGAAGAAGGGACTTATACAGATATTAAGCCCGTAAGAGAGGCTTTCGGAACAGCCTATCTTGCCGTATTGGAAGCAATCAATGGATCTCTCATGCAAAAAGGTTTAATCAAAAAAGAACTTCCATTATCAGTAGATGCTTATAGAAAGGCATTACAGAAACACATCGCCATCCATAATGGAAAGTTGATGAGGGAGTTTGAAATGCTTTATGATACATTACACATTGCGGGGTATTATAGAGGTTTGCTCTACAATGTAGATATAGTAAAAGCAGCTTTTAAGGCTGCAAAAGCATTTATTGAGAAGATGGATTAAGAAATCAATTGAAGAATGTTTTAAAAAAAGGCCTGTCCCTCTCACGAAGGACAGGCCTTTTTTGTTACCAGTTGGGGATGAAGAAGAGGAACGCTGCGGAGGTGATGATGAAGTAGACGATGAAGACCATGAGCAACCAGCCCATGATATCCCTGAAGTTGAGCTTTGCCACGGCCAGCATGGCGATCGCCCAGAAAGGCTGGATCATGTCAGTCATCATATCCGACCATGCAAAGGTAACAACGGTTGTTCCCGGGCCAATGCCCAACGCTTTGGCCGCAGGGAGAATATAGGGTGCTTCCACAGCAAACTGACCACCGCCCGAAGGAATGAGGTAGTTGAGAAGTCCCCCGTACCAGTAGAGGAAGAGAGGGAAGGTTTGAGGAGTTGAGATGGCCACAAAGGCATTTGTAAAGACAGTTGAGAGCATCGTGTATTTGAAGAGACCGAGGATCCCTGCATAGAAAGGAAACTGGACTACTATTCCCCAGACCGCCTTTCCTGCAGCCTCCGCGGCTTTCAGAAATGACCAGGGCCTCCAGTGGAAGAGGACGCCGAGGCCGAGCATGGCAAAATTGACAACATCGAGAGTAAGAGCAAAGCCTTTATTGGCGAAATACCAGATCAGCCAGACGAGGACACCTATGAAGAGAATGACATTGAATCCAGGCCACCAGTTCATCCAGTCCGAAGGAGTTTCAAATTTTGTGGGCTTTGGGGGGGATTCATAAAGCTTTAGCTGATCCATCAGCTCGGGTTTGACAGTGAAGGCTTTTTCCGGTCTCGGATGCATCAACGCCATCATGATCGTGACCACCACAACGATGACAATGGTTAGAATGAGGTTAAAGGGAGAAAAGATCGTCTGAGATACAGGGATGACGGCATCTAATAATTTTGCTTTAATGACAAAGTTATCTGGCGTCGCTACCAAGAGTGGGGATGATCCTGATAGACCCGAATGCCAGGTGCAGCCGAGTCCTAAATAGGCAGCCGCAATAAGGAGGCGGTAATCCACTTTTGGATTTCTCTTAACTATAAAGAGGGCTAACATGGCGCTCGCTATCAAACTGGTTCCCCAGTTGAACCATGCGATAATCATTGAAAAGAGAGACATGACGACAATTGCCTGCCATGGTTTATCTGGATTAGACCAACCGGATATTCCATTCATCAACCATCGGACAGGAGGAGAACAGGCCAGGATATAGCCAGTCATCATGATCAGACACATCTGCATGGCAAAGGCGAGCAGTTCCCAGAACCCCTTTCCCCATGCCTGAACCGATTGATAAGCCCGGGACTCGAGACCCACCTCCGGCTTGAATCCCCAGATGAGAGATAAGATGTAAGTGACAACACTTAGAAAAATTACAATCACCAGAGCATCAGGAATCCACCGCTCTGTCCATTGGGTGAGAGCATCGCCCCAATCCTTTAGAAACTCCAATGGTCCTCGAACTTCTTCCTTTTTTTTCTCATTCATGATCGGTCCTCCTATGAAGGGGTTTGATTGAAAAAGGAGCCCTATTGAAAAAGGTTTAAACCGGAACGGAGGCTTATGACGTGACCACCTCCTTTCTTCAAGGATTGAAAGAGGTTAAGAAGCTTAGAAGTAAACCCCGTTAGAAAGTTTTCAACTTTCTAACGGGAAAGCTCACACGGGGCACTCGCCGCGCAAGCGCTAGCGCGGCGGGTTAAACCCCGTGTTTGCTGAAAAGGAAACAAACACCATCCCCGCAGCAGAGCTGCGGGGCTTTCTAATGGGGTAAAAACTTTTAAAACCCACCCAAATTGGTTTCTTCATATCGAAAAAGACCTCTCTTGTCAAGAAAAAATTGAATTGGGGAAACTTTCCAAATCCTTTTTAACATTGACTTTTTTTCTATTTATGTTAACATCGGAACATTAATTTTCGATTACATCAGAGAGCGAAAAGTAGTTTTTAAGAGGTATTGATTGCTCCGATCCTTTCTGGCCATTGAGCTTCCGGAGTCGATCCTGAGAAGGATTGGGGAGGTACAGAGAGATCTAAAGTCCTCCAGAGCCGATGTCCGGTGGGTGGGCCCTCAAAATATCCATCTCACCCTGAAATTTTTTGGGAACATCGAAGAATCGAAGATCAATTCGATTGCCCAATCGATCGAAGAACCGGCCCGAAACATTTCTCCCATATGGATTTCGGTCCGGGGAATGGGCGCTTTTCCGAGTTTGAAGAACCCCAGAGTGATCTGGATTGGGTTGCATGACGAGAAGAAAGTTTTAATCTCCTTTCAAAAACAGTTGGATGGAGAGTTTCAGAAGATCGGATTTCAACCTGAAGATCGTCCTTTTCACCCCCATCTGACTTTAGGAAGAATGAGATCGAATCGGGGAAAGGATGAGTTGGTCAAAGAGATGGAGAAGTATCGAGAAGAGGAGTTCGGGAGCTTTCAGGCCGATAAGATCATTCTATTTAAGAGCGATCTGAAACCAGAAGGAGCGATCTATACGAGGTTGGAGGAAGTGAAGTTAGGAGAAGGATAAATTAAGAAGCACCAATAACCAAGCACCAAATTCCAAATAAATTCTAATAACCAATTTTCAAAGTTCTAAAAGAACCTGTTTGAGTTATTGGAGATTGGATATTATTTGGAATTTGAGATTTGGTGCTTGAAATTTGCCCCGATGGAATCGGGGCAGGAGGGGGAGGATGAAAGAGGATCCGAGCAGAAGGAAGGCGGTTGATCTGGCAGTCACACAGATCGAAAAACAGTTCGGCAAGGGCGCCATTATGAAGCTTGGCGCTGAGACCATGCCTGGAGAGATCCCTACCATCTCCACAGGTTCTCTCTCCCTGGATATTGCCCTTGGCGTAGGAGGTTTGCCCAAGGGAAGGGTGATTGAGATCTTCGGTCCCGAGGCATCCGGGAAGACGACTCTGGCCCTCCATGTCGTTTCCGAGGCGCAGAAGAAAGGTGGGATCGCAGTCTTTATCGATGCGGAACATGCCCTCGATGTCCAGTATGCCAAAAAATTGGGGGTGAAGATCGATGAGCTTCTCCTTTCCCAACCAGATACCGGGGAACAGGCCCTTGAGATAGCCGATCAACTCGTCCGGAGCGGAGGAGTGGATGTGATCGTCATTGACTCCGTGGCCGCCCTTGTTCCCAAAGCAGAGATCGAAGGCGAGATGGGCGATGCCCATATGGGCCTTCAGGCAAGGTTGATGTCTCAGGCTCTAAGGAAATTGACGGCAACCATCAGCAAATCGAATACGATCGTCATCTTCGTCAATCAGATCCGGATGAAGATCGGCATCATGTTCGGAAATCCCGAGACGACAACCGGCGGCAACGCCCTTAAGTTTTATTCCTCTGTCCGCCTCGATGTCCGGAGGATCGCTTCCATCAAGCAAGGACAGGATGTAATCGGCAACCGGACGAAAGTCCGCATAGTGAAGAACAAGGTGGCGCCTCCCTTTAAAGAGGTGGAGTTCGATCTCATCTATGGAGAGGGCATTTCACGAGAAGGCGACGTCCTTGACCTGGCCGTGGAAAAGAGTATCGTGGAGAAGAGCGGAACATGGTACACGCACGGCGGACAGCGGATCGGCCAGGGAAGGGAAAATTCAAAACAGTTCTTAAAGGAGAACCCAAAGGTCCTGGAGCAGATGGAGAAGGAACTCTTGGAGGGCTTTACCCTCTCCAGGGCTGGGGTATCGAAATAAGAAGGGGAATCTTAAAAGCCAAGGAGTTTAAAAATCCGAAATTCGAATATCGGGCGAAGCTTCCCGAAGGGATCAATCCGAAACAAATTCGAATGTTCAAAATTCAAATTCTCTAAACTCTTTTGTTTCGAACATTTAATATTTGGTCATTTGGGATTGTTTCGAGTTTAGAATTTCGTGCTTCGGATTTAAGCCAGCTAAGCGATGAATCATCCCGCCATGGCGGGGAGGGAGGTTAAGATGGATATCAACCAGATCCTGGTAGAAGCGCTTGAGAACGAGGCCTCTGATGTTCATATCAAAGAAGGAGCTCCTCCCATCTTCAGAGTGAATGGTACCCTCAAGCCTTACCAAAAAGTGAAGCCTTTCGACCATAATGATCTGTCGAAGATGGCCTTTGGCCTGATGAATGACTGGCAGAAGGAACGTTTCATCAAGAACCGGGAAGTGGACATGGGCTACGAGGTCTATGGCCTAGGCCGGTTCCGCGTCAATGTCTACCAGCAGAGAGGAAAGCTCTCGATCGCCCTTCGAATCGTTCCCTATCAGATTAAGTCCCTTGAGGAACTCTACCTTCCGCCAGTGATCGGCAATGTGGCTCTTGAAAACAGAGGACTCCTCCTCGTCACCGGAACGACCGGAAGCGGTAAGTCCACGACTCTGGCCTCCATGATCGATATCATCAATAAGAACAGGAACTGCCATATCATCACGATCGAGGATCCCATCGAATTCATCCACGAAGACAAGCGATCGATTATCGATCAGAGAGAGGTGGGCTCTGATACGAGCACCTTCTCCAGCGCCCTGCGCGTGGCCCTGCGGCAGGACCCGGATGTGATCCTGGTTGGAGAGATGCGAGACTTTGAGACGATCGAAACCGCTCTGACTGCAGCAGAGACAGGCCATCTGGTTATGTCCACCCTCCACACCCTGAATGCCACAGAGACGATCACCCGTATCATCTCCGTCTTTCCTCCTTACCACCAGAAACAGGTGAGGCTCCAGTTGGCCGCCGTGCTCAAAGGGGTGGTCTCCCAAAGACTCGTTCCAAGGGCGGATGGCATGGGACGGGTTCCGGCAGTGGAGGTCCTGGTTTCCACAGCCAGGGTGAGGGAGTGCATCACGGAAAAAGATAAGACGAGTGAAATCAACGACGCCATCTCCAAAGGACAGACCGCTTATGGAATGCAGACCTTTGACCAGTCGCTGATGTATCTGATGAAACTGAACCTCATCACATATGAAGAGGCCCTCAAACACTGCACCAACCCGGATGACTTTGCTCTGAGAGTAAAAGGAATCCTTGCCACAAGCGACACCTCCTGGGATGACTATGAATCATTTGAGAAGGAGAAAGAAAAGGAGAAAGAGACCGAGAAAAAAATGAAGCTTGGAAGGCCGGGCGATCCGAAGATGGGAGGCGCGGGTTTGAAAAAATGACCTCTGACGAGATTCGTAAGGCCTTTCTAAACTATTTTGAGGAGAGGAATCACCGGATCGTCTCAAGTTCCTCTCTCGTCCCCAGAAATGATCCCACCCTGCTCTTCACCAATGCCGGAATGGTTCAGTTCAAAGGGGTCTTTTTAACCGAGGAGACCCGGGACTATTCCCGCGCTACCACCTCCCAGAAGTGTGTCCGTGCCGGAGGCAAACATAATGATCTCGAAAATGTGGGCAAGACCGCACGTCACCATACCTTCTTCGAGATGTTGGGGAATTTCTCCTTCGGCGACTATTTTAAAGAGGGCGCCATTGAGATGGCCTGGGACCTTCTCATCCGCCAGTGGAAACTGCCTGAGGAGAAGATGTGGATCACGATCTACCTCGATGACGATGAAGCCTTTGGCCTCTGGCGGAAGATCGGCATTCCCGCAGACCGGATCGTCCGATTAGGGGAGAAGGATAACTTCTGGGCCATGGGAGAGACCGGCCCCTGTGGACCCTGCTCCGAGATCGTGATTGACCAGGGAGAGTCCATGGGTTGCGGCCGGCCTGACTGTGCCGTGGGGTGTGACTGCGACCGCTACCTCGAACTCTGGAACCTTGTCTTCATGCAGTTCAACCGCGATCCCCAGGGAAAGATGACCCCTTTAGCCAAACCCTGCATTGATACGGGCATGGGACTGGAGCGCATATCCGCCATCCTTCAAGGTGTGAAAAGCAACTTTGAGACAGACCTCTTCACCCCCATCATCCGAGAGATCGCCCAGATCGGTCATCTCTCATACGGAAAAGATCCGAAGACCGATATCTCGATCCGCGTCATTGCGGATCACAGCCGGGCGGCAACCTTTCTGATCAACGATGGTGTTTTGCCGTCGAATGAAGGCAGGGGGTATGTACTTCGCAGGATCATGCGAAGGGCGATGAGGCACGGCAAGATGCTTGGGATCGATCACCCCTTCCTCTTCCAGACCTCGCTCAAGGTGGTCGATTTGATGAAGGAGGCTTATCCCGAACTGAGAGAGACTGAGGCCATCGTCTCCAAAGTGATCCGAAATGAAGAAGAGCGTTTTTCAGAGACGCTCGATTCGGGATTAAAAATCCTGAGAGAAGAACTGGATCAACTGAAGAAGAAAGGAACGGTCCTCTCCGGAGAGGTGGCCTTCCGCCTTTACGACACATACGGTTTTCCCCTTGACCTGACCATCGAGATCCTCCAGGAGGAGGAAATGCATCTCGATGAGGAAGGGTTCAAGGCACAGATGGAGGAACAGAGGCAGAAGAGCAAGCAGGCCTGGCAGGGCATAGGCGAGGGGAAAGCAAAGGAGATCTACCGACGGATCTCAAACGAGGGGATGAAGACCCACTTTACGGGATATGAAGAAACCCAGTGCGAATCGAAAATTCTGAAACTGATCAAGGGAGATGAATTTGTCTCCCTGGCTAATGAAGGAGAGGAAGTCGAAGTCATCGTAGAGAAGACTCCCTTTTACGGAGAAACAGGAGGGCAGGTCGGAGACAGAGGAACCATCTTTCAGGAAAGTTTCTCCCTGGAGGTGGAGGATACGATCAGGCCCTTAGAGGATCTGATCGTTCACAAGGTACGGGTGAAGAGAGGAGTGGTGAGCGTTGGGAAGGAAGCGACCTTCAAGGTTGATTCGGACCGGCGAGGAGCCATTGCCCTTAACCATACGGCAACCCATCTGCTCCAGGCGATGCTGAGGGAGGTTTTGGGAAGTCATGTCCATCAGGCAGGCTCTCTGGTTGCACCCGACCGACTGAGGTTCGACTTCACCCATTTTGCTCCGATCGAAAGAAAGGATCTCGACCAGATTGAAGCAATGGTCAATCAGAAAGTCCGTCAGAACATGATGGTCGAAACCAAGATCATGGATGTGGAGGAAGCCCTCCAGACCGGAGCCATGGCCCTCTTCGGCGAGAAATACGGAGAGAAGGTGAGGGTGGTCAGGGTGTCGGATTTCAGCATCGAACTCTGCGGAGGAACGCACACCTCCCTGACAGGCAATATCGGAATCTTCAAAATCCTGCATGAGACCGGTGTGGCTGCAGGCGTAAGAAGGATTGAAGCCCTCACCGGGGAAGGAGCTTATCAGTTTATTCGGGAGGAAGAGCGTCAACTCGAGGAGATTGCTTCCTCTCTCAAATCCCCTGCCACAGAGATCAGCGTGAGAGTGGAACGGCTGCTTCAGAGGCAGAAGGAGCTGGAAAGAGAGATAGAGTCCTTTCAGGCAAAGTGGTCGCACCAGGAGATCTCTGGCCTCCTTTCACGTGTGAGGGAGATAAAAGGGGTGAAAGTCTTATCGGTCAGATTGGACGGGAAGGATCCAAAGCGACTGAGAGAGTATGTGGATCAATTGAAGGGGAAGATCGGCTCAGGGATCATCCTGTTAGGAAGTCAGAGTGAGGCGAAGGTCTCCCTGTTGATGGGCATCACAGAAGATCTCACCCGCCGGTTTAAAGCAAATGAATTGATCAAGAAGATCGCTCTCCTTGTGGATGGAACAGGAGGGGGGCGACCCGACTTTGCTCAGGCCGGAGGGACCGATTCTGGAAGGTTGGACGAGGCGCTTAAGGCTATTGACGATCTCATTTAAATATTTAAAGATGGAACATCATACCCCCATTATCCTGACGAACAAGGAAAGGGGGATTTTTTTGTTTTATAGATTTAAAAAATTTACTCTTTAGAATTTTAAAAAAGGCTTTATAAAATCTCTCCCTCCCTTTGCCAAAGGGAGGCGAAATATCTCCCCCTTTGTAAAAGGGGGATTGAGGGGGATTTGGGATTCGGTTTTTAAAACAACAACAATGACCACTGTCAGAACACGATTTGCACCCAGCCCCACAGGCGATCTCCATATTGGAGGGGCCCGGACCGCCCTTTTCAACTGGCTCCTGGCGCGCCACTTCGGAGGCGCATTCATTCTCCGGATCGAGGATACGGATGTGGCCCGATCAACCCACGAGTCTATACAGGTCATCCTCGATGCGATGACCTGGCTTGGACTCGACTGGGATGAGGGTCCATTTTATCAGACCCAGCGAACTTCTCTCTATCAAGAGATGGCCGATCAACTGGTGGCCAAAGGCAAGGCCTATCGGTGTTACTGTCTGCCGGAGGAACTGGAAGCCAAACGGGAAGCAGCCATGAAAGCAGGGCTCAAACCCAAATATGACCGGACCTGCCTTCATCGAAAAACCGCCCCTGCGGATGGGCCCTTTGCAATCCGGTTCTTTTCTCCGGATGAGGGAAAGACCGTGGTTGAGGATCTCATTCAGGGACGGGTGGAATTTGACAATAGCGAACTGGATGATCTGATCATCCTGAGAAGTGACGGATTTCCAACATACAATTTCTCCGTGGTGGTGGATGATGTGACCATGGCCATCACGCATGTCATCCGGGGGAATGACCATCTCAACAATACCCCCCGACAGATCCAGATCTACCAGTCCCTGGGATATCCCCTGCCGAAGTTCGGCCATGTCCCGATGATCCTCGGTCCGGACAAGAAGAAACTTTCTAAGCGACACGGAGCCCAGTCCGTGATGGAGTATCAGACGATGGGCTACCTCCCCCAGGCTGTGGTGAACTATCTCGTACGCCTGGGATGGTCCTATGGCGATCAGGAAGAGTTTACTCTAAAGGAGTTGATCGAAAAGTTTACGCTCGAGGCTGTGGGCAAGGCGGCTGCGGCCATCAATCCGGGAAAGTTGGACTGGCTTAATTCCCAGTATATCAAGAGAATGGAATTGGATGAGCTAGCCAACAAAGTGTTACCCTTCATTGAAGCCAAAGGATATTCGATCAGCGATATCGATCTTTTGAAAAAAGCGGTTCTCTCTTTTAAGGAGAGATCAAAAACCCTGGTGGAGATGGCAGAACTTTCAGCATTTTATTTCTGCGATGAGATCGTCTATGAGGAGAGCGCTGCCAAAAAGTTTTTAACAGGCGACTCACTGAACTTCTTTGAAGAGATCATCCATTTTCTTTCCAAAGAAGCGATTCTAAAAAAAGAGAGCAACCACCTTCTGATCCAGCGCCTCTCCGAATCGAAGAACGAACCTCTGGTCAAGATCGCCCAACCCCTTCGTGTGGCGTTGACCGGAAGGACAGTCAGCCCTCCCATTGATGAGGTGATGGAGGTACTGGGCAAGGAGAAAGTGATACAGAGGCTCAAGAAGGCAGTGGAATATATTCAGAAATCCGAAATACGAATATCGAAATCCGAAACAAATCCAAATGACCAAATTTTCTAAACTTTTTATCCAATCATTGAGTTTTGGATTTCGATCATTTGAAATTGTTTCGAAATTCGGATTTCGTGCTTTGAATTTAAACATTGAAGAAGTTTGAAATATGTAACACATTGATGATGCAGGGATGATAGGATGAAACTCAGATCTTTGGAGATGACCGGGTTCAAATCATTTGTGGACCGGCTCCATCTCGCCTTTCCAGAAGGGATCACAACGATCGTCGGGCCGAATGGCTGCGGGAAGTCGAACGTCGTCGATGCGATCCTCTGGGCCATTGGCGAGCGAAGCGCCAAACATCTGCGCGGAAAGTTGATGGAGGACGTCATCTTCGGAGGGACCGACGGAAGAAAACCCCTTGGCATGGCAGAGGTAAGCCTCACCTTCTCCAATGAGGATGGATCTGCTCCTGCAGATTATAAGGAATACAGTGAGATCACCATTACCCGCAGGCTCTTCCGATCAGGCGAGAGTGAGTTCCTGATCAACCGGACTCCCTGTCGCCTGAGGGACATCATCGATCTCTTCCTCGACACGGGGATCGGTGTGAATGGATACTCCATCGTGGAACAGGGGCGGGTGGAAGGTCTCATCAATGCCAACCCCCAGGACCGGCGTTTTCTGATCGAGGAGGCAGGCGGGATTGCAAAGTATAAGGAACGCAAAAGACTGGCGTTGATGAAGATGGATGCGACCCAGCAGAACCTTCTGCGGATTCAGGACATCATCTCAGAGGTGAAACGGCAGATCGTCACACTGGAACGGCAGGTGAAGCGGGCAGAAGAGTATAAGGCGATGCGAAAGGAAGTCCGGGAGATCGAACTCCGATTTGCCCTTCAAGAGTATGGCGAACTATCGGAGAAAGGGGAAACAGCCAGAGGCTATCTCAAAGCCCTACGGGAGAGAGAAGCGGTCATCTCTGCTCAGATGGCAGAGAGAGAGGCATCGGTCGAAGGAATGAGGCTGAGAAGCCTGGAGGAAGAAGAGAGGCTCCGAAGGCTCCAGCAGGAACTTTACGATCTGAATCAAAGGATTCAGAAGATCGAGAACGAAGTTGAGTTCTTCAGACGTGAGAAAGAGAACCTTCAGAGACAGGAAACTCTGATGTTAGAGGAGGTCCGGAGGGGACTCCAGTCCATCAGAGAGACCCGCAGAGATCGAAGACGAATGGAACAGGCCAGGAAGGAACTGGAGCAGGGAAGCCTTGAGAATACGGAGATCGTAAAGGAATGGGAAATTCTTTACAACGAGTTCAGAGGAACCTTTCAGGATGTTTCAGATCAATTGGAGATGGAGAAGGGGAAATTGATCGATACGCTGACCCGACTCACGTCGCTCAGAAACCGTCAATCGCACCTTGAGGAGAGAGGCGATGATCTTCAGAAACGGATTCGCTCTCATACCAGAGAGTCCGAAGAGGTGAGGGAAGGGCTTTCCCGGCTGGAAGAGACGTTGTTGAGAATGGGTAAGGAGAAAGAGGTCAATCTCACCATTCAGACCATACTCCAGGAGGAGAAGGAGAAGTGGGCAGGCGAACTGGAACAGGTGAGGGAAACCTTTCGAGTTAGGCAATCCGAACGATTCGAGTGGGATGAGAAGCTGAGACAGGACCGATCACGGTATCTTTCCTTGAAAGAGCTTCAGGAGAATTTTGAAGGGTTTGAGAAGGGAGTTAAATCCCTCCTCCTCAGAAAGAGGGAGGAGCAGGAAAGATGGGACCGGATCATTGGTGTGGCCGCCGATATCCTGGACCCTGAACCTCCCTACGAGATTTCTCTGGAAGCTGTCCTGGGAGAGCGGTTGCAATACCTGATGGTTGTAGATGAGGGAGAAGCGATAAGCGCCATCGAATTCCTCAAACAGGAGTCGCTGGGTCGTGGAAGTTTCATTCCTGTTGGAGTGAGCGCTAAAAAAGATCCGGAGCAATCTTTGCCATCGGAGTTCGAAGATCAACCACTGCCTCTGAAGCGATTTGTCAAAGTGAATGAAGGCTTTTCTGACATCGCAGAATTTCTGATTGGAGATGTAGGCGTGGTTGACCATTTGGAGAAGGCGCTTCACTGGATCAAGAAAGAGGGACCCTTTCAAACTCTCGTCACTCTCCATGGGGAGGTGGTCGAAAGGACAGGAGTGATATCCGGAGGAAGCCGTGATCAGGGCCTTGGCATCCTCGAAAGAAGACGGGAGATCAGGGAGTTAGAGAAGAAGATCGAAGAAGAAGAGGAGAGGTGCCGTCAGGCCCTTGGGGAAGAGGGTCGCCTTCAACAGGAAATCTTGGAGAGGGAAACCCGTCTGGAGAATAGGAAGAAAGAGATTCAAGAGAAGGCGATTGAGCTGCTCCATCAGGACCGGGATCTGGAAGGGGTGAGAAAGGAGATTTCACAGCTTCATCAGAGGGCAGAACTTCTCCGGTTCGAAGAAGAGGAGTTGAGGGCTGAAGAGAATGAGATTGAAGAGGAAAAGAAAACCGTCCTACATCAGATGGAGGGCGAGGAAGCCACAAGAAAGGAGAAAGAAGAGCAGCTCCAGTCTCTGAAAAAGACCGTAGAGGAAGTCCAGGAAGGAACCGAGGAATTGGGAGGAAGGATCACAGAGAAGAAAGTCTATTTAGCCTCCATTGAGGAGAAACAGAGAGGGATGGAGATTCAGATCCTCACTCTCACCGAAAATATTAGGTTACTTCGGGAACAAGTCATTGATCGGGTGAGAAGAATCAGGGCTTCGAGGGAAGAGGAAACCTCGCTTCGTGAACGAATCGATCAGAGGGAGCGGGAGCTGGAAGGCCTGGTGGAAACCCACCGAGTCAATGAAGAGGGTCTTTCCCATCAGAGAGAGAAGGTAGAGGCGCTCTCAAATGAATGGAAAGAGGCAGAGGCTTCTTCAAGATATCTCCGGCAGGAGCTGGAAGATATCCGGCAGAAGAGCCATGAAGAGGAGATCCGTGTTTCAGAGGTTCAATTGAAACTCCAGCATCTGCAGGACTCGATGAGAGAGCGTTATGGAGCTACGCTTTCAGCTCCGATGGGAATGGTTCCCGAGGATTTTTCAAGGGAGGAGATGTCGAAGCGGCTCGCAGAACTAAAGGCCGGTTTGGAGGGATTTGGAGAGGTTAACCTCCTGGCCCTTGAAGAGTATCAGGAGTTGAAACAGAGACACGACTTTCTCACCGAGCAGCAGAGTGACCTTCAGCAGGCGCTTGATACGCTTAAGAAAGCCATTATCCGGATCAACCGGACAACGACCAAGCGGTTTTTAGAGACCTTCCATCTCGTCAACGAGAAGTTCAAAGAGGTTTTCGCCAGGCTCTTCAAAGGTGGGCAGGCCAGTCTGATCTTGATGGATGAACAGGACCCTGCGACTTCGGGGGTGGATATCGTTGCCCAGCCGCCAGGCAAGAAACTTCAGAATATTGACCTTCTCTCAGGAGGGGAGAAAGCCCTGGTTGCCACGGCTTTACTCTTCGGGCTCTTCATGATCAAGCCCACGCCTTTCTGCCTGCTCGACGAGATCGATGCGCCTCTGGATGATGCCAATATCAATCGATTCATTGAGATGGTTAAAGAGTTTTCAAAGACCTCCCAGTTCATTCTCATCACCCATAACAAGAAGACGATGGAGATGGCTAACACTCTCTATGGGATCACCATGGAAACCCCTGGAGTTTCAAAAGTGGTCTCCGTCCGGCTGAATTAGGCCCCGAATAACTCCCCCTCTTAATTTAAGAGGGGGTTGGGGGGCGTTAGGGGTAACAGGAATTCAATTTTTATAGGTAACCGAAGAAGTATTTTTAAAAATACTAAGAATGTTGTGGAGCTCTCTGTTTCGCCTAGCGAAACTCCTTGACATTGGGCATTTTTTTAGATAATCTCTTATCGGGTCCGGAAATAGATTCGGCTATTTCTGGAGGTTTCAATGGTAAGATAGTCGGGCCGCTATCTGAGGATGGACTTCGGACAGAGGCTTTTTTTATGCCGGAATCATTAAAAATCTTGTTGAAATTACTAACGAAAAGAATTTTCTTTAAAGTGTGAAATTTTTTACTTGCATTTAATTTTTAGATATGTAAAATGGTTTCGCCTAAATTGGGGTGAGCAGCGAAACAAAAAATAATGAAAGGGGGTGGTTCAGGAAAAATAGGAAGAAATTTAATTAAGTGTCAGGATTTAAAATTTTTTAATAGCAAGGGAGTTCATTTTTAATTAAACAGGGAGGGGAACATTATGAAAAAGTTATTTGTTTTTGCCCTTATTGTTGGATTTCTTTGTATGGGCCTGACAGTTAGCAGCAGTGCCCAGCCTGTCCGTTTTGGAGCGGTCATCAATCTCACTGGCCCTGCCTCGACCTGGGGACAGTATCATGCCAAGGGAATTACGGACTACGTCCGTCATGTCAATGAGGTAAAAGGAGGTGTGGGTGGAAGAAAGATTGATATGACTGTGGTTGATCATGCATTCAAACCTCCGGAGGGTGTGAAACTGGTCAAGAAGTTCTGCGAGGATAAGCTGGACATGATTACTGTATGGGATGCCGGAACAAGCATTATGATCAAACCCATTATTCAGGAATATAAAATCCCCACGGTCGTCTTCTCCACCTTTCAGGGAGTTCTCGCCCCACCGGTTGACTACATCTATCTGCCCTTTGGGAGTTATGTAATGGATTCCCATGCGGTGTTAGAGTATATCAAGAACATTCATAAAGGAAAGGATGCTCCCAAAGTAGGGCTGTTAACTTACAATACCCCTTTTGGAAAATCAATTCATGATCCAAGTAAAGACTACGCTGGGAAGAATAATATCAACATCGTCGGCATCGAGGAGTTCCCGATGGCCACGATTGATATCTCAACAGAGGTGCTCCGATTAAAAGGAAAGGGTGCAGAATATATCTCTGTGCAGATGCTTCCCGAGGCGGTGATCAGAGCCCTGACGGCGGCAGATCGTGTCGATTTTAAGGGCCCCATTTTCGGAACCTGGACGATCACAGATGCTGATTTCTTTAAGCTTGGCAAGGGCCTGGTCCGGGACCGTCTCTTCATGAGTTTCTGTGGAACTCTTCCCGGGGATAAGATATGGGGGATGCAGTTAGTGGATGACCTCATCAAGAAGTATAAGTCTGTGGCTAAGTATGACACCTCTTACTGGGAGGGCGTTGTCATCGGGATGATCATGGAGCGAGCCGCACACCGGGCTTCTGGATTATTCAAGACGATCAATGCCGAGAATATCAACAAGGCCATGGAAACCTTTAAGAACGAAGATTTTGGCGGTCTTGTGCCCAACATCACCTATACTAAAGATAACCACCAAGCGTCCTTTATGACCAGGATTGTTCAGGTTCATGAAGATGCCACTTATACACCCATGACCAATTACTTTGCCCCCGGCAAGGGAGAGATCAAGGTATTGAGAGAACCAAAAAGATAGGTGTGACTTCTATAAGGTCTAACAATTCCCTTTACCTCCTCTCTCCCCTGAGCCTGCATAGGATTGGTTCTGGGCGAGAGAGGAGGGGCGAAAGGGTTATTCTTTAATAAACTAAAAAGGTGAACGATGAAGGCATTTCGAGGTCAGCCAAGCATCTATTCCACAGGTCAAACCGTTGAGAAGTCGGCTGAGCTGGAGGTGAAAAACGTTACGCTCAACTTCGGAGGAGTGATGGCGCTCCATAATGTTGACCTCACAGTTCACACGGGCGAATTTGTCAGCGTTATCGGTCCCAATGGAGCCGGAAAGACCAGCCTGATGAACTCCATCACAGGCTACTATCACCCACAGTCCGGAAAGGTCCTCTTCAACGGAGAAGAGATCATGGGGCACCATCCCCATGAAATCACAAAGCAGGGAATTGGGCGAACGTATCAGAATATTGAGCTCTTCCCGGGTATGACCGTGCTTTCAAATATGCTTCTGGCAAGGCATCTGTATTGTGACTATGGCTTTGGAAAGGCGGCGTTGTTTTCCCGCTCGGTAAGAAATCAAGAAGTGGAACACCGCCAGGTTCTGGAAGAGCTGATCGATTTTCTTGAGATGCAACCCATCCGTAAAAAACCGGTTGGCTCTCTGCCCTATGGGTTGCGAAAGAGGGTGGAACTGGGCCGGGCTCTGGCTTTAGAGCCCAAGCTGTTGGTGCTGGATGAACCTTTTGCAGGGATGACGCTTGAGGAGAAAGAGGATATGGTCCGGTTTCTTCTTGAGCTAAACTCCGCCTGGGGGCAGACGATGGTCTTGGTGGAACATGATATGTCCATTGTGATGAGCGTCTCTCAGCGCATCATGGTCTTAAATTTTGGAGAGAAGATCGCAGAAGGGACTCCGGAAGAGATTCAAAATCATCCCGAAGTGATCAAAGCCTATTTAGGAGAAACAACCAAGTTTTAAATGGAATAATGGAATAGTGGAATTATGGGTCTATAACAAAAATTTCTTTAATCCATTTGATATGCAAACCCAATATTCCACTTTTCCATCATTCCATTATTCCAATATGGAGTTATGGTTATATGGAAGTTAGTAAAGGAAAACGTTTCGATGAAGGGGTTGTGCAGGCTTTTGCCCAGCTCACTCTGCCGCAGATTTTAACCAAGCAGGCAGAGCGATTAGGGACTTCTCAAATCGCCATCCGTGAAAAGATGTTTGGGATATGGCTTGCCTATACCTGGGAAGATTATCACCGCTATACCAAGCAGGTCGCTCTGGGGCTTGTTGCCCTTGGTCTGAAGCGGGGTGAAAATATAGGCCTCATTGTGAACAACCATCCGGAATGGTTGTACAGCGAATTAGGCGCTCAATCCTTGGGCACCATCACGGTCAACATGTTTACCTCCTCGATCGCTAAAGAATTAACCACAATGCTAAACCGGATTCAAGCGGCTGTTGCGATCGTCCAGGACCAGGAACAGGTGGATAAACTGCTGGAGATGAAGGATCAACTTGCTCATGTCCGGAAGGTCATCTATATTGATCCGACAGGCATGAGGACTTATGCCGACAATCCATGGTTAATCAGTTTTCAGGACCTATTGAAATTGGGAGAGGATCTGGACAAGAAGCAACCCCGTCTTTACGAAGAGGAGATGTGGAAAGGAAAGCCGGAAGAAGTGGCCCTGATGATCATGACCTCCGGAACAACAGGGATCCCGAAACTGGCGATGATTTCGCATCAGAGTTTTACCGAAATTGCCCGAAAATGGATTGAGACCGCTCCCATCGGTGTCGGAGATAACTGGATTTCGATCACACCAACGGCATGGATTGTTGATCAGATGTGGGGGATGGGTGTTTCACCGCTGACTGGCATGGCCATGAACTTTCCAGAGACCCTGGAAACCCAGGCTGAAGATTTCCGGGAAATCGGCCCGGTTGTTATCATCACCTCTTCCCGATTCTGGGAAGACCTTGCCTCCAAGATCCGCGTGAAGATGGCGGACTCAGGATGGATCAAACGAAAGCTTTTTAGCCTGGGTGAAAAGGTTGGGGGGGCAGTTGTTGACCGGGAGTCGAAGAAGGAACCTGTCCCAGTTTCTTTAGCCTTTCTCCACCGATTTTTCTCAAGGATTGTCTATAAACCTCTTCTGGACCGGGTAGGCTGTGCACAGATCCGGGCGGCCGTCACAGGAGGACATCCCATCAGTCCGGATGTCATCCGATTTTTCAGGGCGAAAGGATTAAATCTTAAACACGCCTATGGCCTTACCGAAGGCGGAGGCGTGTTCCAGGTTCAGCCCGATAAAGAGGTCAAGCCTGAATCCGTAGGGAAACCGCTTCCCAGGACGGAGGTGAAGATTGCCGAAGACCAGGAGGTCCTGGTCAAAACGCCCTCTTGTTTTGTGGGTTATTACCAGGATTCGGAGGCTACCCAGAAAGCCCTTCGGGAGGGTTGGCTTTACACAGGGGATGCAGGCTATATCGATGACGATGGACATCTGTTGATCATCGGCCGCAAGGAAGAGATCATGCGGACCAAGGCGGGGGAGGCCATCTCTTCGGACTTTATCGAAACGAGATTGAAATTCAGCCCTTACATTAAGGAAGCGGTCGTCTGGGGAGAGGGCCGTGACTATATCACGGGGTTCATCAATATCGATTTTGGGAATGTGGGCAGTTGGGCAGAGGACCGAATGATTCCCTACACTACCTTCACCGATCTCTCCCAGCAACCGGCAGTTGAAGAACTGATCCTTGGTGAAGTCCGCCAGGTCAATACCCAGTTACCCAAACCGATGAGGCTTCATAAGATTATCCTCCTGTATAAACTCCTCGATGCTGACGATGAGGAGCTGACACGAACCGGAAAAGTCCGCCGAAAATTTGTTTATGAGCAGTATATCAATCTGATCGAAGCGATGTATAGCGGCCAGAAGGACTTAGCAGTGACCGGCAAGGTCCGTTACCGGGATGGACACGTGGGCACCATTGAAACAAAAGTGAAGATACTGGATGTGGAATAGGAGGACCGGGAAAAAATTCCAATAACCAAATTCCAATCTCCAAATAATAACCAATACCCAAATTTCAGTGACCAAACAATAATTTAAAAAAAAGAGTTTGGGTATTAATCAATTGGTGATTGGAAATTATTTGGTTATTGGTGCTTGGTGTTTGGAATTTATTCCTTTGGGAGGTTTTTCATGGAATTTTTTCTTCAGTTGTTAATTCAGGGTTTATCCGTGGGCTTTCTTTATGCCCTTGCCGCTCTTGGGTTCGTCATGATTTTTAAGTCATCGAGTGTCCTCAATTTTGCTCATGGAGACCTCCTGGCCATGGGGGCCTTCTTCTTTCTGGTCCTTTCTGTCTGGTTGAAGTTGCCCATCTATATTGCCTTTATCTTGACCCTTGTCGGAAGCTTTGCCATGGGTTTTATCATCGAGCGACTCTTTCTTCGGCCCCTGATCGGTGAATCTCTGATCCTGGTGATCATGCTGACGGTTGGATTGGCGGCCATGTTTAAAGGATTGTTGCTCTTTATCTTCGGAGGGAACCTGTTTGCATTTCCGGAGTTTTTACCCGCCGGTCTTTCCATACGATTGGGAAACATTAACATCCCTCCCGTCTATGTGGCTACTTTTGTGATCAGCATTATCTTTCTCCTGCTTTTTGGCCTCTTCTTCAAATACTCCTCTCAGGGGATTTACATGAGGTCGGTCGCTGACAATCAACCCGCGGCCCTGTCCCTGGGAGTCCATGTGAGAAGGGTTTTTGCCCTGTCCTGGGCGATTGCGGCCCTGGTCTGTGCCATGAGCGGGATCATTCTCGGGATTATTAGCGGGATAAATGTCCACAGCACCAGCATCATCGGCCTGAAAGTCTTTCCGGTTGTCATCCTTGGCGGCCTGGAAAGCATCGGCGGAGCTATCATCGGCGGGATTATCATCGGACTTTTAGAGACCTTTACCGGAGGTTATATTTCAACCTCCCTTCGAGAAGTGGTTCCCTATATCGTACTGGTTTTCATCCTCCTGGTGAAGCCCTACGGGCTTTTTGGTCTGGTGGAAATTGAAAGAGTGTAATTAAAAACGATGAACGTTAAACCTTGAACGATGAATAAAACGTTTATCGTTCGTTGTTCATAGTTCATCGTTACCTGGTGGAGGCAGAATGAAAAAACTGAGATTGCATCCCTGCGGAAATTATAAGGAGAAATACGAAGAGGAGTTAACCATCTTCGAGACCGATTTTGGCAGGCTTTGGGTGGGAATCGGATTGATTTTGCTGTTTGTTGTGATTCCTTTGATCAGCAGTCCCTATCTCCTCTATGTCATCAATCACATCGGGATTTTTGCGATTGCCGCCGTTGGGTTAAACCTCCTCATTGGATTTACGGGTCAGATCTCTCTCGGTCACGGGGCCTTCTTCGGCGTGGGAGGCTATGCCGCCGCCATCCTCACCACCAAGTTAGGCTTCCCATTCTATCTTTCAGTGCTTTCCGCAGGCATCATTACCGCCATGGTGGGTTTGGTCTTTGGTCTTCCTTCTGCCCGTCTCAAACATCTCTATCTCACCATTGCAACCCTTGCAGGCCAGTTCATCCTTCAGTTCCTCTTTGTAAACTGGGAGAGCCTCACGGGAGGCGCCATGGGAATCATCCTTCCAAGGGCGACGCTCTTCGGTTTGAGTCTGAAAAGCGACCACACCTATTTTTATGTGGTTTTTATCTGTTTTGTGGCGATGCTCTGGGTTGCGAAGAACCTCCTGCGGACACGGTATGGCCGAGCCTTTATCGCCATCCGTGACAATGACCGGGCCGCCGAGGGCATGGGAATTCCCATCTTCCATTACAAGCTTCTCGCATTCGCCATCAGCTCCTTTTATGCCGGATTTGCCGGAGCCCTCTGGACACACTATTTAGCCAGCATCACCCCTGACCCGTTCACCCTGTTTCTCTCCGTCGAATTTATCGCCATGATCATCATCGGCGGATTGGGGAGCCTTACGGGCAGTGTCTTTGGAGCGATTTTTATCACGTCGCTCAACGAGATCTTAAGCCATGCATCGGAGTTCTTCATGAACCTGCCCGCCCTCGCAGGCGTTGCTTTGACCATTGCACCGCTTCGTGAATTCGTTTTCGGACTGGCGATTGTCCTTTTCATCATTTTTGAGCCCAGAGGACTGGCAGAGGTATGGCGGATCATCCGCTCCAGTTTCCGACTCTGGCCATTTTCTTATTAAGGATGATTACACAAAGCCCCCTACTTTTCCTTTTTTACCCCTCCACACCTCCCCTTAATGTAAGGGGAGGCTGGGTGGGGTTATGATAGGGGTGAGGGGGCGTCGAGGAAATTATGGAAGATAACATTCTGCTTCAACTGAATAACATCAGTGTCGTTTATTCTGACGTCATCCAGGTGCTCAAAGGGGTCTCTTTGGTCATCAGAAAGAGACAGATCGTCTCACTGCTTGGAAGCAACGGCGCGGGTAAAACAACTACGTTGAAAGCCATCTCTGGATTGCTCAAACCGGAGAATGGATATGTGACTGAGGGGTCGATCATTTATGAAGGCCATAACATTCACAATTCATCCCCTGAACAGATTACACGATTGGGAATCATTCAGGTGATGGAAGGACGACAGCCGTTTAAACTTCTGACTGTAGAAGAAAACCTCCGCGTGGGAACAGCCACACGGTGGGGTAAGCCCTACAAGAAGGATCTGGAAATGGTCTATCATTACTTTCAACCCCTGCTGGCACGGAAGAACAGGCTGGCCGGATATTGCAGCGGTGGAGAACTGCAGATGCTCGTCATGGGCCGGGCATTGATGGCACAACCCAAACTGCTGCTGATGGATGAACCCTCCTTAGGATTGGCTCCCTTTTTAGTGCGGGAAATTTTTGAGATCATCAAAAGGATTAATGAAGAACAGTCAACCACCATCATGCTGGTGGAACAAAACGCCAATATGGCCCTTCAGATTGCCACCTATGGATATGTGATGGAGAATGGAAAGATCATGATGGAGGAAGCCGCTGATAAGCTGAGAGAGAATCCCGACGTGAAGGAATTCTATCTTGGAACGGCAAGTTCCGGAGCGCTGAAATCATACAAGGATGTGAAGGCGTACAAGCGCCGCAAACGCTGGCTATAATCAATCCCCCCTCACTCTGAGAAGGTGTGAAAAAATTATGAAACAATTAAAAAAAGCTTGACATAGCCATATAACTACGATATCCTCCTTTCAACATTCTTGAGAGGAGGCACTTTCCATGGGATATTTGACCAAAGTTCAGGTG
>Ga0194127_10001917_pt1 | contig 29342 bp, 18 predicted proteins | sample TA2KigC100mmetaG_FD_148624 | JGI IMG/M metagenome (GOLD analysis project Ga0194127, IMG submission 148624) | Freshwater microbial communities from Lake Tanganyika, Tanzania - TA2015036 Kigoma Deep Cast 100m | ecosystem: Environmental > Aquatic > Freshwater > Lake | place: Tanzania: Lake...
GGCGATGCAGAAAGGGCCGCTAGTACCTACCAAGGTTTGGAGCCCTTGCGTCCCGAGGATGTTGCAGAAGCGATTGGGTTTATGGCCTCCCGACCTGACCACGTGCAAATCGCAGACTTGCTGCTGATGCCCCGTGCCCAAGCCGGGAGTGGGGCGGTTCACCGGATTGAATCCTAAAAGCTGTTACGCCACATCTGAGATGGAACGGGTTTGACCGTGCGGGTGGTGTATTTGGCATTCTTTTTGGAATGGTACATTTGCTCAATTTCCCCGGCCACTTCAAAATAGATAAGTTGACCAATTGGCATACCCGCATAGACTCTAACGGGTTGTGTGCAGGAAATTTCCAAGGTCCAGGTATTGCAGAATCCCACATCACCCTTGCCTGCGGTGGCATGGATGTCAATGCCCAGCCTACCTACCGAAGACTTCCCTTCCAAAAAAGGCACGTGGTGGTGGGTTTCGGTGTATTCTTCGGTCACCCCGAGGTACAGGGTTCCGGGCTGCAGGACGAGGCCCTCCGAGGGAATGGTAAGTTCCTCTACGGGGTTATCCACCTTGGCGTCCAAAATTCTGGAGCTGTAAACGGAGAGGTACCTTCCCAGATGAACATCGTAGGAGTTGGTGCCCAAGCATTGCCGATCAAAAGGTTCGATCAGGATATGTCCTTGGTGAATGGCTTCGAGAATGCGTTGGTCGGATAAGATCATGGTATTTTGTGGCCATGAAAGGCCAAGAATTGGTGGACGGCAAAGATAGACCGCTGTGGTGGCGCATGGAGCATTCCGGGGGCTTATGGTCCTTGGTTTTGGTGGATGAGTCCTATGCCCACGACCAGGGCTTCGATGGCATTGATGCCCCCACAGAGCAGGGAGCTCGATGGAGTCAATGGCGAAGCTCCCGATGGGCCTTGCAGCTTTTGTGGAATGCTGCTGCGGCTGCCCTTGGAATGGATCTATCCCTATTGGACCTTCGAAAAGAGCCATCCGGGAAGCCATATCTCATGAACGCTAACGGAGCAGTGGTGCCGTTGGCCTTGTCGCATACGGTGGGGATGGGTGCAGCCGCCCTAGCCGGTCACCCCTGTTTAGTGGGAATAGGGGTGGACGTGGAGCGGTACTCCGAGCGCTTCCTTCGTGTAGTATCCCGAATTTCCGGCATGGAGGACATCGCCACTGTCCAACGCTGTGTCACAGGGGCCTTGGAGGCTGAGGCTGCTATTTTAATTTGGGTTATCAAAGAGGCCTGTTATAAATCCGCTTTGATTCAAGAAGGTTTATTTGGTAAAAATCAATTAATTACGAAATTCGAAAAGAAAGAAGATCCCTTAGCATTGGACGAGTCAAGGTGGACCGGATGCGTGGAATCCAACCATACAGACCCCTCTGAACGCATTGAATTTGAAGCAGGTTCGTTCAGTCAAGATCAAGCGCTTTGGTACTGGGCCGTCGCTTGGCTAAAGGGCTGAACCGACCTGGAGGAAGGGCTTAACCGGTTTGGGTCAATGGGTGATGACAATGCCGGTACGTGCTGTGATGCGGCATTCGGCTTCTTTGAGCTCTTGGATTTCTCGCAGAATCTGGAGGACGTCAGGGTGGTCATATCCTTCAGGGGTTTGTTGCAGGGTTTGAAGCTCGATTTGTTTGAGCCGGCTATGCCTCAGAATTTTCTTCAAGAGGAGACGGTCAAAGGTGGTTTGGATCTCCTTGTTCAGATTATCGTTGGGGGGAGGAACCGCGATATCGTGCATCTGATCCCAGTTGGGGCTTATTTGCGGATTCTCGGTGTACCAGCGGGTCGCCATGGCGGAAATGCCTTGGTCGGTATGGTTCATTAATTCGTGGTTACCCGGAAGGCATCCTTCCATTTGCCACCGCGCGAGACAGAGTTCCAAGAGAACACGGCACGAAGGGCTGTCCCAGGTCAAGCTCAGGAGTGTTTCACCCATATACTCCACGATGGAAACCGATTCCTCTGCGCTGGTTTGGCTCATGGGTTGGTGGCCGACCAAGAGTAAAAGGCGAAGAATTTCTGTTTCTTGCGGGATATCGCTCAAAGGTTGTAAATCCGGCGCCATTTGCGTCTCATCTTCAAGCCTGGCGGGGGCTTGGGTAAGCCCTTCCGGGGATGGGGCGGGTACGGTGTTGGGCGCTGTGTTGGGGGATCGTTTGGCTTTGAGTTTGAATTGTTGCACCACCGCCTCTTGAACAGAGGCATCTGGAATGCCTGCATCTTCGGCCAAATGCCGAATGTACATGGCCCGCAGGATGGGGTCACCAACACAGGCAATGCTGGCCGCGACTACCTGAAGTGCGCTACTAATACGCAAGGGATCGCGGCCCGCTTCTTTCAACAAAAGATTTTGCTGAAATGCCATAAAGTCTTGAGCATTATTGTTTAAAAATTCTTTTAGGGATTCACCCTGCAAACGCCTTGCCAGGGTGTCGGGGTCTTCATGCTCCGGCAATGCAATCACTCGGACCCTCAGATCATTTTCCAGCAGGATGTCTATACCTCGAAGGGCCGCTTTGATCCCGGCTTGGTCTCCATCGTAGATCAGCGTAACCTCATCGGCAAATCGGTGGATCATGGCGGCTTGTTCGCGGGTCAAGGCGGTTCCGCTGCTGGCCACCACATTCTCGACCCCGGCCTGGCTCAAAGAAATAACATCCATATAACCCTCGACTAGGTACACGAAGCCTGCGACAGTCATGGCTTTGCGGGCTTGGTGCAGGCCAAACAGGGATTCGCTCTTGCGGTACAGCGGTGTTTCCGGGGAATTGATGTACTTGGCCTCTTTGCGGTCGGTCTTGAGGGTTCTACCGCCAAAGCCAATTGTCTTACCGTTTAAATGGTAAATGGGGAAGAGGACCCGCCCTCGGAAGCGGTCGTAATGGCCTCGGGTTTCACTGGGCAGTGCCAGCCCGGCCAATTCCAATTCTTCCGTCGTAAAGCCACTTTGGGTCGCCATCTCCACCAAGGCAGAAGACTGTTCCAAACTGTAGCCCAGACCAAAGCGATGGATCGTGGTATCGCTTAGCCCTCTTTCGTGGAAATAAGAGAGACCGATGGCCATCCCCGATGGATGGTCCCAAAGCAGGCGTGTATAATACTGTTGGGCAAAAGCCAATAGGTCCCAAAGCCGATCTCGTTGGCTTTTCTCGGCCTGGTAAGCGGGGTCGTTCTGAGTCCGTTGGTCTTCTTCGACCTCGATTTGATACCTGAGCGCCAATTGTTTAATGGCTTCAGGATAGGTCAATTGATCATGGGCCATCAAAAAACCCACGGCATTCCCTGCAGCACCGCATCCGAAGCATTTGTAAATCCCTTTGGTGGGGGTTACCGTGAAGGATGGGGTTTTCTCGTTATGAAAAGGGCATAATCCCAGCATGTTACTGCCCCGCTTTTTGAGGACCACATAATCCCCCACGACTTCTTCGATTCTGGCGGTCTCAAAGACACGATCAATGGTGGTGCGAGAAATCATGGAATCAACAAAATGAAGAATAACAAAAATAAGGTCAAGGCCAAGGAGCTCGGGTCCTGTATTTATTTTGGGTATGAATCGAAATCCGAAATTTTGTCCACAGTCGCCCCACGAAGGAGGAGCTGAACCGTCCACGAAAAGTAACGAGGACCACGAAAATTCCTCGTCCCACTGGGATTTTGGTACCAAAGCGGTTCATGCCGGGATCTTCCCGGACCCAAGCACCGGGGCGATCATGACCCCGATTTTTCAGACCTCAACCTATGTTCAGGAGTATCCCGGTCAGCATAAGGGCTATGCCTATGCGAGGGGCAAGAACCCTACCCGCTCTCAATTGGAATCCGCATTGGCGGCTCTCGAAAATGCCAGGCATGGCCTTTGTTTTTCCAGCGGCATGGGGGCAATTGATGCGGTCATCAAAAGGCTAAGGCCAGGTGATGAAGTGATCTGCGGGGATGATTTGTACGGTGGCTCCTACCGCCTATTTATGAGACTATACGACCCTATGGGCATGGTCTTTCATTTTGTGGATCTCAGCGATGAAGGGGCTGTGAAATCTTGCTTGAACGCACGTACCAAAATGATCTGGACCGAAACCCCGACCAATCCTCTCATGAAGGTGGCCGATATTCGGGCCTTGTCCATGATCGCCAAGGCGCATGGGGTTATGCTGGCGGTGGACAACACCTTCGCCTCCCCCTATCTTCAAAACCCATTGGATTTGGGTGCAGACTTGGTCATGCATTCGGCTACCAAATACCTTGGGGGGCATAGCGATGTGGTGATGGGCTTCTTGGCCACGAACAACGGTGCACTGCACGAGGAGCTTGCCTTCATCTTGAACAGTTCTGGGGCGAACCCCGGCCCCATGGATTGCTATCTTGTGTTAAGAGGTATCAAGACCCTGCATCTGCGCATGAAAGCCCACTGCGAAAACGGCCAAAAGGTAGCTCATTTTCTCAAACAGCATCCCGGGGTGTCGAAGGTGTATTGGCCAGGGTTCCCTGATCATCCGGGTCATGCGATTGCCCAAGCACAGATGAAGGATTTCGGGGGTATGATCTCTTTTGAATTGAAATCGGATGAGGTAGAGGTTGCAATGCGCATGGCTTCGTACACCAAGGTCTTTGCTTTGGCGGAATCCTTGGGAGGGGTGGAGTCCTTGATCGGTCATCCGGCATCGATGACCCATGCAAGCATTCCCCGACCTCAACGCTTGGCCAGTGGGGTAAGCGACACCCTGCTTAGGCTTAGTGTGGGCATTGAAGGTGCGGACGATCTCATCATGGATTTGGACCAAGCCATTCGCAGAGCCCTTGGTCTTTGACCTTTCGCAAGGTTCCCCATTGGGGCCTGTATTGCTTAGGATCGCGAGGCATTACAATTCCCCATCCTTTATAGCGCTTGACCCGATCTCGGTTCCACGATCCTTCCTGGCGCAAGGGCGATTGATGAGGGAGAAGGGCATTGGGTATCATCAAATCAATGTGGAAATTGCTGCCCTGGTTTCCGCTCATTTGGCATGGGGACGTAGGGACATCATCCTTGCCAAATCTTGGGACTTACTGCAGCGCATGGATTTGGAGCCTGGGCGTTTCTTGATGGAAGCCTCGGCCTTGGAATGGGAACGCCTGAAAGGATTTGTGCACAGGACTTTTCAAGACAGCGATATGCTATGGATGCTGGGTAAGTGGTCGGCCTATCTGGAGGAGCATGGCAGTCTAGAGGGCATGTTTTCGGGGCCAACGGTGAGGGATGGTCTGCATCGCTATGCGTCGTTGATGAAGGAAGGACTTGAGACGGGTGATCGAATGCACAAACATTTTGCATCGCCGGCCCAGGGTTCAGCATGCAAACGCATGAACATGTTGTTGCGGTGGATGATACGCGATGATGAGCAGGGTGTGGACTTGGGTTTGTGGAAAATCCATTCCAAGAGGGATTTGCACTTGCCCTTGGATGTGCATTCCACCTCGACGGCGATGGCGTTGGGACTTTTACCAGCCAATGCTATGCCGAATTGGAAAGCGGTAGAAATGTTGGGGATCGAGACACGGCAAATTTGCCCGGAGGATCCTGCGCTGTTGGACTTTGCGTTGTTTGGGTTGGGGGAAGAGGCTTTGCGATCCGGTGTTCCCTTGTCGGATTTTCTCCGTCAATGCATGAAGACCTATGGAAGAGGTCTTATTCCTGGACAGGAGGGTCTGTGAGGGGTTCCAGCGATTGGATCACCCAATCCACATCCCCTCGTAGCCACAAGGTCTGCGCCAAATTCAAGGGATTCTTCATCCATTTAAGGACCGCTTTGCGATCGGTTTCCCCGGACTCTTCCATCTTTTCCTCCAACAAGTTTTCCAGATCAGGAGGATTAAGGGGGTTAATTACCCCATACAATCGGCTTTCGGGCAAACGGTATTTCTTGCACTGGTCAAAGACCTCGAGCTCATCGCCCAGCAAAACCACCTCGGCAATTTGTTCCTCCAAGATGGCTTTGGCCAATTTAACAACCTCCGGTTGAGCACCTTCCACAAAGCAGAGAATTGGATCTTCCAAATTCCTTGCCCAAGAGCGTATTTTGTCGAGCTTATCCATGGGATAATCGTAGCGCAGTATGCAATTGAATGAAACTCCAAATTAGGAAATCCACGTTAAATTTCATCGTTGTTAAACAAATTTCACCAACAATTTCGCGAAAAACAGCCTCATGCAAGCACCGTTGTACCAGCCTGATGACACCATCGTGGCCCCTCTGAGCCCAGCAGGGCAGGGAGCAGTCTGTTTGGTCCGGGTTTCAGGCCCATTGAGCAAAGTCGTCGTGTCGCATTTGACCCAAAAGCCGCTGCATGCAGCTCCTTGGCCTGCTCGCATGGTCAGGTTGGTTGCCCTATGGGATGGAGATGCCTTGTTGGACCGGGCGTTGGTCACCACCTTTGATGCTCCGGCATCCTATACCGGCGAAGATTGTGCGGAATGGGGCCTGCATGCATCACCCTACGTGGTCAACCGATTTTTGACCTTATGCACTTCGTTGCAGGGGGTACGTATGGCCCAGCCCGGGGAGTTCACCTGGAGGGCCTTCACCAACGGCAAAATGGACCTTAGCAGAGCAGAGGCCGTTGCAGACTTGATTGCCGCCGAAAACCCATTGGCGCATCGATTGGCGATGAACCAATTGGAAGGCGGCTTTGAGCGCAAAATTGCGGCATTGCGGGAACGCATGACGGAATTTGCGGCCTTGCTGGAATTGGAATTGGATTTTTCCTTAGAAGATGTGGAGTTTGCCGACCGAACATCCTTGCTCAACCTGGTGTTATCTGTGCACGCCCAGGTAGTTTCTCTAAAGGATTCGTTTGCAGCCGGGGAAGTCATCCGCAAAGGAGTTCCAACCGTGTTGGCCGGCCGACCGAATGCCGGGAAGTCCTCTTTGCTCAATGCGTTGTTGCAAGATGCCCGGGCCTTGGTTTCGGATCAACCCGGGACCACCCGGGACACCATTGAAGAACCTTGTGTTATTGAGGGAATCACTTTTCGATTGATGGATACTGCGGGCCTTCGTGAATCGAACGATGCCGTTGAACAAATGGGTGTTGCACGCACCCACCAAAAACTTATCCATGCCGGCCTTGTGTTGATGGTAGCCAGCATTGATGAATACCCCGAGGAAGCCTGGATGAACCTGTTAAACTTGGCAGGAGCCCAAAGCAAAGTTTTGGTAGTCTTGAACAAAGTCGATTTGCCTGCTGAATCCGGCCATCGCTCCGAGTGGCTGCAGCGTTTTCCGGATTTGGTGGAAATATCGGCCCAGACGGGGCAGGGAATGGAGGTGTTGCGCCAAAGGATGCTCGACATGGTGGACCTGGGTCGCCTTGCAGGTGATTTTGTGGCCGTGAATGTTCGGCAAAGGGAATCCCTGGATCAAGCTGCTGCTGCGCTACAGCGCATTGTGAACGGGCTTCAACAAAACCTAGGGACCGAACTGCTGGCCGAAGAGATGAGAACCGTGTTGCGGTCTTTGGCTGAACTTACCGGGGATATCGCAGCCGATGATTTGCTCGGCGCTATCTTCTCGAAATTTTGCATCGGTAAGTAACCTAATAATCTATCTCTTTGCTTCATGTAATCGTTGAATTTAAGGGCTTTGGCTTGGTGGATATGGCGTTCCGTCGTCTTGCGTTAGGCATTTCAAGCGCTGTAACAACTTGCTGTAGGGCCTCTTCGAGCCGTATTGCCACGAAATTCCTAGAATAGGGTCGAAGGATGTACCCCAATTTGTTGGGTGATTTCTTTTTGACTCCTTCCCTCCTGAAGGAGAGCCTTAATTTTATGCCTTTAATCAAAACTTAGCTAAGTGTAGTTTTTTTTCATAAATTGCACTTTTAAGTTGAACCCAGCGATTGATTTATATAAGTTAAATATTTCTTAGTTATGTGTGGAATTCTTGGATTTTTTTCAGAAAAACAAAATGCATCCTCATACCGTCAAGTCATCCTGAACCTGTCTAAAAAAATCAGGCATCGCGGTCCGGATTGGTCTGGGATTTATGCAACCGAAAAAGTCATTCTTGCTCACGAAAGATTAGCCATCGTCGATCCTCAATCTGGAGGACAGCCACTGTTGAATAAAGAAAAATCAATTGCTCTTGCGGTCAACGGAGAAATCTACAATCACCGCGAATTGAGGAATAGCCTAAGTGGATATTCGTTTTTAACTCAATCCGATTGCGAGGTTATTCTTGCATTGTACGAAAGAAAGGGAGAAAATTTTTTGGATGAAATGAATGGCATTTTTGCATTTGCACTGTATGACTCAGTTCAGGATGCTTACCTGATTGCCAGAGACCATATGGGAATTGTTCCCCTTTATTTGGGATGGGATTTAGAAGGACATCTTTATGTTGCATCTGAGTTGAAAGCACTTGAAGGTCAATGCAATAGGATCGAGGAATTCCCTCCTGGTCATTTCATTTACAGCAAAATTTCCTTGGTACCACAAAAATGGTTTGAACGCGATTGGAAGAAATTCGAATCCGTCAACAACAGTATTTCCGATATTTCCTTACTTAGAAAAGGGTTGGAAGATGCGGTTCATCGACAGTTGATGTCTGACGTGCCTTATGGTGTGCTGTTGTCCGGGGGGTTGGATTCATCAATTGTATCGGCCATCGCAAAGAAATTCTCATCCATGCGTATCGAAACCGATGACAGTCAGCAGGCATGGTATCCGCAGCTTCATTCTTTTGCCATTGGACTATTGGGATCGCCTGATTTAAATGCCGCACGAGATGCGGCAAAACACATAGGATCCATCCACCACGAAATTCATTTTACCGTTCAGGAGGGACTTGACGCGTTACGCGATGTAATTTATCATCTTGAGACTTATGATGTAACTACTGTCAGAGCATCAACACCCATGTATCTCTTAGCCAGAGTCATAAAGTCAATGGGTATAAAGATGGTGCTCTCAGGAGAAGGTGCTGATGAGATTTTTGGAGGATATCTCTATTTTCACAAGGCTCCTGATGCAAAAAGTTTTCATGAAGAAACGGTTCGAAAGCTTGGGAAACTTCATTTATATGATTGTTTGAGGGCGAACAAATCGCTTATGGCATGGGGGATCGAGGGGCGTGTACCTTTTCTAGATAAGGATTTTATGGATATTGCCATGAGCCTGAATCCACAAGATAAAATGGCTTCTAACGGCAAAATGGAAAAATGGATATTGAGAAAAGCATTTGAAGATTACCTTCCTGAATCCATAGCATGGCGTCAGAAAGAACAGTTTTCAGATGGTGTTGGTTATGGCTGGATCGATGCATTGAAAGCCAAGGCAATGGAGTTGGTTTCTGATGAGAAGATGGAAAAAGCAATTCATCGTTTCCCAATAAATACGCCACAATCAAAGGAGGAGTATCACTATCGTTCAATTTTTAGCGAGTTGTTTCCTTCAGATTATGCAGCACGTTGCGTTCCCTCGGTGAAATCAGTGGCATGCAGTACGCCTGAAGCTCTCGCATGGGATGCCTCTTTCATGAATCTGAATGATCCATCAGGACGAGCTGTCGTTTCGATTCACAAAGACGCCTACAAATAACCCACAATTTCATCCATCATAAACCTATTCAGACTCTTTAATTGTGCATGTACTAAAATTCGGTGGGTCTTCCGTAGCCAACGCCAATAATATCAAAAAGGTCATTCAAATTGTGTCTGGTAACAAGTATGATTCTCAGGTCATAGTTGTTTCAGCATTGGGTGGTGTGACCGATATGCTTCTCCTTTGCGCAGATGCTGCATCAAAAGGAGATTCCAATTATAATACCATGCTCGATGAAATTGAATCAAGACATCAATCCTTGATTGTTGAATTGATACCGAATGAGAATAGTGCTGTTTTACATCTTTTAAAAGAGAGCCTCAATGATTTGAAAAAAATTATGCAGGGCATCCATATGATAAGCGAACTCACAAAAAAAACACAGGATCGTGTTGTCTCTTTCGGGGAACTTCTCTCCTCCATGATCATCTCAGAAGCTTTCACCCATTCAGGCTCAAAAACAAATTGGGTAGATGCCAGAACTATCATCAAAACAAATGCGCTTTTTGGCAATGCTTTGGTGGATTTCAAAAAAACAAACAAACAGATCGTCGATTATTTCTCTGTTTCGCATGCTCTTTCTATTGTCCCTGGATTTATCGGATCAGATTCAGAGGGGAATACGACCACGCTTGGAAGAGGCGGATCTGATTACACAGCTGCCATAATCGCAGCCGCTTTGAGTGCAGATTCGCTTGAAATATGGACCGACGTTAGTGGCATGATGACTGCAGACCCACGTTTATGTGTAAACGCTAAAATTATTCCTTCTGTCACATACCGTGAGGCTATGGAATTATCCCATTTTGGAGCGAAAGTGATCTATTCGCCGACCATACAACCCGTGATGAAAGCTAACATTCCTGTTTGGGTGAAAAACACATTCAGCCCTCAAGACAAAGGAACCGTCATCTCTGCGAATGATAAAAATGCGTATGGTTCATCTATACAATCAGCCTCATCACTCATTACCGGTATTTCCTCCATCAACAAAGTGAGTTTGATAACTCTTGAAGGCTCTGGGATGGTTGGTATGCCAGGTTTTTCAAAACGTTTTTTTGAAGCCTTAGGCCGTCACTTTGTAAATGTTATTTTTATCACTCAGAGTTCTTCTGAGTATTCCATTACAGTTGGTATTGATGAAGACAAGGTGAATGTTTCTCTGCAATCGGTGAATTCAGAATTTGATCGTGAAATTTCATCGGGAATAATTGATCCAGTGGTCGCTGAAAACAATTTATCTATTGTAGCAGTTGTTGGTGAACAGATGCAGAAGCATACCGGGATCAGTGGTAAAATGTTTGGTGTTTTGGGGCGAAATGGTATCAACATCCGAGCTATTGCTCAAGGTTCATCCGAGATGAATATATCTGCTGTCATCAGCACAAGCGTTGTAAAAAAAGCGGTAAATGTGCTACATGAAGAATTTTTTGAAACCTCTTACAAACAAATCAATGTATTCATTGCCGGTACCGGAAATGTAGGAAAGAAATTAATCGGACAAATTCAAAATCAGCAGCAGAATTTACAGCAGAGTCTCTCCATGCAGCTAAGGGTAATTGGAATCATGAACAGCCGTAGGATGGTGGTGAATGAATCGGGTATTGATTTGATGGAGTGGGAGAAATCGATAGCTGAAGTAGTTTCAGCCGATCCGAAACAATTTGTTGATAGGCTGATTTCTTTGAATCTCAGAAACTCCATTTTTGTAGACATTACGGCGCATGAAGCGATTTCAGATTTGTATGAAAAACTTTTGGAGAAGAGCATATCGGTTGTGGCTTGCAACAAGATAGCCGCATCTTCCCAATATAGTCGTTATCGTAAACTCAAAGATCTAGCCAAAGAATACAACACCCATTTTTTATTTGAAACCAATGTGGGAGCTGGATTGCCCATTATAGGGACCATCCATGATTTGGTGAATAGTGGAGATACGATCCACCGTATGGAGACTGTTCTCAGTGGTACATTGAATTTTGTTTTCAATACTTATGATGGATGCACTTCATTTGCTGATGTAGTGGCTTTAGCTCAATCGGAGGGTTATACAGAACAAGATCCAAGACTTGATTTAGGCGGAACGGATGTTATGAGAAAAATTTTGATTCTGGCCAGGGAAACAGGTATAAAGATGGAGTTTGATGAGGTTGAAAACATTGGTTTTATGCCTGATGAATGTATGAGAGGTTCAATTCAGGATTTTTATGAATCAATGAAAAAACACGAACCTCATTTTTTATCACTTTATCAGTCGGCAAAGAAAGAGGACAAAAAACTCAAATTTGTAGCGTCATTCGATGGTGTAAAAGCAAGTGTGGGTTTACAACAAGTTGGCTCTGACCACGATTTTTACCATCTTTATGGGAAAGACAATGTTGTATTGTTTTATACGGACCGATATCAGCAACAGCCATTGGTGATTAAAGGGGCAGGCGCCGGGGCGGAAGTAACGGCAAGCGGTGTTTTTGCCGATATCATCAGAGCAACAAAAAAATAGACTATGCAAACCATAACAGTAAAATCACCTGGAACACTTTCCAATTTATGTTGTGGTTTTGATGCTTTAGGTATGGCTTTACAGGAACCATTCGACATCATTCAAGTTTCAAAAAGAACAGTATCTGGAATTTCGATTTACCACAAGGATTCATACGGACTTTCTGAAGATCCAAAGATTAACATCGCAGGGGTCTCTTTGCAGGCGTTCATCAGCAAACTGGCATACAAGGAAGGATTTGATGTGACCATTGATAAAAAAATAAAGCCTGGCTCCGGACTTGGTTCCAGTGCGGCTAGTGCAGCAGGAATTGTCGTTGCTGTGAACGAGTTGTTAGGTAAACCATTTACAGATAATGAGCTTCTTTTACTGGCGATGGAGGGTGAAGCAATGGCGAGTGGGTCTAGACATCTCGATAATGTGGCTCCTTGTGTTTTAGGTGGTACCGTGCTTATCAGAGACGCCCAGAATCTTGACATTGTCAAATTGAACAATCCAGACTTATTTGTCAGCATTGTCCATCCCCAGATTGAAATCAAGACATCTTTTGCTAGAGAAATTCTCCCCGTTGATATCCCATTAAAAAAAGCAGTTATGCAGTGGGCGAATGTGGGCGGATTGGTAAGCGGAATTTGTATGAATGATTTAGACCTAATTGCACGTTCTTTGGTGGATGTAATTGTGGAGCCTGTGAGAAGCAAGTTGATTCCTGGATTTGATGAAGTCAAGCAGATAGCCATCCAGAGTGGAGCTATGGGTGGCGGCCTCAGTGGCAGTGGCCCCAGTGTGTTCATGTTCAGTAAAAACTTGGAAACCGCTGAAAAAGTAGAATCGGAAATGAAATCAGTTTTTGATAAAATTCAGTTAGAATGTAAATCCTATGTAACAAGACCAGCTCAACATGGAATTGAAATATTAGAATTACAATAAGGATGCCGTTCAATGAAATATTATAGCACCAATAGAAAATCTGAACTGGTTAGTTTTAGAGATGCTGCCATTGAGGGTTTGGCTCCTGATGGTGGTTTATATTTTCCCGATACAATACCCACATTCGATAAACATTTTTTTGGCGAGTTGAAAACAAAATCATTGGAGGAAATCGCTTATCGTATTCTAATGCCTTATGTCGGTGAATGCATGAAAGAGGATGAGCTTTTTGATCTTGTTGAACAGGCATTTGATTTTCCCATTCCTTTGAAGGAAGTCCAAAAAGATCAGTTTGTTTTGGAATTATTTCATGGTAATACACTTGCATTTAAGGATGTGGGAGCAAGATTTATGAGTCGTTGTTTGGGCCGTTTTGTAAAAGATCAGGACCGGAAAATGACCGTTTTAGTGGCTACGTCAGGAGATACCGGAGGTGCGGTTGCCGATGGCTTTTATGGTATTGAAGGCGTGGATGTGGTCATTCTTTTTCCGTCGGGTAAAGTAAGTGCGGTACAAGAAAAACAATTGACCGCCATGGGAGGAAATATTCATGCCCTTGAAATAGAAGGTGATTTTGATGATTGCCAGCGTTTGGTCAAACAAGCGTTTTCTGATACAGAACTGAGAAAAAAAATATTTCTAACTTCTGCCAATTCTATAAATGTTGCAAGATGGATCCCGCAACAATTGTTCTTTTTCATGCTTTGGAAACAATGGCCGAATGATATCGAACCACCTGTTGTTTCTGTACCGAGTGGAAACTTTGGTAATATATGTGCCGGTTTGCTTGCAAAAAAATCTGGATTGCCGATAAAAAAATTCATTGCTGCATGCAATCAAAATGACGTTGTGCCTCGGTTCCTGGAAAATGGGAAATATGAGACTAAGAGCACAATACATACTATCTCCAATGCGATGGACGTTGGCTCTCCAAGTAATTTTGTTCGCATAATGGAATTGTATGACAAAGATTTGGAAGCCTTGAAAAATGACCTTGCTGCCTATCGTTATACAGATGTACAAACCGAAAGGATAATGCTAGACACCTATGCAGAATGCCACTATTTGCTAGATCCGCATGGGGCTGTAGGTTTATTAGCCTTGCAGGAGTTCCAAGAACATCATTCAAAAGCTCCAGGTATATTTGCCGCAACGGCACATCCTATTAAATTTTTTGATACGGTCCAGCGGGTCGTGGACTTCAAGCTGGAACTGCCTGTTTCCATTTCAAAACTTATGCAGAAAGATTCTCTTTCGCTACGAATGCCTGCAGACTATTCAGTATTCAAGGACTATTGTTTTCAAGGTCCATGAATCCCGTTCGGCCAATCACATGGAAAGGCTGGCTTTTGGTGGCTTTGATACGCAACCTCTACCGTCTTTTGGATTTGTTGGGTTACCGCCACGGCCCGTATCCTGAAGTGAATCAGCACGAAGATCCGGGCTCCATGCGTAATCGTTGGCACGAATTCCGTTCCGGAATTTATCTGGGTTCCAAATACTATTATCAGCCTTTCATTCTGGATGAGCAAGGCAGTGGTATTCGAGAGGCTCTGCTTACCCATCACACCCCTGATTCTTTGCCTGAGGGTTTTCAAGTAGAGCATAGGGTAAGCCTGCATGCCGGCGGGGATTTGATTCCCTACCGGGCGATTCACCCTATGTGTTGCAAACATTTGTGGGATGAAATTGGCGATGAGTTTTTTGGGGCTGATTTGGTGGTGGCCAACCTCGAAAGCCCTTCTGATTTCAATCGACCCTATTCGCCGGCTCCCGAGGTTATGTTGAACGATATGTGGTTCAATATTGACCGGTCAACCTGGGAAATTTTTAACGGTGGAGGTCGTTGGAGGGGTATGGACTTGGTATCGGTCGCCAACAACCATAGCCTTGATCAGGGAATAGAAGGCCTGGAATCCACCCTTGATTTTCTTCGAAGCCGTGGGGTTTCTTATGCAGGAGCGTCTCGATTTGAGTTGGTTGAGGAATCTGCTCCTGTTTTGGAACGCAACGGTATTCGTCTGGGGTTCGTGGGGGCGACCTTCTCTCTGAACAAAGGGTTCTTACCTCCAGAACTCAAAAAACGTTGCCATGTTGTCTGTATGAATGAACCTGATGCGGACTGGTCTACTCTGGTCCAAGAGGTACAGAGCGTCCGTCAACGAGGTGCTGATTTGGTGGCGGCCATGTTACATGGCGGTGGGGCATATCAGGCCTTTCCAGGCTCTGTTTTTCGGAATAATGTGCATCGTTTTTGCGATGAATCCGGGGTGGATTTGGTCATTGCAGGTCACCCGCATCACCCTCAACCTGTGGAGAAATATCAGTCCAAGGTGAGTGGTCGAAGTCATTGGATCGTCTATTCTCTGGGAGATTTTGTCTCCTACGATATTTTCAAATGGAGCCATCTAAGCGCATGGTTGCGCGTAGAAATTCTTAAAGGTACTTATCCTGACCAAAATGCACTGCTGGGAAAATCGCAGGCTACCTGCATTCACCGTTTGGAATTGACACCGGTTTATGTCGAAGCGATTATTCGGGGAAAAGGCGTGGAGTCCCTTCGGTTCAAAAAAGTACACGGTACCCAAGGCAGCAGGTCCATCGATTGTACAGACAAAACCTCGCAAAAAGAATTTAAGGAGGTTATAAAGTATTGGGAACTTTGTGTTCAGCCCTCCTTGGGGCAATAGAACTAAGCTGTGTTTAGGGACTGACCAAGTTGAGGCTTATATTGAAGTATAGGGGATTGCCCAGGCGATTTTCCATCACATAAGGCTCATCGCTCAAGAGGCCAAAGGCCCTGTAAATTTCTTGACCGCCAACCAAACGATCCACTTCATAACGGTAGTTGATTCGATAACCGGCCTGCACCGATAGCCAAATAAAATCCTTGAGGGAGAACTCGTACATGGCCCTTAAGCGAATTTCTCCACGTCGAATTTCCAGGTCTTCATCTCTAAACTTATCTGGTGTGCCGTTTGTGTTCCACAATCGGTAACTCTGCCCTTCGAGTTCAAATCCTCCAAACAACATGTTGCGGGGATTGATGGTGTAACGAACATGGGCTCGGGCTGGAAAGAGAATTTCGGTACCCCATTTGTTGGCGGGGTCGGTCCAATTGAACAAGAAAACGGGTATATAATTCAGTTCCCCTACCCGGTAGGTGCGCGCCAAACCCAAGCCCCACTGTTTCTTCTCGTTGGGTCGTAAACCGTAAACCAGGGCAGCGGAATATTTGAGGTATTTGAGGGGCATCATCCCCAAGGGCGAGAAATCACCGTTCAGGTCGGCTGAACCCTGAAACAAAAGAAATCGTTTATCGTCCAAAGGTTTGAAGACGGTCGTGCTTACGCCCAAGGTGCGTAGGCCGTTTTGGGAAAGGGTCTGGAGCAAAGGATGATTCGTCTGCAGGGCTGATCCATCAGGATCCTCCATGAAGTAGCGTTGTTCCCAGTAATTGGCCCCCATTTGCCAAACCAAATTGGTCCGCGAAATCACCGGGATATTGAAGCCCAATCGCAATCCTTGGGAGTTGAGTACGTTGACGCTGTCCTGAGACCAATTTGTGTTTTTGTCTTGGCTCTTGAATGCACCAGCCCCTAATCCATATCCCGTCTGGAAGTCGTAACCTATACTGATTAACTTGGCCGGACTAAGACCTTCGATCTTGGGGGAACAATAACGACGCGCCCCTTCGTCGGCAAAGCCCACATTATCGTACATCGAAAAGTCCTCTTCGTCGGCGCTTTCTTGTTTGGTGCTGTCCGTATTTTGCGCCTGAGCCACATGAATAAAGGCCCAGCATCCTAGGCTTAGGATGATGGTTTTCCAGTAAGGATTGAATCGATTGTGCATAGAATAGAAATTACTTTTTCACCGCAAGTCGTTTCCAAACATCCGTTCGGCCAAAGGCGGAGACCCCAATATAGCCCCTGATATCCAAGGTGTTCGGATCGGTCATTTTGATGGTGCAGCTGTAAGTGCTCCCGTTCAATGGATCGTAAATGGTGCCTTCGGACCACTGGTTGTTCTCTTGGTAAACAAAGTCTTTGAGCATTCGGTAGCCTTTGAGGGGGACATTCTGCAGGTTGGCGTCTGGGTTATTTATATCGGTTTTGGGCAATCCGGATTTTGGATCGTTCGGTTCCTTAAGCCAGACAATTTTGCCGTAGTATTTGGACCCAATTTTCTCTACTTTGACTCGGGCTCGGCCGTTGCTCGGCTCCCATACGCCTAATAAACGGTCGCCGTCATCACCAGGCATAAAGGCATAAGCCTGCATGCACAGCGCAAGGCTCATCAGGAACAAGGTTAGCTTTTTCATGAAATTAATTTGAGGGTTGAATCGAATTTATTGAAAGGTGGTGTTGTGAAGCTCAAAAAAATACGATTACCGGTATTGAATTTCCCATTGGAATTTCCCGGTCAATCGTAAATTTTGATCCCTGTCTGCGGTTAGCCCTGCATCGACCACCAGGTAAAATTCCTTTTGGGCAAAGAATTCGGAAAGTTCGGCTTCTGGGCTGGGCTTCAAGATGGCTTGGCCTGATGGGGCAGATACTGGATTAAGGACGGCCAGTTCCTTCATCGGTAGGGATGGGTCATCGCTGGCGATACTCATAACGAGGGAACCGATACCATTCAAGCCGGAAGCACTGTCGCCGCTTAGTTCGGCGGATTTAAGTTGAATCTTCGTGATTTTCATGCCTTCTTGGAACTGATTACCCAACAAACTTGCAAGATCAACCTTGACCAATTCCTGTGCCGGATTCGATCCCTCGTAAAGGGGCCCCGACCATTCAAAGGCACATTCCATGGTTCCTATTTGGGTTTTGGATTCCGGTTGGCATCCATTCATCAAGAGCATGAGCGGGCCCCACAGGGCTCCAAATGTAATTTTTCGAAGGTTCATGGCTAAAGAATTTAGATTCGTCTAAAGTTAAGGTTATTTGGCGTATTTCAAAAAGGTGTATCGCGCATTATGATAGGCGATGATTAAGCCAACCCTCCCGTCCAGGAATCCGAGTTTGAAAAAGTAGTCCCTGCAAAATTTGAAAAGGGCGCGAAGGAGGGGAATACGCCAAGCGAAACTCCCGTTCACCCTCAACTGTGCGTGTGCAATAGCTGCAAACTTTTCGCTTTGTTGACGAAGGTCCTCTGGCTTATCGTAGCTATAGTGCAGGATATTGCAAGGAATATCCACAATAGCCACACCCGCCTGCATGATCACTCGATCATGAGGATTCTGCCCCCCCCATGTTCCGTGATCTTGGTGCCATAGCCTGATTTTGCGATCGGGATACCATGCACCATGCCGTATCCACTGTCCGCAATAATTGTTAAGCCGTTTGAAGCGAAAAGCGGTTTTTGGAAGGGGATCCTTAATACTAAGTATGGCTTCAATAAGTTCCGGGGACAAGACTTCGTCAGCGTCCAAGGAAAGGATCCATTCGTTTTTGGCAAATTGAATGACCGCGTTTTTTTGTTCGACATATCCCTGGAATGCCTGGGTGAAGACTTTAGCGCCAAGATTTTGAGCGATTGCTACCGTACCATCGCTGCTTCCGGAATCCAGGACTACTGTTTCGTCACAGACCTCTCGAAGGGACCGTAAGCAGGCCTCGATTTTGGCTTCTTCGTTAAACGTAATGACGACACCCGAAATCTTCATGCCGATTAGGAACGCCGTGAATTGTTATTTTCCTCAAGAATGTATCGGGAGTCCATCAGGATGTCTTTTGGGAATTGAATATTAACTCTTAGAGTTATTGATAGATTTCAACTACTTTTTGATGCAATTCCCTAATTTCTTTCTCGGCCATTCGTTGACCATAATTCAATTTATTTTTCATTAATTCAATTGCAAGGCTTAAAGTGAATTGAATACGAAGAAATTGATGTGATAATTATTGTTTGAGCCAATTCGAGACGCCCCAGCATTCTCGCGGGTGTTGATTGGACGGCGAGATTTCCAGGGGCCTTATCTTGAGTCGGAATTGGTACAATCCATTGGGCCAATCCGAGGTATTTAAATGAGTAGTCTCACCCAATTCGCCAAACTTGTCTAGTCGGTGCATCATTTTGCCGTCTATGGAATAAACTTCCAAAATCAATGGGGTCCCATTGACCAAAGGGATGAGTTGAACCCAATCTGTTCCGGGATTTGGATAAACAAGGTTTGCACGATTCGTGGGCAGGTTGAGTTCATCAGACAGCCCAACGGTACTCACCACGGCAGGATAAGAGGTGTCCATGCAGCTCCCTATTCGCATCACCACTCGGTATGTACCGTTGGATGTCGCGGTATAATTCCGATTGGTGGCGCCTTGAATCGCGATTCCTGCGCTGTTGATCCATTGGTAAGTGATTGCTCCTGTTTGTATGGCGCTCAACTGATTTCGGTTTACTGAAATTCTACGATCGGCGGTATCTATTTTGATAAGGACGCAGACCGTTGAATCGCATTGGTCGGGTCGAGGCAGTCTGACCCGAAATTTTCCTGCCTGCTGATAAGTCGTCCCGCCATACACCAGCGATTCACCCCTGCACAGGGTGTCGCGCAGGATCCCCATCATTTGCCTTCCTGTCACAAAGTTTGAATTGGATCCAGTAAGATTCAGTCCATAGAAGAAACCATGATACCCCCCCTTAATATCTTCCAAATAGGGGACCGATACATTGTTACCGCCTGCAATACCTTGATCCATGGGGTAATACGACAATAATGCTGCCGAGGCGCTGTCCAGTTGTTGTTTGTAAAGGCACATCACCTCGTTGTCCGATAAGGCTCTACCCCACAGAGCTGCCTCATCAATGTTCCCGTTCAAATAAAAGGGGTTGCTGCTGAAACTCAGCCGGCCAATTTCCAGGGGAATATTGGTGTTGGTGATCATACCCGTTGCATTCATACTTCCTGCGAGATTTCCGTTGTGATAAAATCGTAGACTAGAGTCCGTGTAAACCAAAGCAAGGTGTTGCCACTGATTCAGGAGAACTGGTCCTTGGGTCAAGGTGTGTATGGTTCCCGCACTGTTGCGAAATCTTGCCTCATAGGTTGTTGCACTCAATTGAAGGACATAGAAGTCAGCGTTGACATCGTTTCGAAATCCCATAATTCCATCAAAATCCGGATAAGAGGGTGCCGCATTGGTGGGATAAACCCAACAGGCCATGGAAAATGAACCAAGATTGGCGACCAAAGCACTAGACCCGCTTACGGCCACATAATCGTCGATTCCATCCATGGATAACCCGTTCAAGGATTGCCCCTTGCAGGGGGAGACTATGAGCATAACCATAAAAGCCACGCTCAGGGACCAGATTTTCGAAAAGGAATAATTCATGGGATAACGTTGAACAACGAATTTATAAGCAAATACCGCTCCAAAGAGAAAACCCCGGCTTTTTGAAGAACCGGGGTTTTCGATCAGTTTCCTTCGGTTTACTTCCGAATAGTCAAAGGCAAAGTTTTGATGAAGGCACCATGAAGCCCTTTATTCGCCAGACTTGTATAAACAACTTGCACCGAATAAAGTCCGTCAGCCAGTCCCTCGGAAGGCAAGGATAACTCATTGATGCCTTTGATCAATTCGAAGGTGGATTCTGCCGTCATCAAACGACCTTGGGCATCGACAATTCGAACTGTACAGTTTCCGTGTTCGGGAGCAGCCAAACGGAGGAGGGACTTTCCGAAACTTGGATTCGGATATACGGTACATTCAGCACCAGCTCTTCCCGCGATCACGGGAATTCTAAGGGTGGTCAAATCATAGACCTCAGCAAGCGGTGAAGCCGCTTCACTTAGTTCCTCCACAACGAGATCCGATGGGGCGATGCCTTCGCTGGGCACGTTGCTTAAATTCATCTCGAACAAAGGATCGCCAGCATTCTTATAATTCTCTTCCAAGCTGTACCATGAGATCCGAAGTTCACGACCATTCTGATGATAATCGAAATTTCCATCCATCATGCGCGAGCGGACATCATCAACCTGTACCCCTTCAGGCAAGGTAAGAACCAAAGAAAGGGCCCCTAGAGTAATGGCCCGATCGGCTTGCCATGTCCAATTTCTTAGGTTTCTGTACTTGTCTGTCGCTACAGCACCTTGAGGCAAAAGTCGAATTTTGGGGTCTATCCTTAAGGCCGTGCTTGGGCTGTAGGAACCGTTTACATCACCGTAACAAATCCCGAATAAATTTCGAGTTATGGTACCTGAGCTGAATGCAATAGGTAAGTTTTCGATGATCCAATTACCCACAGCGAACGATGTGACGGATCCGGAGAAACGCCTTGAGGTCGTTAATGCATCAAGGGAGTTGACGGTATTGGAGCCGTTCACGTCCGCAGCTTTCAATCTCAAACCCACCAAAGGTGCTGCACCTGTAAAGCTCCTTGATATCCCCAAGGCATCCACGGCATTGACTCCACCCCAAGGTTTGTTGGTGGTTCCCGATAGCGTATAAGTCCCTGCGGCCACGGGACTCAAGACATAGGATCCCGTGGAACTGGTAGGTGCTGACATGATGATTACATTTTGGGGATCCTTCAGTTGAACGGTACTGTTGGTCATCGCTGTTTGGGCGGTATTGTTGTAGCGGAACAAACCGTTGATTTCATTGACGGTTCCGCTGAACACGGTCACGGCGTCGGACGATGGGCAGAGGCTATCGAGAAGGGTAGCCACATAGGTGGTCGTCAAGGCAGGAGCAACCCGCAATGTATTGCCTGTTGCCAATACTACACTTGAGCCCTGCTCGGTCCATTGGACAACCGCACGATTGCGGACCGATACGGCACCACAGAACTGCCTGGGGTGAAAGGTCGGTGCAGGCGCAGCCCCGCCGTACCCCACGTTGGTTCCGGTATAGATTACGATGGCATTGTTGGCGAAGGTGTCCACCGAACCTGCAATATGGGTCTTGTAGGCGGTGCTTCCACCCGATGCTACCGTAACAAAGAAACCGTAGGTGGAGCCGGCAGGGATATTAAAGCCCGCTGGCAAAGGAATTGCCGTATTGGCAAGGGCATTGGTTAAAGTAGAATTACCAACGGTGGTGGGGTAAGCACTATGAATTTGCGTCCATCCCCCTGCGGTGGAGATATTGGGAGTTCCGTTAATTGCCGAGGGGATATACCACAAAGAAACGGTGGCAGGGTTGCCCAATGTACCGTAAATGTTGGTGTAGATGGTGTCGATATAGGCTGTTTGAAGAGCGCGAACATTGAAGGTTACCCCAGCCGAACCGTTGTTCGCTCCTGGGCTGGCGTTCAAAACCGAACTTGAAGCAAAGCCGTAAATCGCGGCATTCAATGTTGCGGTATCTCCAGGGGTAATGGTGGTGTCTTGTCCGGCATCAACACCGATGAATTCCTTATCAATATCCAGGGTATCGTTGATGGGGAAGAGGTCCGACGGATTGCTCACCGACACTTCAAAGGATGCCAAACGGCCGGGGAATAGGTTGAGGTTACCCACCAACAAGGTATCCTTTTGGCCTGGGGCCAAAACCACCGAGCTGCTGGCGGTAATGGTGGCGTTGGTGGGACCGCTAACCCGAACGCGACCGGTATAACCCGTCATGGGAAGAAGGCCGGTATTCGCCACAACCATCCGAACCGGCAGGCTGCTGTTGGTGCATTGACCGCTGGAAGGTGCAATCAGATCAACGGCCGAGAGGTCGTAATCCCTTCGGGTGGTGAATCCTATCGTGGACCAGGCCCCAGGACCGCTGCTGCAACCGGTTTCGCGGACATATACTTGGTAGGCTGTATTGGGTTGTAAGCCCGTGAGGACTGCATTGGACTGGCTTAGCGTCAGGGATGTACCGCTACCTTGGGCAAAACCCGCCAAACCGTATTCCAAATCCCACTGCGATGCGGCGGATGCCCACAAGACACGACCGCTGTAGGCTTGTATCTGATCGGCACGCAAATTCAAAAGACCAAAACATCCATTGACTGTGAATTCGTAAGCCCCCGGGTCGGGAGATAAGGATCGGGTTTGTCCCCCAAAGTCCAGAGGAACCAGGTTGCCCAAGTTTTCGCCTATGTTATTAAGCGGCCAGTTGGTGGGTTCCAACGGCAGGCTTGTGGTCGAAGCAAAAAGCGGATTGGCATCCGTGGAATTCATATCAAAGAGACCACCAGACGCCGTTCTCCAGGCTGCCAAAGTCGTTTGGGCTGCAACATTGAATCCAATCCCGTTAGTTCCTGTTACAGATCCCATATGCAAAGCATTATTATCCGAAATCATACCGGAGGTACCAATGTAGTAGATGCAATATTTAGCCCCCGTGCCACCACGGCTAATGGAGACGATATTGTTTTTGAAATGATTATTGCTGCCTGATCCCGAAAAGTAAGCTCCATACACCAGACCGGATACACTTGATGCCTGGTCAAAAATCAAAGTGTTGTGGTACCAGTGACTATTCGACGAGTTAATATTGTAAATACCGTATGTCGAGCCGCTACCGTTATTGATATTGTGAATGATATTATTAAAAATCAAATTGGGTTGGCCTGTCGGGGAAGCGGAACTAGAGATGTAGATACCGTAAGCTGTGAATGTACCAGAGGGATTACTTCCAAAGCAGTCATGAATTCTGTTGCCGGATATCTCTCCACGAAGGAAATACAGGTTAAAGATTCCATAGAGTGTTGAGAGGCTTGCACGGTAGGGTCTGCTAAAATCATTGTTGCGAATACGGGCTCCATCTTGATAATAGGTATACAGACCATAGAAATAGAAATCCTTAAAGATATTATTGCTTACTGTATTGCCGATACCGTAGCTGGATAAATCGCCGTAAAGCCTCAAGCCGTAATATCCTCCCCGAATAAAATTCGAATCTATAAGCAAGCCTCTGCACACAGACGCTGATGTTGTTGAAATTAGTGATCCGCTGGTTACGATTGCGTTGATAGTGCTGGAGGTGGAGGCAGTATCGGCTAAAATAGTGTTAGAAATGAGGCTACAGGAGTCTGAGTTAGCAAAGATTACCCCAGTCGCTGTACCTTGAGTTTTGATGACAAAATTTCGTATAACAATGTGTTTAGTATTCAGCAGGCCCACAACGGCAAGACTGGTTTGACTATTGCTTGCTGTTATTGTATCTCCCATGCCATCAAGGATAAGCGGATTACTTGCGGTGATTCCCTCGATAGCTGGTATAATTATTTGCTCATTGAGTAGGTTGTTATCGGCATTGAGTTGAATCACCACGGGACCACTAACGCCACCGCAACCAAGAATTTCAAAAACGCTTGTAAAATTACTAAAATGGGATCCGGGTGATTGTCCAACAGTGTAAGTACCGCCCGGCAAGGGTTGGCACAGCAAAGCGGTCGTGGTATCGTTTAGTGGGTTGGCATCATTAATTCCGTTGGGTAAATCCGACCAAACTGTAATTCGGAGGCTACCCGATGTTGGGCTTGTGATTGTTTGGGTGAAGGTTAAGTCTACGCTATCGCCGCTCAATAAACTGACGGGGAATACCTGCATAATTTCAGGTTGAGTTCCCAGTTGGTAGTGTAGCCTTACCGAGGTTAACGGGTTCAAAGAACCGTTGAGAATTCGAGTTGTAACGGGGTAAACCGTTGACGGTTGTACGACTCTCGGAGGGCTTAGAATCCTTTTAACAAAGACATCAGCCGCCCCTAATTGAATTTCGTATGCGCCAATATCGGGATTGACATCTCTCAAATTACCAACAATATCAGTGGTCACAAAGCTAGGAGTTCCAGTATTGCGGGCTGGAGACAGGCCAAAGGGGGTAAGGTTATTGACTCCACTGAAAAGAGGGTCTAGATCCAATGAATTTAAATCTTTCGTAAAGGTTGTTCTCCAAGTCGCAAAGGAATAATTGGTTGCGGAAACCCTGACAGTGGGAGAGGTACCTTGACCTTCAAAATGGAGGATATTGTAATCGGAGATGGTGGAGTCAATCAGCCAGTTCCCCGAGAAATAATATACACCTGTAGCAGAGAAGGTGCCTCCTGCTCGAACCAGGCGAAAAATATTATTTTGCATAATCAACTTACTCAGGCCTGGGGCGGTAGCTGTACCACCAAGGATATAAATTATACCGTTCGCTATAGTCGATACACTGTTTACTCTGGCTTCAAAACTGTTATGGTGCATTTCGAGATAATCCAAGCCGTCTGTTGCACTGGCGCTAAAATAAAGCACCCTCGGGGTTACTGCAGTGAAATTACAGGACACAACATTGTTGACGAGTTGGTTAGGCATGCTAGGTGATCCACTTATATTACTAAAGAAGTACCCATAAAAGTTCATAATTCCATACAATTCGTTTTCGCGAAAAACGATACCCATGGACGTACTTGCATAAAAACCATAATATGTAGTGCCTGATCCTGTGATTTTGTTGGCGATAGCTTGAATGTTTTGGCAGCGAAATAAATAGATGCCGTAATAGTACAGGTTTGTCATTTGGTTACCCGTTATTTGGTAACCAGTTGAATAGTCAGGACTTGGAGCAGTTACGTAGATACCATAATAGGCATCTGAGATAAAATTACCACTTAGACTTATTTGATTTGATCCACTTATATACAAAGTTCTGTTTAGAGAGCTTGTACTTATAGGATCTCCTTTGAGAACGCAATTGCTCACACTGATGTTGGTGCATCCCGTCATTTCAATGCAGGAACTTGCCACTGCACCCGTTGAGGGTAGTGTTGGGTTTGAGATGGTGACAGCATAGAAAGTCACATTGGATGCACCGTTTAAGGTGAAAGTATTCCCATTTCCGGTGTTCGATAAAATGACATCTGCAGCTACTCCAGTTTGGGAGGTTATCGTAATACCATGGATTGAACCGTAATAAGACCCTAAGGTGCGGTTTCCAGTATAGGTACCCGGAGCAATAGCAAGAGTGACAGGTCCAGAAATACCACAGGAATTAATGACCGCAAGGGCAGCATCCGGTGTTGCGAATGCAGCACCTGCAACATTGCCGATGAGGATTGTCCCGGAAAGTCCGATACAATAGGTGGTGGTCAGGGTATCGTTGCTTGTATTTCCATCGCTGCCTCCATTGGGTAAAGAGGTCCAAACTTTGATCGTTACGGTGCCTGAATTTGGTGCGGTTAAGACGGCTCCACTAAAGGTGTAAGCTGCGGAATCACCAGGAGCAATCGGTACCGTTGCGGTATAGGGCGAAGTCACCGCGGGGTTGTTGTCAATTTGGTATCCCAAAACAGCTGACGCAATTGGGGTACCTCCACTGTTAAGTAATCTGAAACCGATCGGATAGCTTTGTCCGGCGATTAATTGCCTTTGGGCGGGACTAATCATGGATAGAGCAGCCAGGTCAGAGGCCGCAATTACGACCTCATATGCTCCGATATCTGGAGTTGCATCCCTGGGTGTTCCGCTCAAATCGGTACTGACCCAGGGTATAACCAAACCCGCATTGCGCAACGGTGAAATAGCAAGGGGCATGAGGTTCGATGAGGTCGTGTAGAGCGGATCAGCATCAATAGAATTAAGGTCTCTGGCGGTGTTGGTTTGCCAAGCGGCTAAATTGATGCTGTTGGTGGTTGTGCTGCTTACCCATTGTTTGAAGAGGGTACTGGTTAATTGATTGCCAAAGAAATAGAGGTTATTGTTGGCTACGGTATTAGCCACCACATTATGCCCTTGGTAGTACATGAGCGCAGTGCCCGTTGCCGTCCCCGAGGTTCGGATTAACTTCACTGAATTATTCCAAAAACCAAAATAGGCGAGCGTATTGGTAACGGTGGTCAACGTACTTCCACCAAGGGTAATGACGCCGGCTGCAGTTGCCGAGGTCAACACACTTCGAACCTCAAAACTGTTGTGGGCTACTTCGAAGGCATCCAATCCGTCGGTTGTAGACAAGGCCATAAACAGCGCTCTTGGTGCAATCGTATTGGTGAAATCTGCAGAAATTGCGTTGTTGTAGATACGATTTGGTCGATTGTTGACGGTGTCCATTTGGCAATTGGATAAATAAATCCCGTAAGCTCCAAAGGTTCCCGTGATTTGATTGCCCGATAAGTCAAGTCCTTTGCAGTTGCCTAAATACAAAGCGTAATTGCTGACAGTTCCTGTCGTTCCAGTTCTCATGCTGTTAATTCGGTTGCCTTTGAACTCCACACCTCCCATTCTCAGGAAATACGCCCCATAGAAGTATTGGTTGCTGAATGTATTTCCGATAAAGCGGTTATTGAGGGCATATGATGGGGCGGTTGACCCTGAATGGTAAATCCCGTAATATCCCTCTCTTACCAGACTGTTTTGAATCAATAGATTTTGGGAGTTGCTGATACTGATGTTGCGATTGAAGGAGCTGGTAGCCAAAGAGTCCGCAACAAAAGAGCAGTTTTGGATCGTTATCCCATTGCCGCCATCAATATTGAGGGCGGAAATTTGCGTCGTGGGAGCGGTGCTAGGGAATTGTAGGCGAACCGAAAGATTTTGAATCGTGATGTTTTGGGAATTATTTAAAGATAAAACGTGGCCTACCGTACCGCCGTTGGTCAGGAGAACATCGTTTCTATTCCCGGTCGAGGATTGAATAGTAAGTCCGCTAACAGCGCCAGGGTATTGAGAAATTACGGTAGTTCCAACGTGAACCCCTGGAAGTAAATTCAGAGTAACTGGACCAGAAGTTCCGCAGGCAATTAATTGGGCGATTGCTGCGGATATAGATGTATAATCGCCTCCCGTTCCAACAGTAAAGTTGCCAATTAAAGGCGTACACAACGTTTGGTTAATTGTGTCGTTGGCGGGGTTATTGTCTGCGCCCAGTCCATTAGCATTGCCCACAAAGCCTCTGAGGGTAAAACTACCTTGGTTGGGAATGGCAATATTTCCCGCGAAGGTATGGGTTGTACTTTGACCTGAATTCAGGCTTCCAACCCAACTTTCAGTGATTACCGATCCATTGTTAAATTGGTATCCTACGGTGGCTGAGGTAATTGTATCGGCCGCAGCATTTTGGATGGTCAAGGTAATCGGGCTTGAAGCGCCCCCAACAATGGGTGCAGCGGGTGCGGCAAATGAAACGGCACGTAAATCCCTTCCACTGGCCGAACGAAATGAAATACCCCCTGTAAATTGGCGAGAGGCTATGGTTGCCCCAGGCCAAGTTCCACCAAAGCCAATGTTGGCTCCGTTTCTCAAAGTTACTAATCCCGGGACGCTAAAATCCGTGACATTACCCGCAACTAAATTGGTATATGCCAGGCTGACCCCTGTTCCCCCTATTGCAAAACCCCAGTGGGTTCCCGCAGTCATCAGTAAACCGTTGGGAATTACAATCGGTGAAAATTGAAAGGGTCCTACAGAACTGGTGTTCAGGGGGACTGTACCCGTCTGGACAGCTCTTTGGGTCCATGCCGGGGCAACAAAGGCTCCAGCTCCGGGGGCAGCACTTATCGGGTTGGCATTGGTCCAAATTTCCACCGTGAACGGCCCGGTCCCGTATAGCGGCAGCCAAATGGTATCTACGAAAATGCTTGCATGAGCCTCCAAATTGAAAGTTACTGCCGAGAGACCATTACCCCCGTTTAGAGGGGGGGAATTCATAAGTCTGAACTGGGCTGACAGGGGCTTGGAGCTCAACGACAGGAACAGCCAAATGAACAAATACCGAAAGAGTATTGAGTTACGCATAAATTATTAGATTTATAAGGGTTTTATTCAAATTCTCAAAGCAACATACTTGAAAGCAATATACGCAAAATTGTGGAATGCACAAAAGATTGTGAATACATCCTATATCCATCGACCAATGGTAATGGCTTGATTAGGTTACAAGGACCCGTATTTTTAGGCATGTTAGGACGAGTGAAATATCCGAATTCAGGTGCCCAATCCGTTTTTACGGTTCTGTTTGCAAGTTTTCTTGTCCTTTGTGGCCTGAAAATGACGGCCCAAACGACTGTTTTAACCTTTACACACGGCGGGTTGAACCGCACAGCACAGGTTTATGTGCCTCCCGTTGCCCAGCCCTCCGATTCTTTGCCCTTGGTCCTGGTTCTGCATGGTTTTACCCAGAGCGGGACCACCATGCTGAACAGCGCAGGTTTCAATGCCCTGGCTCAGCAATACCGGGCGATTATTGCCTATCCCAACGGGGTCAATAACGGCTGGAACACCCTGAGTGGCATGCCCGGGGCCTCAACGGCAGACGATGTGGGCTACCTTTTGGCCTTGGCCGACAGCATTCGGGTTCGGTGGGGGACTCGGTACCACCGTTTGTACAGCTGCGGTTTCTCGGCCGGGGGATTTATGTCCTACCGTTTGGCCTGCGAGCGGCCTGATCGCTTTGAGGC
>Ga0194127_10001920_pt1 | contig 29294 bp, 26 predicted proteins | sample TA2KigC100mmetaG_FD_148624 | JGI IMG/M metagenome (GOLD analysis project Ga0194127, IMG submission 148624) | Freshwater microbial communities from Lake Tanganyika, Tanzania - TA2015036 Kigoma Deep Cast 100m | ecosystem: Environmental > Aquatic > Freshwater > Lake | place: Tanzania: Lake...
TTTTCTGCCCGCACAAATGGATCCGGTTATCTTTTCCGTTGGAGGATTTGCCGTCCGGTGGTACGGGACGATGTACATAGTGGCATTTGCTGTGGTCTACCTGCTGACGCTTTACCGTCTGAAAACTGAAAAAACCGGTTTTACGAAGGCCTTTGCCGGCGATGCGCTGACCTGGGCAATGGTCGGTGTGGTGCTCGGTGGCAGACTCGGCTATATTCTGTTCTACGGACTCGAAGGTTTTTTTGCCGATCCGCTGGGCACACTGCTCCCGTGGGCGTCATCGTCAGGAGGTTGCAGTTTTGCGGGAATTACGGGAATGTCCTATCATGGAGGCGTTATCGGTGTAGTACTTGCCATGTGGTTTTTCTGTCGTTCTCAGAAGAAAGGGTTTTTCGAGTCCTTTGACCTCTTCATTCCCTCTCTTCCCCTTGGCTATACATTCGGGCGTCTGGGCAATTTCATTAACGGAGAACTTTACGGACGAGTAACCGATGCGGCTGTCGGCATGTATTTTCCAATGGCTCAAACACTTGAGCTTCGCCATCCATCACAGCTTTACGAAGCGTTTTTCGAGGGTATCGTTCTGTTTCTCCTGCTCTGGTCCCTTCGGAAAAAATCGCCATATCCGGGATTCCTTTCCGGGCTCTACCTGTTCGGTTACGGGTTCGTTCGTTATTTTATTGAGTATTTTCGCGAACCCGATGCGCATCTCGGCTTCGTATTCCTGAACCTTTCCATGGGTCAGGTGCTCTGTTTTGCCATGATGCTTGCCGGTGCGGCCATACTTCTCCTGCAGAAAAAGCCCTCACCGGGGCGTTAGGAGCACCTCTTCCCCGCTGCCGAAACACCGTTTCCGCACGATCAGCATAACAATGATCGAGGTTATCGCCGTCGAACCCACCAGCATGAACATGACAACAATCTGGTAACGGATGGCGATAAGCGGATCGGTTCCGGACAGGATCTGGCCGGACATCATGCCGGGAATGAAAACGAGACCGACGCCCATCATTGCGTTGATCGAGGGAATCATTCCTGCAGTCACCGCGTTCCTGAATACCTCTTCGCTTGCTTCGCGGTAGTTGGCTCCGAGTGAGAGCTTCATTTCCACCAATTCGCGCTGCTGGCGAAGGTCGCGGAACAGCCGTTCGAGCGCGATGGCGATTGCCGACATGGAGTTACCTATGACCATTCCTGCCGTGGGAATGAAATACCGGGGTTCCCACCAGGGTGTGGTGCCGACTATCAAGCCCGAAACGAACACCGCGGTTGCAAAATAGGTGACGAGCATGGTGAGAAGGGTCGGCATGAAGTACGATACCTGTTTTTCCTTTACTCTTCCCCTGACGATGAACATTGCCGATATCACCATAACAGCAAATACCGCAACAGTCAGAAGCAGGCTTTCGGAGCCGAGAATGAAGGTGAGCACATACCCCATGAGAAAAAGCTGCGCAAAGGTGCGCAGCGCACCGACAGTGATATCGTGATTAAGCCCGAGATGGTAGATGAAGGAACTTGCCTGGGCTATAAAGATAAAGATAAATGCAAGAAGCAGATTTCCTGCCGATATATCGATGATGCCGCTATTCATGGAGGATTGAGTATAAGTTGCCGGTTCTCGATCCTGAAGGTCTGCGCCGCCAGGGTCGCAGGCCGGTAATCGCTGTGCGTGACACACATTATCGTAATCTTCTGCTCTCTGTTCAGATGTTCCATGATGGAAAACACCATTGCTGCGCTTTCAGGATCGAGAGCCGAGGTTGGTTCATCGAGAAGCAACAGCTCGGGATGCTGCAGAATGGCCCGCATGATGGCGAGTCGTTGTTTCTGACCAGTCGAAAGCTTCAGAGCAGATTGGCTGAGCGAAACCGTATCGAGGTAGAAATCGCCGAGCATGCGAGCGAGTTCCTGTTCTTCCGGGACGGTTTTACTGCTGTTTGCGGAAAACGAAAACGGAAGCAGGAGGTTTTCTGCCACAGTCGCATCGACCATCTGCGGTATCTGGGCGACATAGCTGATCATTGAACGCAGAACGGACGGAAGAATCGATGCGATATTCCGGCCTCTGAAAAAAATCGTACCGCTTTGCGGCTGGTTGAGGCGGCATATCAGGCGAAGAAGGGTGGACTTGCCGGAGCCGGAAGCTCCCCTTACAAGAATGAACGCACCTTCGCTTACCGTCATGTCGAGATGATCGAATACCGGCATCCCTGCTGCCGGCCAGGTGTAATCGAGATCGCGTATTTCGAGAAGCGGCATCATGCGTCCGGGATTTTGAAAAGGTCACTAACTATTCGTTTATTAAGAAAATACATCCTTCTCACAAAAACTCCATATGACTCATGCAGGCTCCGGAAGAAAAACCCGGTTCATTCTACCTCGGTGCGGAATATGATCTGTCGAATGGACGGCGTCTTGAAACACCCGTGCACTACGATGCCCGGGACCTCACCACCCATGCGGTCTGCGTCGGAATGACAGGCAGCGGCAAAACCGGACTCTGTATAGGCCTGCTCGAGGAAGCCGCAATGGACCGCGTTCCTGTGATCCTGATCGATCCCAAAGGCGACATGACCAATCTGCTTCTGCAGTTTCCCCTTCTCCTGCCGGACGATTTTCTGCCGTGGATCGATGATGATGACGCGAGGCGCAAAGGAAAAACGGTCAATGAGCTTGCCGCCTCGACCGCCGAGCTGTGGAAAAACGGTCTTGCCGAATGGGGAATTTCTCCCGAACGGATCGGCCGGCTTCGCGAAGCCGCCGATTACACAATCTACACGCCAGGTTCCGATTCCGGCATACCGGTGAGCATACTCGGCAGCCTTGCCGCTCCCCGTCTCGATTTCAAAGAACATGCCGAAACCATCCGCGAGCGGATAAGCGGCACGGTCAGCGCACTCCTTGGTCTTGCCGGCATCAAGGCCGACCCGGCACGAAGCCGTGAAGCGATTCTTCTTTCGGGCATTTTCGAACACTTCTGGAAACAGCAGCTCGATCTCGACCTCGCTTCATTGATAACGAGCATTCAAACGCCTCCGATGCGGCAGGTCGGCGTGTTCGACATGAACACCTTCTACCCGGAAAAAGAGCGGTTCGAGCTTGCCATGGCATTCAACAACCTGATAGCCTCGCCATCGTTCCAAAGCTGGCTGACAGGCGACCCGCTCGACATCGACCGTATGCTCTATACAACAGATGGAAAACCTCGCCAAAGCATTTTTTATCTTGCCCATCTTTCTGAAAGCGAACGGATGTTCTTCGTAACGCTGCTGCTCGAAAACGTGCTGACCTGGACACGTGCCCGGTCCGGCACGTCGAGTCTCAGGGCTCTTCTCTATTTCGACGAGGTTTTCGGTTATCTTCCGCCGGTAGCTGAACCATCCTCGAAACGTCCGCTCCTGACGCTGCTCAAACAGGCAAGAGCATTCGGGCTTGGATGCGTGCTGGTCACCCAGAACCCGGTGGACCTCGACTATAAAGGGCTCACCAACACCGGCACATGGTTCATCGGCAAGTTGCAGGCTGAACGGGACAAGCAGCGCGTGCTCGAAGGCTTGAAAAGCGCCATTGCGGAAGCCGGAGGATCGGGAGGATCGGTCGATTACGACAGCATCATCAGCCGGCTCGGCAACAGGGTCTTTCTCATGCATAATGTTCACGATGAACGCCCTGTGGTTTTTCAGACCCGCTGGGCCATGAGCTTTCTTTCCGGACCGCTGACCAGGCCGCAGATCAGAAAACTTATGGCGCCGCGAAAAGTTGCGGCACAAACCAACCCGATCATTTCGACTACCGCAGATCCTTCCCTGTCTTCAGTAAGGGCTTCAGAACAGATGCTGCCAGAGGAGGAAGCCGATCTGCCGTATGGGTTCACCGCGATTCCCCCGGGACTCGATCCTTCGGTGAAACAAGTGTTCGTGCCGGTCGGCATCGATGCCCGAACCGCTATTGAACTTCATAAGAAACAAACGGGAAAAGACCTGCCTGCCGTTTCCGGTCAGCGTCTGGTCTATGAGCCTGCGATTATAGGTTCTGCGTCGGTCATATTTTCCGAACGGAAACGCGGCATCAGCGAAAACCGGCACATGCTGCTTGTCTGCGATCCGGCAGGCTCCGGCTCTGCGACATGGGAAAAAAGCGAGTCATTGGAAATTGAGGAAAAACGCCTTGCCGATAAAGCTCAGGAACCGGTCGCTCTTTTTGCGCCGCTCCCCGAAAACGCAAGTACCGCAAAAAGGATTTCATCTTTCGGTCAGCCGCTTGCAGACTGGCTCTACTATCACGCAAGGCTTAGACTCTCGGTCCATCCTGATACCGGTCTTTTCCGCAAGATTGGCGAAAGCGAACGCGATTTCGCCATACGGCTGCAGCAGGCGGCAAGAGAAGCGCGCGACCGGGAGGTCGATGCGCTCGAAAAGAAATTCGAAGTACAGCTGAAACGCCTGTCGGATAAAATACGTAAGGAGGAGCGGGAACTGGCAAAAGACGAAGCCGAGCACCAGAGCCGTAAAGCCAGCGAGCTTGCGGGGCTCGGAGAAACCGTGCTTGGTTTTTTTCTTGGCAGAAAAAGCACCAGGGGGATCGGCAGCGCCATCAGCAGAAGAATAATGACCGCAAGCGCCAAAGCCGATATCGAGGAATCACGTGAAGTCCTGACGGCACTCGAAAAGGAGCAGGAAAAAATAAACGCCGAAATGAAAGCGATCGTCGGTAATATTACCATGAAATGGGAACATCCCGAAGCGCAGCTCGTCAGTGAAGAGCTTGCGCCTCGAAGAAGCGATGTCGCCGTTCATTTCGTTGCGCTCGGCTGGTTGCCATTCTGGAAAGTGGCCTATAATGGAACAAACGGCATCGAAACAATCGCTCTGCCGGCATACAGGGTGCAGGGATAACAGCATTGGAGTGACGGATACCTTCCGCCCGGTTCAGTTTTACTTTACTGCCGGTTTGCGTAAAAAGAACCATGCGGCAATGACAAGCGCCATAATGGCTGCCCCCCAGATATTGAGCGAAAATGCGGCTCCTCCCTGGTACATGCTGTAACCGCCGAAAAGAAAGAATACCATTGCCGCACCGATCTGTATGGCTTTTTCAGGTAAACGCTTGCCGAGCATTTTGCCTGCAACGATGGCAAGCCCGTCAGAAAGCACCATGCCGATGGTCGAACCGATCCATACCGGCATGAATGCATGGGTTGTAGCAAGAGTAATTGTCGAAAGCATGGTTTTATCACCGAGTTCGGCCATAAAAAAAGTCGTAAACACCATCCAGAATGGATGAATGGTTTTTTTACAGCTATTTTCTCCGTCTTCGAGATGATCGCCACGGAGCGTCCACAGACCGAAAATGATGAATGCAATGCCGGCAATGAAACCTATCCAGTCGGAAGGGAGCTTGTCGCCGATGAACCAGCCTATGGCTGCCGAAAAAACATGGACGGCAAGCGTTGCCCAGAAAATTCCCCAGAGCACGGTTTTCGTTTTGTAGCAGGTGGCGAGCGTCAGGGCGACGAGCTGCGTCTTGTCGCCGAGTTCTGCCAGAAAAATCATGACAAGCGAAAGCCAGAATGCATCCATTTCCGGTGCCTTGAAGGGTCTGTGATTGCTGAAACCGATTGCCGCTCTGAAATAGCTTCAGAGCATGCGATTCTCCGTAAAAGTGACAAGTATAACCTAAACGTGCATATTTTAAAACCAGGAAAAGCGTCGTTTCTCGGTTAATTCGCCTATTGAACGGTTTTTATCAGTTTCAAGCTGTCGATGCCGCGCTCTTGCAGTCTGCCAAGAATCGTTTCGTAAAGGTCGTGATTCATATACGGCGTCCTGGAAAGGATCCAGAGCGCGGAGGCTGAACGGTTCGAAACAACAGCCCAGGAATAATCGCCGGCAAGATCGATAACCAGATAGTCCGCGCTGAAGAACCCGAAAAACCTGACCTTCAGATGCGCATTGCCACTTCCCTGAATCGGAGAAGCCTTAGCGGTGACCGATACAGTTCTCCCCTTACGAACGCAGGAGTTCCTTATCCTTACCGATTCCGGACCTGAAAGGATATATTCAGCTTTCGTTTTTGTGCAATTGCGTTGTCTTTTTGCAGGAATCGAAGAAATTTCATACCAGGTACCGCAATAACGGACCACATCGACCTGTTCAATGGTACGCGGCGCCATTCCGGCTTTTCTTTGTGGATGGAAGAGGGATATCATGGGTTCAAGGCAAAGAGGTTGACGAGAGCGTTCTCTTTTTCTCTAATAACCGGCAAGTCCGTCGATACGTTCAACCTTTCAGCGGCCGTATGCGGCGGCATCTTCCTTGTCCGGATCGTTCCGATTATTAAATTATCTCATCGAAAAAAGCGCAAACAGATACATATTCTCTCCCATGCATGATGTTGCAGTCAGAACCGCCGACCCTGCAGACAGCACAAGATGTGCCGAACTGCTCGGCACCCTTTTTTCTCAGGAGGTGGAATTCCGGCCGGATGCGGCGGCCCAGCAGCGAGGTATTGAGATGATTGTCCGCAACCCGGAGGTTGGACGAGTATTCGTCTGTACAGTGGACGGCACGATACAAGGCATGGTGCTGCTGCTTTTTACCGTCAGCACAGCTCTTGGACGCAAAGTCGCGCTGCTTGAAGACATGATCGTCGATCCGGGTTTCAGAGGCGCGGGTATCGGCTCCATGCTCATCAGTCACGCCATTTCTTTTGCAGAAAAGCAGGGACTGGCCAGAATCACCCTGCTGACCGATCACGACAACAGCCGTGCGCAGGAGTTCTACTCCCGATCCGGCTTCTTGCGATCATCCATGACCGTTATGAGAAAACAGTTCTGAACAGGATAAAGCCATGCATGAATATTGGAGATGCAGAGAATGCGGTTATTTGTACGATCCGGCTGAAGGTGATCCCGACAGCCGGGTGACGCCTGGAACGGCGTTCGAACTGCTGCCGCCGGAATGGCGCTGTCCTGTCTGCAACGAAATTGTCGGCAATTTCGAGCCTATGGCCTGAAACCGTTTTAAGTCAGTATTCCCGTCATAACTTGCGCGCTTCAGTTTGTTTTGGTATCGAGAGAATGACTCATGGCTATCGACGCGGCTTTTCCGGCAGGATACAGGCTTACAAGCAAAGTAAGCGCTATGGCTGTAATGCCTACGACAAGAAAATCGCCTGCCTCCATACTGACGGGATAGGCTTCGATAATGAACGCGCTTTTGGAAGGCAGCTCGACCAGTCCGTACAACATCTGCAGCCGACAGATTGCCCATGCTATCGATGCCCCTATCGCCGTTCCGGCAATACCGGTCATCCCGCCCTGGATCATGAAAAGAGCGATAAACTGCGGTTTTTCAAGGCCGAGACACCGGAGATAGAACAACTCCTTCTGCTTGTCGATAGCTGTCATGGCCAGTGAGCCGGTCAGGCTCAGGGCGGCAACCAGCACAACAAGCATAAGGATGCTGAAGCTCGCCCATTTTTCAAGTTCCATTACGGCAAAGATGTCATGGTACTTGCTTTCAAGAGGCCTCAGCATGTAAGCGTGTTCGCGGTTGCCGTCGGATACAAGCCACGTATCGAGACTCTGGCGCAATCCTGATGCAGATACGCCCTTTTCCCTGCGGATATCGATGCCGGTACAACGATCTTTTCCGGTCAGAAGCACGCGTCGAACGAATTCATTGGAAGCGAGCACATACCGGTCATCGAATATTCTCTGCAAAGAAAATGTCGAATATAATGTCGTTCGCGGTATTTCAAGAGCCGAAAGCATATAGGGTTCAGAAAGCAGTTCGAGCCCAACTCCTATCAGTTCCGGGCTGAAAATCCTAACTTCGCTGAAGGAGGCGAGCTGCATGCGCCCAAACAGAAGCTCCCCTGCGGCAACGCCTTCAGGAGAGAAATAAGGTCGAAGAACGCCGGTATTGCGCATCAGTTCAGTATGGGCATTTTCGCTCATGCCTTTTATGACGATCAGTTCGCTTTTTTTTGCGCCTGATATGATTGCAGCCCCCTCCAGAAACGGTTCCGCGGAGGCAACGCCGTCCAGAGCGACTATACTTTTCAGAAGAGCGTCGTTATAAGGAATGGATTCGCCGTTTCGTGAGACCAGCTGTACGTGTCCCTCGATCGTCGTGAACATGTCGAAAGCAAGCTTCTGAAATCCGTTCAGAACGCTCATGACGACGAGCAGCGTACTGACGCCGATGATTATGCCGACAAGGCTGATGGCGGATATGACATTGATGATCCTGAACCGCTTGCGGGCAAAGCTGAACCGGCGCGCTATCCAAAAAGCAGTATTCATACTATCGGGTTTCTGTCAGGTGGTCAGTGCCGTACCCGGGTTAAGCGATGATGCGATACGGGCGGGTATGAAAGCAAAAAACATGGTCAGCACAAGAACGGCCAGGCCAACGACAAGATAATCGAAGGGATCGATCATCAGCGGAACATAACTGATGAAATAACTTTTTTCAGGAAGCCTGATAAGATGAAAACGCTGTTCGAAAAGGGTGAGTGCAAGAGCGATGAGTGATCCTGCACCGATGCCGGCAAGGGCGATCAGAAGGGATTGTGCAAGAAAGATACGGCTGATTTTTCCGGGTTCGAGACCGAGGGCAACAAGCATGCCGATCTCTTTTGTTTTCTCGATAACGAGTACCAGCAGGGTGGACATGATGTTGAATACGGCCACGAGCGTAATGGTAATGATCAGAAGCGGAGTGATGTTTTTCTGCAGTTTCAGCCATTCGAACAGATTGGCATACCGTTCGAAAACCGTGTAGGTATAATAGGGAAACTTCAGCTTCGCCCCCAGTTCCTGCGCTATGGATTCAATGCGGTCGATATTGTCAACGTCGATATCGTAGCCGCTGATCATACCGGGACCAAACCTTTGCTGCAGTTTATCGAGACTTCCAAGGATGACGACATCGTCGAATCCATCCTGAAGCCCGGTTTCGTAGATGCCGGCAACCCTGCCGGTTTCGAGTTCGAGCGAAGAGAGTAGCGCCACGATGTCACCTTTGCCGATCTCCCCCCCTTCACCGGAATTCTCAACTCCGGCAAGCAGGAGTTTGTCTCCTTTCTGAACGCCAAGAGCTTCAGCCATCGATTTGCCGAGAAAAAGCGAAATCATGCCGTCCCTGCCGTTAGCCCTGACTTCGCCTTCCCTTTGATAAGAACCGTAGCGCAACAGGAAGGATTCCTGTTGATCGGCAGCTATCCCCTTGAGTAAAGCGGGCCTTATTGTCGCTCCTTCGCTTTCGGTTCTCCTGCGTCCCTGGACCATGATGCTTTTTTCAAAAAATGGAGAGACGGACACCACTCCCTGAGTTCCGGCCACCAGCCTCCGGTCGTAACGGCTTGCCGCAAAAACCCGGTCGTCGGCCTGGCGAACCTGGATGTGCGAGGTAAAACTGATAAGTTTGTTTTCAACGCTCGATGCGAACCCCTTGACGATCGAGAGCGTAAGAATCAGGGCTGCCGTACCGACAGCGATGCCTGTTATCGATGCAAGTACGATAAATGCCGGTCTTGAGCTTTTACGATCCCTGAATGCGAATCGTCTGGCGATATAGAGTAATGGGCTCATACCTGCTCATCCTTTTTGCTGATGGACGAGAAGGCGCAAACCTGGTTTCTGCCGTTCGATTTGGCATGGTAGAGCGCTCGATCCGCATTATTGATCAGGGTATACCAGTCCGTCGCATCCGCGGGAAACGATGCGATCCCGATGCTGACCGTCAGGCGACCTTCCGGCTGGCGTTTTTCATGTGCAACAGGCTCGGCGCAGATCACCTGCCTGAGGCGCTCGGAAATCCGCATTGCGGTTTCGGTTCCCGTCTGCGGAAAGAGCACGGTAAACTCTTCTCCCCCGAACCGGGACGGCATGTCTGATGCCCGACACTGTTCGGCAATGATTCCTGCCAGCTGCTCCAGTACCCTGTCTCCGGCTATATGACCATGTTCGTCATTGTACCGTTTGAAATGATCGAGATCGATCATGGCTATCGAAACCTGATCACCCGCCCGCTTGGATCGCTCGATTTCCATAATCAGGTGTTCCTTGAAATGCCGGTAATTATACAGATTTGTTTTTTCGTCCCGAATAAAAAGCTCGTCGAGCTTTTTGTTTTTCGCTTCTATTTCGGCACAAAAATCGGCGAGCGTTCCTGTAAGGCGTGATATTTCAGAGGAGTGCGGAGCAACAGCCAGATCGTTCCTGATCGCTTCGGCGGTATCGCGAACGCTTTCCGGAATGCTCCGGTTCATAGTGCTTATTTTTTGAGACAGTCTTTCTAATGGAATCAGGGTCATAATATAATTCCGATGGATTTCCTTTCGAACGATCAGGAACAGAAGTAAAAAAAGCAGGGAAACAGCTGTGACGAACTGATTGCTTGCGCGTGTGCAGTCGTCAAGAGCCGAACGAAACTCGATATCGGACTTCAGTACCGCTCTGTCAAGTGCGAGAAGAAAAATTTCCCGATCAGATGGGGAGACATTTTTCAATGTATAACGCTTCTGTGCCAGCGAGCCTGCAATTCCGGGTTCCTCTGCCTCTGCTGCGCTTTCGAGGACTTTTTCGAGCATGAACTGCATGACCATGAAGTCGGCATCACTTCCGGCTGCGGCTTTACCCCTGAACGTCACAAGATCGGCATAAAGCTCCTGCTTATGACGCAATGTTTCGACAAGAGCGTTTCTGTAAAGCACGAATCCAACAATAACGGCACCCACGACAAGAAGGAATACAATCCCGGCCAGAGTTATGAGCCGCAGTCTGGATGGCTTGATCGTCTCAGTTGAACTGTTCATGCGGTTATTTCAGGATTATGGTTCTCGGGATCTGCCTGAAAGGGGCGAGACTGCTCCGCTCGAATCCCTTTTGTCCTTCCTTCGAAAGCCATGATCCAAGGCCTGTTGCAAGAGAATTGCCCGGAATGTAGATATAGTGTACGATTGTTGCAAGAGGATAGGAACCGTCATAAACATGCTGTTCTGCCGGAAGCACTGCCGGAGATCGGTCATCTGCCGAGGAAACCGGAACGATGCGCACCTTTTCGCGGATGCCTGCGGGCAAATTCAGCGTTTTGTAGGAAGAAAGAAAAAGCAGACCTACAGTTCCGGCTTCACTGGCGGTTCTGGCGACAAGAAGACTGTCCGAACGTTCCAGCATCGAGTGCAGCTCCGCATTTCCGGTATGCAGCAGATCCCTGAGCGTTATGAGGAGTCTGTAGTTCCTGTCGGAAACAAGAGGTCTGCCGTATCGGCCGGAATTCGGCTTTCCGGAAAGCATCATCGCGAGGGTGCTGACAGAAAGCGAAACCTCCCGGCTGTTGCGGTTCACAATACAGATTATCGCGTCACGAGCAACCGGTTCTTTTCGAGCTCTATAGGCCGGAAGGTTCAGCAGCGAGTCCTCGATCTGCGTCAGTGAACCGCCTATAAGCAGGGCTCCGGACTCTTTTTTCAGCAGGCTCGGGAGAATATCTTCGGTAACGACTGTATTGACAACGACGTTCGCATCCGGGTAGTGTGCCTGAAATATTCTCACCTGATCCTGAGCGATCGCCCGGAGCGGACTCTCCACGGCCAGGCGCATCTTGCCGGCGGTTGCCGTTGGAGCCTCCGCCACAGAACCTGCATGTTTATCGCAGCCTGTCGAAACAAGCATGAGCAATATCGCGGCCATAAACATCGATCCGCACGAAAAAAATGAGCAATGACGCCCCGCCCCGCCCGGACTATCAGGGCTTGTTTCCCTTGTCGTTTCCATAACCGCTGCGATTCCGTTACATGGATGTGAAAAATTACGCAGCGTTCTTGATATTTTCCACAAAACGCGTAGTATATCCACTTTATTGAATATATATTCAGGATAATAATTACTGATCGAATGACATATCCTGTTTTTCTGATTGAATTACTTTACAATATCGAAAAAAAAGCATATCATCGCAGATTTTACCCGGAATTTTAATTCATCGTCATAAAGGGTCATGAACCAAAGATACAGGATCGACGCGAAACGGTTGTCGGTTTCGGTTATCGGAGCATCCGGCTATTCCGGGGCTGAGCTTGTCCGGCTTTTGCTTCGCCATCCTGCAGTGGAGCTCGATACGCTGTACGCTTTTTCCCAGGCAGGAAAAATTTTTTCCGATCTCTACCCGTCGGTTCCATGCGTCAAGGAGTTTCTGCGTTATGAGGGCGAAACCGGAAGCGACATCTATTTCCTTGCACTGCCGCACGGCGAGGCGCTGAAACTCGTTCCGGCTCTTACGGACGCCGGAAAAAGGGTTATCGACCTGTCCGGAGATTTCAGACTGAAAAACCCGGATGAACACGAACGCTTCTACAAACAGATAAAGCCGGCGGGCGCATGGATGACCTATGCCCTGCCGGAACTCGGTCGGGACGATATTGTCAATTCGAAAGCAGTCAGCAATCCTGGATGCTATGCAACAAGCATCATTCTCGGACTTGCACCGCTGTTTCTCGATGAGAATTCTCCTGTAAAGGTCAGAAGTGTCAGCTGCACTGCGGTTTCTGGTATCTCCGGAGCCGGAAGAACCGGCAAGACCGAGCTGTCGTTTTCCGAAATGAGCGAAAATATGCGGGCCTACAAAGTCGGCCAGCACCAGCATACGCCCGAAATCATGCAGGCGCTCGGCACGTCGACAACGTATCCGTCGTTCGATTTTACCTTTACGCCGATGATCGGCCCGTTTACGAGAGGAATTTATTCGGTGCTCACCGTATCGTTCTGCGGGGAGTTCGGCGATCGTCAGGTTTCCGATCTCTACGCCGGATTCTACATCGGCGCACCTTTCGTGAGAGTTCGCGGCAGCATGACAGAAGTACGCCATGTCGCCATGACAAATTATTGCGATATTCATATAGCCCACGGCCCGGAAAACGGGCGTTTGGTGATTGTCAGCACCATCGACAATCTGCTCAAAGGGGCAGCGGGCCAGGCGGTTCAGAATATGAATATCATGCTTGGTCTCGATGAAACACTCGGATTACTCTGATTACAACAGTATAAGCGATGACGGCCGTGAACCTTGACATTAAGAAATCGTACGACTCCATAGAACGCCTTTCCCGGACGACAGCGTGGCCCCTGCATGTGACGCCGCTCTCTGTTGCGGGGAATGACGATTCGGAATTCTGGCCGGCCGGATTTCATGCGGCAGGCATATCGGCGGCAATCAGGTACGACAAAAGAGATATCATGCTGTTGCTATCGAAACACCCGGCGGCGGCGGCGGCCGTATTTACCGGAAACCTCTGCTGCGCAGCGCCTGTTCTTCTCTCGAAACGACATCTTCTACAGAGCGGCGGCTACATGCGGGCCGTCATCTGCAACAGCGGCAATGCCAACGCCGCAACCGGGCCAGCCGGCGAAGCCGATGCTGCGGCCATGGCTGCCGAAACGGCCAGACTCTTCGGCATCGATTCCGAACAGGTTATCGTGGCCTCGACCGGCGTCATCGGACAGCCGCTTCCGATGCGGAAGATCATCGATGCCATGCAGCAACTGCCGCAGGCTCTCGCATCGAATTCCTGTTTCGATGCCGCGGAAGCCATCATGACCACCGATACCTTTCCAAAATACCTCGCAATCAATGTCCACCTTTCCGGAGGAACCGCCAGAATAAGCGGCATCGCGAAAGGATCCGGCATGATCTGCCCGAATATGGCAACCATGCTTGCATTTCTTGCCACCGATGCGTCGGTTTCGCCCGATCTGCTTCAGCGATTGCTCTCGAGAGCCAACAGCAGCAGTTTCAATGCCATCACTGTAGATGGGGATACCAGTACCAACGATATGGTTTCAATTCTTGCAAGCGGTATCGGGCCGGCTGTCGAAGAAGGAAGCGAGGATGAAGCCTTATTTGCCGAGGCACTGGAGCTGATCATGACATTTCTTGCTAAACTCATTGTGGTGGATGGTGAAGGTGCCACCAAGCTGGTCGGCATCAAGGTCGAGGGTGCCCTATCGGAAGAGGATGCCCGACTTGCAGCCAGCACTATAGCGAACTCGCCGCTCGTCAAAACCGCCATGCACGGCGAAGATGCCAACTGGGGAAGAATCATTGCCGCAGCCGGACGTTCCGGAGCGGTCTTCAACCAGGAAGAGATAGAAATCCGTTTCGACGATCTTCCAATCCTTGCCAAGGGATTCAATGCCGTTTTTTCCGAGGAGGATGCGGCGCTTATCCTTAAAAAACCGGCTTATACGATAACCGTCTCTCTTGGAAACGGCCCCGGCAGGGCGACAGTATGGACCTGCGATCTGAGCAAGGAGTATATCGAGATCAACGGCAGCTACAGGAGCTGAAGCGATAACAGAACTTTTCTTTTTACAACAAGTATAACAATACCAGATCGAGAATGAACTCTTCGTGCAGTGAACTGACTTCGGCAAGAAAGGCCCCCGAGGCAGCTATCGGACAGGTGCTTATCGAAGCGCTGCCTTATATCAGACAGTTCGAAGGAAAAACATTTGTAATCAAATACGGCGGTTCGGCCATGAAAGACGAGCTGCTTAAAAACAGTTTCGCCCAGAACGTAACCCTGTTGAGAAAGGTCGGCATCAACGTTGTGCTGGTGCACGGCGGAGGCGACGCAATAACACGGACTGCCGAAAAGCTCGGACTTGTCTCGCAGTTCGTTCATGGCAAACGGATCACCGACCGGGAAATGATCTCTGTGGTTCAGATGACGCTTGCCGGTAAAGTCAATCAGGATATCGTCAGGCTTCTGAGCGATCACGGCGGAAAGGCTGTCGGGGTTACGGGATTCGATGCCGATACCATTCGTGCAGTTCCGGGTCCGAATGCCGAAAAACTCGGTCTTGTCGGCGATGTCGAGCAGATCGATACCGCTTATATCGATCTGCTCTGCAGGGCGGGTCTCATTCCGGTTATCGCACCGGTCGGGTTCGACAATGGCGGCAATATATATAACATCAACGCGGACGATGCCGCAAGCAGCATAGCCATAGCGCTCAAAGCCGAAAAGCTTATCTACGTCAGCGATGTCGAGGGGATCCAGGTAGGCGATAAAATCCTGAAAACTCTCTGCAAGGCCGAAGCTGCGGATTTTATCGAACAAGGCATCATTTCCGGAGGTATGATACCAAAAGTGCTTTCCGCATTCAAAACCCTCGATGGAGGAGCAGGAAAAATTCATCTGATCGACGGCAAATTCACTCATTCGCTCCTGCTTGAAATCTTCACGCACGAAGGAGTTGGAACGCAGTTTATCGCCGAACAGAACTACAATTAACAAGAAAACAGCCGATCCCTTATGGAAAAACAGGTGCTGAAACAGGCTCATGGCGGAAAACGCGATTTTCTCGGCTTTTCCCGCCTCGATGCCGCAAAAATAATCGAACTGTTCGATTACTCGCTCCATATAAAAAAGAAACGAAAAAAGCGTTCGGACGACAATCCTTTCCTTCCGCTGAAAGACAGGACGGTAGCCATGATTTTCAACAAACCTTCGCTTCGCACGAGGGTATCGTTCGAACTCGGCATTCATGAGCTTGGCGGATACTCCATCAATCTCGAAGGCAAATCGATCGGAGTGGGCTCGAGAGAATCCGTCGAAGATATTGCCCGCCTGCTCTCCCGATACAACGACGCCATCGTCGCGAGGTTGCATGAGCACAGCGTCATCGAGGGAATCGCCGCAAACGCATCCATACCGGTCATCAACGCACTGACCGATCTTTCGCATCCCTGCCAGGTGCTTGCCGACGCATTTACGCTTTACGAGAAAGGTCTATGGCATGAAGGCATCAAGGTGGTGTTCGTCGGCGACGGCAACAACGTTGCAAACTCGTGGATCGAACTGGCCGGTATTCTTCCCTTCCATTTCGTGCTGGCCTGTCCGGAAGGGTACACGCCCGACATCGGTCTGCTCGAAACTGCCCGTGCTGCCGGCATAAGCCGTATCGAAATCGTACACGATCCCGAGGAGGCGGCAACTGGTGCCGATGTGCTTTATACCGACGTCTGGACCAGCATGGGTCAGGAAGAAGAACGGAACGAGCGGCTCAGGATATTCGCGCCCTATCAGATCAACAGCCACCTGCTCGGTCTGGCAAAATCCACTGCAGTCGTCATGCACTGTATGCCTGCTCATCGCGGTGAGGAAATAACCGCCGAAGTGATGGACGGGCCGCAATCTGTCGTGCTCGACGAAGCCGAAAACCGGCTGCATGTGCAGAAAGCCCTTCTGGTCAAACTGCTCAATCATGAGGAGTACCGGAAATTCCATCTGACCCACAGACTGCTCAATGCTGCAAAAAAAATCAAAGCCTGATCGATAGTAATGCAGAAACAGGCTCGTCAAATGAAAATCAGGGAACTGCTGAACCGCTGCGAAGTCGGCAATCAGCACGATCTTATGCTTCTGCTTGAAGACAACGGCATCAAGGTTGCTCAGGCTACGCTCTCGCGGGACTGTTCGGAGCTCGGTCTCGTGCGCACGAGAGGAATGAAAGGATATCGGCTGATGCTTCCGGAAGAAAATCCCGGCAACATTATCAAGGGACTGGTAGGTATGGAAGTGCTGTCCCTGCACTCGAACGAGACGGCCATCATTGTCAGAACCCTTACCGGCAGGGCCCATGGCGTGGGATCGTTCATCGACCAATTGAAAAACCCCATGATTCTCGGCACCATCGCCGGCGACGATACAGTGCTTGTCATTCCCTATTCGGTATCGCAGATTTCGCAGGTGATATCCTATATTCAAGAAAATCTTTCAAAAAACTGATAAACAATACGCTGACGTATGAGCAAGGAAAAAATCGCCATAGCCTACTCCGGAGGACTCGACACCTCCGTTATGATCAAATGGCTTAAAGACAAATACGACGCAGAGATCGTTGCCGTAACCGGCAACCTCGGCCAGACCAAAGAGATCGAGAACCTCGAATCAAAAGCGCTCTCTACCGGAGCCTCCTCCTTCAGGTTCATAGACCTGCGTAAAACCTTCGTCGAAGAGTATATCTGGCGTGCCCTGAAAGCCGGCGCCCTTTACGAAGATGTCTATCCGCTGGCAACGGCGCTCGGCAGACCGCTGCTTGCCAAAGCGCTTGTCGATGCCGCCCTCGAAGAGGACTGCACTATGCTCGCCCACGGCTGTACCGGAAAAGGAAACGACCAGGTACGGTTCGAAGTGACCTTTGGAGCGCTCGCTCCCCACCTGAAAATTCTCGCCCCGTTGCGCGAATGGGAGTTCACCTCGCGTGAAGCCGAGATCGCATACGCTATAGAGCACAACATACAGGTGTCGGCCACGAAGAAAAGCCCTTATTCGATCGACGAAAACATCTGGGGCATCAGCATCGAATGCGGCGTGCTCGAAGACCCTATGGTGACGCCTCCCGAGGATGCATACCAGATCACCACCTCTCCGGAAAATGCGCCCGATACTCCCTCAGCGGTGGAGATCGAATTTGTGGAAGGCATACCGGCAGCTCTTGACGGCAAGCGCATGAGCGGACTCGACATGATCCAGAAACTCAACGACATCGGCGCAGCCAACGGCATCGGTCGTCTTGACATGATCGAGAACCGCGTCGTCGGCATCAAGTCACGTGAAATCTACGAGGCGCCGGCAGCAACCATCCTGCACTTCGCACACCGCGAGCTGGAACGGCTTACGCTTGAAAAGACGGTCTTCCAGTACAAGAAGAACGTCAGCCAGGACTATGCAAACATCATTTATAACGGCACCTGGTTCTCGCCGATACGCAAAGCGCTCGATGCGTTCGTCGACGAAACCCAGAAACCGGTTACCGGCGTGGTTCGCCTGAAACTCTACAAAGGAGGCGTATCGCTGCTCGGCAGGAACTCGCCGAACTCGCTCTACAACGAGGAACTTGCAACCTACACCGAAGCCGATACCTTCAACCACAAGGCAGCGGCAGGGTTCATTCACCTCTACGGCCTCGGCATGAAAACCTTCAGCCAGGTCAATCCCGGCCTCTGATCCGTCATAACGGTACCGCATAGGCTCCATACCGGAGTCTACGCGGTTTTGCCGCGACCACAATCCCACTGACACAGCATTTCCCAAACCACACGACCGCATTCATGAGTAACAAGAAAGAACTTCTCTGGCAGAGCCGCTTCTCGGAACCGTTCGACCGTGACGCACTTCGATTCTCATCATCCGTCCACATCGACAAAGCCCTTTACAAAGAGGACATACAGGGTTCCATAGCCCACGTCACCATGCTTGCCGAAGAGGGCATTATCGGCATGGATGAAGCCGAGCAGATTAACAAGGGATTGCAGGAGATCGAAACAGAGCTCGAATCTGGTCAGCTGGTACCGCACTGGGAAGACGAAGATATCCACACGGTGATAGAAAACCGCCTCAAAGAGAAAATCGGAGCTACTGCGGGCAAGATCCATTCGGGAAGAAGCCGCAACGACCAGGTAGCAACTGATACGCGGCTCTATCTGCGCCGGCAGATCGGCACTCTCGACACGGCTTTGAAAAGGATGCAGCAGACGCTGGTATCGAAAGCCGAAACCTGTCAGGAAACCATCATTTTCGGCTACACCCATCTGCAGCGAGCCCAGCCTGTTTCAGCCGGACACTACTACCTTGCGTATTTCAACATGTTCCGCCGCGATCGTCAGCGGCTTGAGGATCTGCTCAAACGGGTCAACATCTCTCCGCTCGGCGCAGCGGCTTTTGCCGGCAGTACGCTGCCCCTTAATCCGGAACGAAGTGCAGAGCTGCTCAATTTCGACGATGTTTTTTCAAACAGTATCGATGCCGTCAGCGACCGCGACATCATCATAGAATTCATCTCCACCTGCGCCATGATCATGATGCACCTTTCGCGCTTTTCCGAAGACCTCATTCTCTGGAGCTCCTACGAATTCGGTTACCTTGAAATCAGCGATGCTTTCGCAACCGGTTCGTCGCTCATGCCGCAGAAAAAGAACGCGGATATCGCCGAACTGGTGAGGGGAAAAACCGGAAGGGTATACGGCAATCTCATCACCATACTCACCATCATGAAAGGGTTGCCGCTCTCCTACAACCGCGACATGCAGGAAGACAAGCCTCCCCTCTTCGACAGCGCGGAATCAACCATCGACAGCGTTACCATTTTCACGAAGCTGCTTGAGCATACCTCGCTCAGGGAGGAGCGCCTTGCAAAACTGACCGCCGAAGATCTCAGCCTCGCAACGGAAATTGCCGAATATCTGGTCAGAAAGCGGCTTCCCTTCCGCGATGCGCACCGCGTAACCGGAAAAATCGTCACATTCTCCATCGCCACAGGCAAGACGCTACCAAAAATCTCTCTCGACGAATACAGAACCTTTTCCGAGCTGTTTGACAGCGATATCTATGATGCCCTGAAACCCGAAGCGAGTATAAAGGCAAAAAAGACCCATGGCAGCTGTTCCTTTCTTTCCGTCGAACGACAGATAGCCGAGGCGAAATCCCTGATCTGAAAATCAGGTATCAAACGAAAAAGCGGAAGAATCTTCCGCTTTTTCGTTTTCAGAGTGTTTCGATTTACCGTCTCATTGAAATCTGCCTTCGGGCAGGCGTTCCGGCCTTGCTTTATTTCTTATGCCTATGAAGCCATTCATGATTTCTGCGGACCGATTCAGCATAAAGTCCTTGCTGCTGTCCCTGACAGAATCCACTTCTGTCGTCCACCGTTTTTCAATTCGCTTCAGCTCATTACTTTCCGCCTTGTAAGCTGCATCGTTCAGTGACACCGTTTTTCTTTTTCTGATCCGGTTCAGGATACCCACATCCTGGAGGTATTCCCTGCTGCTTTGCCCCTGCTGGTAGGAGAGGTCATAGCTCTTCCTCAGTTGTTCGATATCTTCCCGCGAAACGGCGCCGACAGGGCGATAGAACGTTTTGGAAACGGTACTCCAGGGAAGACTGCTCGGATAAGTATCCTCGCCGATAGATGCCGTATCGATCAGTGAGGGAATCGCAATATCCGGTGTAACCCCCCTGTTCTGGGTGCTGCCGCCAGATATGCGGTAAAATTTCGCCACCGTCAATTTCAGCTGACCGAGATCTGTCTGCTTGGAAAGAATGCTTAATGGACGATTCAATTTAACGATACTCTGGACGGTGCCTTTGCCGAAGGTTCTTTCACCGATAACAACCCCCCTTCCGTAATCCTGGATCGCCGCAGCGAAAATTTCCGAAGCAGACGCGCTGTACCTGTTAACCAGCACCGCAAGAGGACCGTTATACAGCACCCTTTTGTCTTCGTCGCGCAGCACCATCTTCCCGCCCGATGAATTGCTTATCTGTACAACGGGACCTCCTGAAATGAACAGGCCTGTAACGTTTACGGCCTCTTCGAGCGATCCGCCGCCATTGTCCCGAAGATCTATGATCAGACCATCCACTCCGGCGCTGCTGATTTCGTTGAGGATTTTCGAAACGTCTCTGGTTGTGCTGTTATAATTATTAACGTTCAGCTTCTGACCCTCGAAATCGAGATAAAACGACGGAATGGTGATCACTCCGATTTTCCGGTTGTCAAGCTCGATAACACTTTTTCGCGCAGCCTGCTCCTGAAGATCCACCTTGTCACGTACAAGCCGGATGATTTTAGCCGGTCCTCTTCCCGCCTGACTCGCGGGATAGATCTGCAGCCTCACAACGCTCCCCTTCCGCCCTCTGATGAGTTTCACCACATCATTGATTCTCCATCCTCTCACATCGACGATCTCTCCCGTCGCTCCCTGCCCGACGCCGATAATCCGGTCGGATTTCTTCAGCAGATTGCTTCTGGATGCAGGACCTCCGGGAATGATTTCGTTGACGACGGTATACTCGCTCTCCATCTGCAGCTTCGCACCGATACCCTCGAGCGAACGGCTGAGATCTATCTGAAAATTCTCGAACTCGTCCGGAGAGAAATAATTGGTATGCGGATCGAAAGATGTGGTGACCGCAAACATATAAGCCTGGAAGGCATCATCCGGTTTCTGCTGGTCAAGCAGCTTCAGGCGATTGGTATAAGTTTTCGACAGCTCGGCTCGAATCGATTTATCGGTATCTTCAGAATATTTCATGTTCAGCCACTGGTACTTCAGCTCTTTCAGCCAGAGAGCCTGCAACTGCTTGCGGTCAGCAGGCCAGGGTGCATTCTTTCTGTCGAGATCGAGCGTCTCGGAAACGGAAAAATCGAACCGTGCAGTTCCGGCCGCGGATTTCATGAACAGCATTTTTTCCTTTGCCCTTTTCAGGAAAAGATTGTAGATGGCAAATCCCGCATTGGATTTTCCTTCAAGAAACTCGTTATCGAGCTGGTTGCCGTAACTCCGTCGAAGAGATTCCACTTCGTTTGCGAGAAAATAACTTCTATTGCCGTCCAGATTATCGAGATACCTCCTGAATATCTGCTGGGAAAGGGAGTCGTTCACCGAAACCTTGCGGAAATGGTTTCTGATCAGGTACTGCGCGACGTACTTTCCTGCAGTCTGCTGAGTCGCCGTCGGCTTAAGCTGTACGACGGTAACAGCCGGTACGACGGGTTTCGTGTTTTTGCCTATTGCTGAAGCCGAACAGCCGATTGAAAAAATAACGACGATAAGACCTTTTTTTATGATGGCCGGAGTACGATAATCCATGGTATATGCGATAGGTAAGCTTGAGTGTTCTTGAATGAGTTGACAATTATATTATATTAACGGGCAGTAAACCGCATATTTTTTCTGATGCCTGTAAATATTCCGACGAAAAATAACAATTAAGCAAAACCTTCCTATGGAAAAGATGCCCGTAAGCTATAAAGAACTGGGACTCGTCAACAGTCGCGATCTTTTTGCAAAAGCGGTTAAAGGCGGATACGCCATTCCGGCATATAACTTCAACAATCTCGAGCAGCTCCAGGCGATCATCATGGCCTGTGCGGAAACCGCTTCGCCGGTAATCCTGCAGGTTTCAAAAGGAGCAAGAAGCTACGCAAACGCAACGCTTCTCAAGCATCTCGCCCGTGGAGCCGTGGAATTTGCTGCTGAACTCGGTACGCCCGTGCCTGTCGTGCTGCACCTGGACCACGGTGACAGTTTCGAACTCTGCTGCGACTGCATAGCTTCAGGTTTTTCCTCGGTCATGATTGACGGTTCACACCTTCCCTATGAAGAGAACGTCGCGCTGACAAGAAAAGTTGTCGAGTATGCCCACCAGTTCGACGTAACTGTCGAAGGTGAACTCGGCGTACTTGCAGGCATCGAAGACGAGGTCTCTTCTGCGCACCACACCTATACCCAGCCGGAAGAGGTGGAGGACTTCGTATCGAAAACCGGCGTCGACAGCCTGGCCATATCTATAGGAACATCGCACGGAGCTTTCAAGTTCAAGCCGGGCGAAGATCCGAAAATCCGTCTTGATATTCTTGCCGAAATAGAACGCCGTATTCCCGGATTTCCCATTGTGCTGCACGGCGCATCATCCGTGCCCCAGGATCTTGTGGAAACCATCAATGCGCACGGCGGAAAGCTCAAGGACGCCATCGGAATCAGCGAAGATCAGCTTCGCCTTGCAGCCGGGTCTGCGGTCTGCAAGATCAATATAGACTCTGACGGACGTCTGGCCATGACCGCCGCCATACGCAAAGTGCTCGACGAAAAACCCGAAGAGTTCGATCCCAGGAAATATCTCGGCCCAGCACGCGATGCGCTGAAAAAGCTCTACATGCACAAGATCATGAACGTGCTCGGATCGAACGGCAAAGCCTGACCGATCGCAGATTCGTCACGAACACATCTTGACAAAGCGCTCCTCCCCGGAGCGCTTTGTCGTTATATCACAAGGAATATCATCTCCCGGCCTGTCGGGGGGCCGAGTGTCAAAATCACATAAAAAAACGCAGTGCTGTATAAGCCAGCAAGCCCGCACCAGTTGCAAGCACGTTTTCGACCGGATCGAAAGTCGAAGAGTGCAGGGTGTTCCCCCGCTGCTCCGCATGGCCGTCACCCGTTCCGATCTGCCAGAATGTCCCGGGGATCTGCTGCAGGTAGTATGCAAAATCTTCTGCAGTCATCAGTGGCTCGCTCTGTTTTACATTCTGCTTGCCAAGAAACTCGATGCAGTAACCCTCTGCCTCATCGGTCATGGCCGGATCGTTGATAAGCGCAGGGTATCCTGTCCTGATTTCAAGTTCCGCACTCACGCCCATGGCCGAAGCCGTACTCGTAACCGTTTCGAGCAACCTCTCTTTAAGCCTGGAACGCAGCGATTCGTTCATGGTGCGCATGGTACCTGACATGGCAACTGCAGAAGGTATAACGTTGGGAGCATTTCCGCCATGAATCGAGGCTATGGAAACGACAGCGGGTTCATGCGGTGGCGCGACGCGGCTGACAAGATGTTGAACCGCCGTTATGATATGCGCTGCGGCAAGAACCGGATCCGCTGCCTTATGCGGTGCGGAAGCGTGCCCCCCACGGCCTTTGACGGTTATGTAGATCTCGTCCGTCGCTGCCATGAAACTGCCGCCTGAAAGCGCAACCGTTCCTGCTTCAACGCTCGGAAAACAGTGTTGACCGAAAATCGCCTGCGGCTGAAACCGTTCGAAAAGCCCGGCTTCGATAAGCGGTCTGGCACCGCCGGGAGCTTTTTCTTCGGCAGGCTGAAATATCAGCAGTACATCGCCATTAAGTTCTGAACGAAACGTTAAAAGTATTTTTGCTGCACCGAGAAGCATTGCCGTATGCATATCGTGACCACAGGCATGCATCTTGCCCGGCTCCTGCGAGCAGAATGCATGAGTGTTCTCCTCGTTTACCGGAAGCGCATCGATATCGGCCCGGAGAGCGAGAAGAGATCGCCGCCTGCCGGTGCTGCTGGTCGTGCCGCTTCCTTTTATAATAGCTGTCACTCCTGTTTCAAGAAATGGCGGTTCAGGTTCGATGCCGATTGTTCCAAGATATTTCTCGATACTTGCAGTGGTATGAAACTCCTCGTATGAAAGTTCGGGATGGGCGTGGATGGCCCTGCGTAGATCGACGATTTCGGAATAAAGTCGCTCAGCTTCTTCCCGAATACGCGAAGCAAGAGGATTATCTCTTCGTTCAAACATAACTACAACTTTCTTAAAGAGAAAATGCAGAGTAACTGAAAGGAATTAATGCATAAGGGCGGACGAAACAAGCATTCAGACAAAGTACAAAATATCCTGTTAAATGGAAATCGTGCAGTCCCGGCGTTGTTTCTGTTAATAATATTCGGTATTTCGATATATATTGGCTATCATATCGATAATTCGAATATTATTACATGACAAACCGGAGAGGTCATGAAGGAAACTTCATCGTTCGGTCAAAGGCTCAGAAAAGTTCGCCGCCATGCGGGACTCAACCAGCGGGATTTCGGCAGAAAGATCGGTCTTTCCGGCAACAGGGTGTCGGAAATCGAGCACGACAAGGGGGAACTGAAAGCCGGCGCACTTTACTTTTTATGCAGCGAGTTCGGCATTGATTCCCGATGGCTGATGACCGGCAGCGGCAATATGCCGCAAAATGGCGCACAACATGCCGAAAACGGGAGCCTTGAATCCCGCCTGCTTCGACTTGAATCAGAGATCGGAAAAATCATGCAGACAGACCTGCAGCAGAAGAACTCCACTGCCACTGTTCCCCTTTATCTCGAAGCCGTTGCCGCAGGCTATCCCGATCCGGTCAGCAGCGAAATCGAAGAGCATATCGATATACCCGCATCCTGGATACAGGGCAAAAAACAGCTCTTTGCGCTGAAGGTAAACGGCGAAAGCATGACCGGCATCGGCATCATGCCTGGCGATACGCTCGTGGTCGAAGCCAAACAGACTGCCAAGGATCGTCAGGTTGTGATAGCAAGCATCAATGGTGAAATGACCGTGAAAACACTCAGCATCGAAAAAGGCGGCGCAGTTACTTTACTGCCCGAAAACCCTGCCTACCGTCCTGTTCCGGTCACTGCAGACTCGGACTTCAGGATTCACGGGGTTGTGGTTGCCGCACTGAGAAGTTACTGAACGGCTTCATTGGAGGAAAGATCCTACATATCCATGAACCGGATGAATTCGAGGGCTTTTTCACGGAGTTCGTCTTCTGCAGAACCGGCTGTAGGGGAGGCATAACGCACATTGTATCCGTACTTGCCAAGGTTTGCTGCCAGACGGTAGAGGTCGTGGGTCTGCACCCTGAAACAGACAAGAACGCTTTCACTTTCAAAGCGGGAAGGTGCAGTACCGAAAGCAGGAATGTACGCGTCGTTTTTTTCGAATACGTCGAGAATTTCCGAAAGCCTGATACCCGAGGAAGGCACTTCGATTTCTATAGTGGCGCATTCCCCCGAACCCAGATGAAAAAGCGCGGAGACTTCCCGTGCAAGCCGGTTTTTCTCGATCACGGCGCTGAAATAACCGTCATGATCGACAACAGCAAGAATTTCGCCCCGGGCTGAAGCGGCTTTGCTGTAGACATCGAAAAGATGTTCGTGCAGACCTGCGGTTGTCAGCGGAAGGTGAGAAACCGATGATAGCGGCAACAAGCCGACATCGGCCCTGCTGCCGCTATGCGCGAGAAGTCCGGCAAGCGTGACGAGACCGACAGGCTTACCCCCATCGAGCACAGGAGCGCAACTGCGTCCCTGCGCACCGAGAAGATCCAAAACGGTTCCCACCCTGTCTTCGAGGGTAAAAACCGGATACTCATGCAGGGAAAACTGCTCTATGTACTTGTTCAGCAGCATGGTTCGATTTTTCCCACCCGGCGCTCGTGGCGTCCACCTTCGAAACTGGCGGAAAACCAGTTTTCAAGGCTTTCGGCAATTGTATCCCGGTCACTGAACCTGGCGGAAAAGCATATGACGTTTGCGTTGTTGTGCTCTCGCGCAAGCGTAGCGAATTCGGGCCTGCAGGCAAGCGCAGCCCTGATGCCTTTTACCTTGTTGGCGGAAATGGAAACGCCGATTCCTGTACCGCAGAGCAGGATGCCCTGTTCGCATGAACCTTCAGCCACGCTATGGGCAACTTTCCGGGCATAATCGGGGTAATCGACCGATTCTTCGCTGAACGGACCCATATCGACAGCATCGTGACCGTTTTGCTGAAGCCACTCGACAACGAAGGTTTTGAGTTCATAACCCGCATGATCGCTTCCTACCGCAATCTTCATAACTCGTCCTGATTGAATTTGTTTGAAAATTTCCGTCTTGCCGACTGATTTAAAAAAATACTTTGGCTGTTAATTTCCGAACCTTCACAACAGTTTTTCCGGTATATCCCGTCGGGCTGCATAAGCCACGACTTGGTGTTGTCGAGCAGCATGAGTTCGAGATCGGACTTGACCGTACGTATTATCTCCCTGTCGAGCACGGGAAAAAGTGTCTCTACCCGATGATCGAGATTTCTCGGCATGATATCGGCACTGCCCAGATAGAGTTCACAGTTACCGCCATTGGCAAAATAGTATGCACGGCTGTGTTCGAGAAACCTTCCTATGATGCTTGTCACGCGGATGTTCTCGCTGACCCCGGGAATACCCGGTTTCAGGCAGCAGATGCCGCGTACGATAAGGTCAATTTTAACCCCTTCGCCGGACGCGCGATAGAGAGCCCTGATGGTCTTGTCGTCGACAAGCGAATTCATTTTCATGATGATGCGTCCTTTGCCGCTCTTGCGATGCTGCTCCACCTCCCGTTCAATTTTGGCGATAATCTTTTTTCGGGTATTGATGGGCGAAACAAGCAATTTCATGTAATCGGTGTACTTCGAGTAGCCTGTCAACGCGTTGAAGAGTTCCGCAACTTCGCTCGCAAGACGCTCATTTACCGTAAACAGACTGTAGTCCGTATATATTTTCCCGGTTGCAGGATTATAGTTTCCGGTGCCGAGGTGCAGGTACCTTTTCAGCTTATGATGCTCCCTGCGCACGATCATGGTGAGCTTGGCATGGGTTTTCAGGCCGGGAAGTCCGTAAATCACATGTGCTCCGACGTCTTCGAGCGCCCTTGCCCAGACGATGTTGTTTTCCTCGTCGAATCTCGCCTTCAGTTCTACAAGTACGGCAACCTGCTTGCCATGCTCCACGGCATTCATGAGCGCTTTGACGATCGGAGAGTTGCTGCCGACCCTGTAAAGCGTCTGTTTGATCGAGAGCACATCCGGATCGTTTGCTGCCTGCCGGATAAAATCAACAACCGGCTGAAAAGAATCGTAAGGATGATAGAGCAGCCGATCCTTTGCCTTTATGGCGCTGAAAATATCGCCTTCAAACTGCTCTTCGATGCGATTGACAGGAATGAAAGGCTCGTCCTTCAGGTCGGGACGATCTATCCTGAGCAGCTCGACAAGGCATCCAAGACCAAGTACGCCGCCGATTTCGTAAACGTTGCTGTCGATGACGTCAAGGTTTTTCATAAGCAGTTTCCTTATCGACTCAGGCATTTCCGGTCCGATGTCGAGCCGCACTACCCTGCCGTATCGCCTTGAGCGGATCCCCTGCTCTATGGTTTCAAGCAGATCGCCTGCTTCATCTTCCTCGATTTCGATATCGGCATTACGGATAACCCTGAAGAGATGCGAATTGATGATCTGCATCTTCGGAAACAACTGTTCGAGATTGTTGGCAATAAGGTCTTCGAGCCAGATAAACCGCGAAACTTTATCATTGAACGATATCCCTTCAATATCACCAAGAAACAGAAGCCGCGGCAGAATGCTCGGCACCTTGACTCGTGCAAATTTATGCGTATGCGACTCCTTGTCATTCAGTTCAATAGCAAGATTCAGGGACAGGTTGGAAAGAAAAGGAAACGGATGACCGGTATCAAAAGCCAGCGGGGTCAGCACAGGAAAAATTTCCTGCCTGAAATAATGTCGCAACGCATCCCTTTGTTCATCGCTCAGATCGGCAAATCGAACGAATTCAATTCCTTTTGCTGCAAGAGCAGGCAGGATATCGTTATAGAAACAGTCATTACGCTGACGAAGCTGCAGAAGAATCCGCTCCCTTATCTTTGCGAGCTGTTCGCCAGGCGTCAGGCCGTCGATCGTACGTTCCTGAATACCGGCGTCGAGCTGGTCTTCGATTCCGGCAACCCGGATCATGAAATACTCGTCAAGATTGGAACTGAAAATCGAAATGAACTTCGCCCGTTCAAGAAGAGGATGAGCAAGGGGATCGAGCGCTTCTTCAAGTACGCGTTGGTTGAACTCCAGCCAGCTCAGCTCCCTGTTTATATAATATGCCGGATCACGCAGATCCGGCGCTTCCTGAAGTGAAACGAAATCAGCCGTCAGATGGTCCATAATGAACAAGTGGTTAGTTGAATCGCACGGCGCCGCTCTCATGGACGGCATAATCAAGAGCCTCATCCCAGGGATCTGCAGGCAGATGCCGCAAAAACTGCAACGAAAATGCCAATCCTATCCTGCACGGATTCATGCCGGAAGCTGCAAGTTCCGAGAGGAACCTGTCGTAATAGCCTTTTCCGTAACCCATCCTGCGACCAGAGCTATCGATACCGACAACCGGCAGAAGAATGGCGTCAAGCTCGGCTGAGTCAACCGGAGTGCGCCGTACAGGTTCGGGTTGACCGAAAATACCGGCGATCAGGGGTTCTCCCGGCAGGTAATCTACGGGAACAAGACAATCTGCAATGACTGCCGGCACTGTAATCCGCTTCCCGGCTTCATGCAGCTTTCTGCAAAGTTCGTCAGTCGCGACTTCGCGGGATGAGGCTATCGAAAGATATGCCATAACGCACTTCGCGCGGGTAACCTCATTTATTTTAAGGGCTTCCGATACGACAGCAGCGCTCATGGCCAGCCATGCGTCCTCAGACAGGGCTCTCCTCGCAACAAGCAGCTTGCTCCTGACAAATTGCTTGCTCTCCATCGGTGCATCCATAACGTAAAATATGCCATCGATGTGGCATTCCGGTTTAAACTTCAAGATATAAAACATTACTGTCATTCGGCAGCGTTTCACATCCGGGAAGATGACGCAATAAGGATAGTTGTACATGAACGGCAATGATTTTACATTATCGTAATACAACAGCACTGTACAAACCGCCGATTCATATGTCAATCCTTATCGATCCGTCGTCCATAACCTTTGGAACCGTCTACTGCATTGCCAAAAATTACCCGGACCATGCCCGCGAAATGATGCTCTGGGAAGAACATCCGCAACAAAAGGATGCTGAAGAACAGGAGCCTGTTGTTTTTATCAAACCGCCCTCGTCGATAGAAACCGGCGGTATAA